>Ga0182030_10004526_pt1 | contig 29612 bp, 27 predicted proteins | sample 812S3MmetaG_FD_121299 | JGI IMG/M metagenome (GOLD analysis project Ga0182030, IMG submission 121299) | Permafrost microbial communities from Stordalen Mire, Sweden - 812S3M metaG (Illumina Assembly) | ecosystem: Environmental > Terrestrial > Soil > Wetlands > Permafrost | place: Sweden...
ATAAACTATATTCTTTTAAATACTAGACCTAAATAAAAGCTTTTTTGATAGATATAGTCTTTCTATAATTCGTTTTTAGTATATAATCTATTATATAATTAATACAGAGAAAAAGAATTAAAAAAAAAAAGTAATATAGTAGAGTAGAGAGCTCGCTACTCTATTAGATCTTACTTAAAAGGTTAGAAAAGTGGGCGGACACTTACCGGAACCGATTGTACAATAGAGGACGGAAATTAGACAGACGAACAAGAATATGAGAATGAAATAGCGCAGGAAGAGTTGGATGAAATAGAGCAACGATCATCAAGGTGGATAGAATGAATTATTTATATGCAATGCAGCTGAGCCTCGTCGACGCTTCATACCGACAGGTTCTACCTAGATTCATGTTGATTGGAAAGCTTGGATCATCAGAAACGCCTATTTGGATATAGCGTAATAACTGAAAGTAATGACTAATCCTGGAGACACTGTTCGCCGGAACGTTCGTATTACATAATCTTACGCGTCGCGTTCTTGACTAGCCAAATCAGCCTCGTGCCCGTCATTTACAAGCCACTCTCCTGGTCTAGCCTTAGAACCGTCAGCAATATTGTTTTTGCATGGAGAGCCATCATATCTGTTCATTTTGCCTTCATACTTTTCAAGCTACACGACGACACAAAGCTGAGATTCACGCCTTTGTAAAGCAGCACCCTCTGAACCCATCTACAAGATGCTGAAGAGGAAACCCGGCCAGGATGGAGCTAGAACCGCCCCCGATATGGCCAACAAAAAACCGAGATATGAGGCTTTTCATAAACCTATCTTAAGCACATCTAACATAAGATTAAACAATAACGATTATACAGTTGGATGGATTTGTGCCCTCTCTTTCGAGATGGCTGCTGCGAAGGCTATGTTGGACAAAGAGCACCCTGACCTTCTCAACGATCTGAACAACAATGATAATAACAGCTATATATTCGGGGAGATGGAAGGTCACAATGTTGTTATTGCCTGTCTCCCCGCAGGTGTGTATGGTACAACGTCGGCAGCGACAGTGGCAGGCCAAATGCTCTCTAGCTTTCGAATACGGTTCGGCCTGATGGTTGGCGTTGGAGGGGGAGTTCCTGGCGGAAAAGATGATATCAGACTTGGGGACATTGTGGTCAGCCAACCGGCGAAAGGCTTCGGGGGAGTGTTGCAATACGATTACGGCAAAACTGTCCAGGAAGGTCGTTTGGAACGTACAGGTGTGTTGAATAAGCCCCCTGGACAGCTCTTGACCGCTATCGCGAAACTACAAGGAAACCACAGACTGGAGACTAGTCGGATTCCAGATTTCCTTACTGAGATGGCCAATAGGTATCCCACCCAAATTGCCAATTTCGTGTCCTGTGGCCAGGAGAATGATCAACTCTTTGAAGCCGAATACGACCACAGCGATTCAACAGATATCTGTACCAATTGCGACAAAAGCAGACTAGTGGCCCGATCTACCAGAAGAGGAAATAATCCTCTGGTCCATTACGGTCTGGTTGCGTCTGGAAATAGCGTGATGAAGGATGGTGGCACGAGGGACAGGTTGGCTAAGGAACTCGGCATCCTCTGCTTTGACATGGAGGCCGCGGGGCTTATGGATAACTTCCCATGTCTAGTAGTTCGGGGGATTTGCGATTACGCAGATTCACACAAGAATGAGCAGTGGCAAGGCTACGCAGCCGCGACAGCGGCGGCATATGTAAAAGAGCTTTTATCTGTGATACCGGCAAGCCAGGTCAAAGAAATGCCTACAGTACAAATGGTCACACCGGAAGCAGATTTCGATGCTACTTACGACAATGGCACAAATAGTAGTGGAGTTGGTACTCATAGAGGTGGTGACAAGTACATCACCATTTATGACGATAGTGACAGTGAATTGGCTAGCATTAAAGATGGCAGTCGGGTTAGTCCTAATAGGGATGATGATAGGTACATTACTATTGATGACGATAGTGACAGTGGATTAGGCAATATTGAAGATGTCAGTAGCGGAAACGGTGGGAGTACTGTCGAAGAGGATAGTGATATTGAGGAAGGTATCAATGAGGGCGGAGATGTTGGATGGTATGACGACGAATCTGGGGAGGCTGAAAGCGAGCTGAGCAGTGACGACTGAATGGCTTTTTCTTTAAATGAATTCAGGTTGTGAATAGAGGCAGGACAAGGATTTATACCAACCACTACCAAATCCCTCCTTGAATATGACCTTTATGCTCTATTGCTGTGGGTAATGACCCATGACATACTGTAAATCTATTTTCATGAGGTCTGGTTTGGGATCCTTGGGAGCCTGTTTGAGCTTCCTAAGGGAATCGCCAAAAACTTGACAAAAATAATATAATAAGGCGCTAGCCCAGTATTTAACCTTACTGGTTAAGCCCTTGGGATATCAAGTACGTAAATGAGTAGTGGATGCTGCTTAGGTGAGCTGGGTGAGCCGAGGGTATTAGCGCCTAAGTTGAAAACGGCCAGGCTTACTAGCTTAGCAGAAAGTGAAAAATTGTCGTGCTTAACTACCAAAAAAAATAATTTTTTTAAATAAATTTGCAGCGAATTGTAGATCATCCGGATTGGGAAATAAATTCGTTCCATGTCCAGGGCGGGCCAGGCATTAACAAGAGGACGTGATCTATCCAAGGATCTGTCCCTGGCCTGGTTTATCTCATTGCATGTTGGTTGACAGCTGGCTGACGGGCTTCATCCAGGGTGACCTAGAAGCCGGTAATTCTTCCGTACGGTAGGTGCTAAGCGTGGGCGACTTCGCTGTGCCCATGCGATTGAAAACTTCGGTGTGCGCTATGCGATTGAAATTTTCGGCGTACCATTTCTCCCATCTTTTTCCTTGCAACGCCTCGCCTCTCGTTACAACCATGCCAAAATCATTACTAGATGAAATAGATTGTTGATGCACATGCCTTGCTTTTAGTAGCCTGCTTATTTGAGAAACATATTGTGCGCATCAACTCTGAACATACCTTGTTAGTTGGTATATTTCAGTGCAACGGAACGGATTGAGTCCAGCCCCGGCACCACTCGACCCTTCCTTTGATATCAGCGGAGTGCATCCATGAATGCAGCATATTAGCCACCTACGGAAGTACTGGGATGTCGACAAAGGCGGTGCTGCCTGACGTTTTGGTGCATGTGCATTCCACCAGACTTTGGAAAATGGGAGCAGCCATTCCTTTTTGTCCTTAAAAGGTCTGTTTGGTAAATTTATAAAGCCTACAAGACCCCGAGCTTCCCAATATTCACACTGATATAATCTCTCGTTAGTTACCCTCTCCAGTTCATCTTTAGTAAGCTATTATCTTTGCTTAACTATACTATACCTTTTTCCTTTATCTCCATTATGACTACCACTGTTGCTAGTTACCTCCACGGTTATTTTCAAAGTCTTTTAAATCTTAACACTACACAAAACAACTTTTTTAGGTTAAACGGCGATGAGATTATTAAGAATATCTTTAAATACTTCTTTATTGTTCATGGCATAGATTGTATCTTTGGGTTGAATATGCCACACTACTATTTCAGTATTCTTTCTAAACAAAGACCAGTCTATTACAATGTACATTTACCATTTCAATTACTACTTCTAGTAAGAGGATGTATAAATTCTAACCAGTACTTTAAAGCTTTTTTTTTAGTAAACAATTAAAGATATATATAAGATTATCGTACGTTTAGCTAACATCAACCTAAAGCCAAAATATGTATATCAATTTTTTTACTAAATATTAAAAACTAGTTGGTCTCCAACACAGGATCCTGAAGGCTTGATAAAGACTGACGCTGCTTGGTTCTTTTCCGAGTCACTTTAGACATAAGGATGTAGACATACCTGCAATAATCGCGATAACCCTACGGCTATGGCGTCTATTTTATTATGCAGCAAGGCTAGGATGGATTCTCACCAATGTTTGCCATGTCATTCACTCGAGCGGCTCTTAGGACTCAACTACCATCATTCATCATGAATAAGATAAGACGGATTTGGTATGAACGGGGATGGTTATTAGATTGGTACAACTGCAGTCATTCATTACAGCTCAGACAGTAAGGATCCCCCCAAGAATAAGAATCATTATCACAGTGGTACGAAAGTAGTGTCACTTGCAATTTTGTCACTCTAGAGGTTGGGGGGTTATCGCGTGCAGTTCAAACGAAGCTTGTCACGAGACTCTTGAGTGAGTGCGGAACGGTGTAACTTACTTACGTTAGTGCCTCACGACGTACCCATAAATCTGGGACCACCCTCTATCTACTCCCTTTCGTTCGCCAACACTCCACGATGTCACCATACCTAATGCAAACCTTCCATCCGGAAAATATACCTGCAACCATATCTGATTTCCGATCTGACGGCGAAGTCCCAGTCTTAAATAAACAGTATATGGATGGTGGTGAGTGCCGCATCTTCAAAGCAGACTTTCCGGATGGAGAAAGCTGGTCTGTACGCATTCCAATCCACGTACGAAGCGATTCTCAAGACGCCATTATAAGTATTCTCCAAGGCGAACAAGATTTGCTTCAAGAGATTGGCGCGACGGACTTTCCCTGGGCCCCAAAACACCATGGATCCAGCTTCACATTCGAAAACTTGGTTGGATACCCGTTCATAGTTTTATCGTGGATTGAAGGTTCACCCCTTTTCTGGACTGCCAACTACCCACTAAGGCCTATTCGGAATAAGATCCTAGGTCAAGTTGCTAAGATACAGATGTCTCTCATCGAATGCACCAAAGAAATTAGTGAGCCACCTTCCTTCAAGCGCAAATGCTTACTGATTATGTAGAGGGAACCGCCACAGAGTACTTCTTGAGAATAATAGATAACAAGTTCTATCGAGTTCGCAATGGCAACCTCCCTAATATAACTGAGCAGGACTGTCTGGACCAAAAAAACCTTCTCCCTAAAGTACTTCATCCTGAACTAGAGAACAAGCCATTTGCTATAGATCATGGCGATCTATCACCGCTAAACATAATAGTTGACACTGAATACAATGTTACCGGGTAAGCAGGCGTCAACCCTAGATACACTCTACGTTACTAACTGTGAAAGTATCATCGATTGGGGATTCGCTGCAAAGGTTCCCTTCCAACTAGCTGGTCGCTTTCCTCGCTTTCTTCAGCTCCAGGAGCTTGTCATGCCCCCAAGCCCAACACTTGAAGAAGATCGAAAAGCTTATGTTGCTTCGCTCGCGTCCCAGTCTTCGCAAGTGGCGTCGTGGATGTCGCTTATTTATTCATCCGACGATGTTGATTTCCGCCATTGCTTTCTAGAGTCAATAATTAGCAAGAGCATACACCGTTCGCTAGCAGTTCTGGGATGGAAGCTTCCCTATCGTAAGTTGATTTCGGTCAAATCAAGGACTGCCGTCGATGAGGAGAGGAAAGACAACGGTATTGTCGATGGCTTTGACTGGTGATGGGTATGAACGAATACATTATTTTCTTTTGTGGGCGAGGGAATACAAGAAATTCCACTAATACACGTCATTGACAATTTATCAATGCTGCTTATTCTACATGATATATATGAACGCGCCTCTCAAACTCTACATCTTATCACAGTCCAGCTAACTCAATCAAAGATCTCGAGTAATGGATTTGATTTTAGGATGATCAAGGACAGCCTCCCTGTACAAAAGGATTGGGAATCTCATCTGGTGGTACTCATTCCAACATAGCTATATTTGTGATTATTTGCCCTTTACACCTTCTTCTATTCTGGCTGATTTCCGCGCCACTGGAGTGTTTGGAAACTTTGTCTGTTGTCCACGCTCCCAAAAATCTACCCATACGTTAGCATATATATGATTTTTGGGGGGCTGTCTCTAAGCTTAATTTCTCTCATCTAGTTTTGTGACGTTTGCCTAAGCTGTTGGCTATACCTCTGTGACGTTCAGCACTGCAGCCATATTTGACGGTACCTGAAGCCATGGAAGTGTTTACTCAGACCTCATGGCTCCTATGGTGTCAGGTATAGCAAGGGAGGTTGCGCTATACTCAAACGTAAAGATCCGTCTAGACGTCTAGGAGGTAAATATCTGCGCAGGGCGTTTTCAATTAAATTCCCCCTATAGTAGTTGGCCACCCCCTGAAGTCGGCCATCTTTTACACCAAAAAACGGCATTTTTATATATTATAATTTTAATTCAAAATTTTAATTATATATTTTTGGTATAATATCTGATCAAGAAGTGTCAGATAATAACATGCTGCTGTGGTGGGAAGGGAAGGAAATAGTGTGAGGTTGAGTGGCGTTGGTTGGGTTTGGGTTTGATGAGTTAGGGTGATGGAGAGAAGGCAAGAAATGAGGATGTGCTATGCTAGTCGAACTTAGCGACTTTTGATTCGACTTTTGATTGTGAGATGAGCAGGGGAGTTGAGTGGTGGAGGCGTAGGATCCGGAAAAGGTGGAGCTCGGGGCCATTCGGAATAGGAGTAGGAATTCGTTCGACTTCGAGATTGCGGACTTTAGGAGCTGAGACGATTTTTGAGCTGACGGGGAAATGATCAACAATTTTTCTTTGTGGAGGAAGATACTGTTGAAATATGTCGAGAAAATAAGGTGGTGATGGGGCCACAGCAAAGGTTCGCTCCCAAAGAATTTTGTTCAAGGGAATGCTGATATTCCGAGATAGATTGCATATGTCAGGAGGTAAGGAAATCATCGAAAATATAATAATTTCATTTAGTGCCGCTGCGCGCTTAAGCCGCTTCTTGCTCTCATAGTCTCTAGACATCTATAGCTTTCGTGTGTATTCTGGTGCTGATGGAAAGTTGGGTATACAGGCGCACTAGTCTAGCTGAGATCAAGGGGATCTGCAATAGAATATTATGTTTCTCGTTAATGATATTATTCGGAGTTGACTCTTTCAAAGTCAACATAATAGTTAGAAGTGGAGGTGAAGCAGAAGTTGGCTGTTTCAAGCCAAGACTTGGCTTTGGAGTAGGAATTCCATGAGGCGACGGTTATCAACCCGTACAAGGTAATTGCAGCGAAGAATGCATTTCATTGGGCAAAACCAAGATATACGAAAGGAACATAGGGAAATTGAGAGGATTGCGAGTCAATTCAGGATGCGGCAAGAAGGATTCAGCTGAATTGTAATGTTTCTCGGACCAGTTGTCTTTAATCTCTTTCTTCCTTAGGAGCTTACTTACATGAAATGGAATTGAGAAACTATAACGGGAGGAGGCTTAGTTGTAGAAACCACCTACAGCATGTATTGTTTTACGAGGCCTGAGCTCCAATTGGCTGTTCAGTGCGAGGCCAGCATACATTAAAGCTCCAGATTGGTGGTGTCGTAATCGCTAGACCCTGGTGATCCCCCGCCAAGCTTTATTTCCACTACGAGACATCTAGTTGGGTCGTTTGCTCTCTCGTATTATAACTGTTCAGGGCAAAGCCTACGCAACTGATTAGGAATTAAAACAACCTACATAGCAGGATGGGATCAGGAATTCGAAGCCTCAACAAAGGAGGGAAATGTTCCTGTTATTTTTCAGTATCAAAGACTTTGGTATATACCTTACACTTATCATCATGTTTTCAATCTCGTTCCCACCCCTCTCGCACAATACAAATATTGACACATACGATGATCATATAACCCTGTTGACTTTACCCTACAATCTGCACGAAGAACGTCGTCGTACCAACTAGACCGACGCCAGATTCAGGCCTCTTCTCGTCACCATGAGAAACACAAAATCACCTCTTGTTATCACTACTTTAATGGCTTTTGCCGGTCTTGGTATGACAGCTCCTACTCCAGTCACCGCTACCCCGATCGACACCCCGACAGCAGACTCCGTCATTAGTCCCTTTACGTGCACTCACTACGTGAGGGATGGCCCTCAAGGACCCAACGCATGCCCCGAAGAGACGATTGATACCGTTATTTTGCGTCGCGAAGATGTTGCCACTCTTCCCACCGGCTTCATCACTATCGATACAGGCTCCGGTTATGAGACCACGTACAACAATGGAGATGGAGATGGTAATAAAGGCGGTACAAACACTGCCAACCAAAATTCTGAAAATGGGTCTAATAACTCTGGAACTGGCCAGACCTCCAACAATGGCTCTGGGAACGGACCACAGAACAATAGCGGTAGCAGCAATGTTAATACCTATTCAAGCTCAAGTTCAGGTTCGGCGAACCAAGGCTCGTCTAACTCGGGAGGTGGAAATTCTGGAAACGGGTACCAGAACAATGGCGGGCACTCTGCTCCTGGACGCGCTGGCGTGGATAACAGCGGGGATGGAGACGGCAACAGTGGTAGCGCTGTGACCTCTGTGAGCAAGGATGATGGAAATGACTCAAACAATACAAGCTCACAACGGTCGTCGGACTCTCACAACATTACCACGGCTGTATCCGGAGTAAATACATCTGGAGGGACTGGGACCACAAATGGAGGAAGTGATACAGGTTCGACGACCCGACGCTCTACTAATTGGGCCGAGATTTCAAACAAGGACGGGGGTGGTCCGAGCTCGATTGTAGATGAGAATGAGAATGTGAATGAGAACGTGTTTGGGGATCATGAGGGTGTGCATGAGAATGTGGATGAGAATGTGGATGAGAATGTAGATGATCCAGATCCATCTAGAACATCAAGCGCTAGCGCAAGCCAAACATCAACCGCGCCTGCTGCAACCGGTAGCACTGATCCGACGTCGTGATGTGGCCAACAGCAGCGATGGTGACGGTGGCGCGGAAATTGCGGTCTAAAAGGACGACCGGAGCAACTCTGAAGGTTCCAATTCACACAGCACTCTGGAGTCACTCGACTCTCAGGATTCCCATAGCAAATTTTTTGATACCGTTCTCGATTTGGATCTCTGCTTCCAAGAGAACTTCGGCGGTTTGGGGTTGAAAGGCGATGGCGTTTATGGGACGGACTCGGGAAAAGAGCCTTATCGGCATTTTGTATTTGGGGTTTTGTATTTGATATTTGGTCTTTGGTCTTTGGTCTTTGGTCTTTGGCATTCAACGTTAGTATTTGACGCTTGGCGTTTGGCGTTTGGCGTTTGGCGTTTTTCATTCAAAGTTTTGTGATTTTCTCAAGTTAAAGGGGTTTTTCTTGCTCTGTACCCTTGACTCCTAGAAACGCGAATGAGACCCCATCGGGGGGACCCTTTTGAAATACGATAGCCCAAAGTCAGGGCATCTATTTAAGGTTGAGGGTAAGGGGTAATATTACCTATCACGATTTCCTAGTTTCGAAAGTTTCAGGAAAACATACAGAATTACACTTGAATTAGGCAGAAAAGTTACTTTGGAGTTTTAACACCCAAGTAGTGCTATTCCTTACGCTCCCTCGAATTTTGAAGTCGAAATTTGAAGAGCCTCGAAGGCTGAAGCCCTAATTGAGTTATTATCAGGACATTTAAAATTTGGCTCGTATGAAAGTAGCTGGTTCCAGTTAAGAACTTAGCGGGTATAAATAGATACAGCAGGTGGAACAAGAATAGATCCGTCACTAAGGTCATCACGTCTCGAAAACTGAAGCGAGGTCTCCAAACTTCTCCTGCAATCTGCGGGACGACTGTTATTACTTTAAGGACAACCTTTTTCAAGTTGTTAGTCGAATTCGTCTAAGATGGTGTCCACGAAAGTCTCCCAACTTTTTGGATGCTCTTCTGATATTGAGTCAGAAGATTCGCAGATGGGGAAGTTTCAGATTCGGTGACAAAACCCTGGCGGAAGTTTAGGAAACAGCGAGAATTAGCATGGAGTGATCTTAGAAACATTCAAAGTAGCTGAGAAAATGTGATCCGGATGGAGACTTTTGAGAGCGGCTGGAAAATTACAACATGCTTTCATTGTTTGATAGTTTGAAAATTGTCCATGATTTGACAAATATTATGGTCATCAGTCAAGGAACACTTTGTCAGCTTATGCAAAGGATTACCTGAGAGATTCCGGACAAACAATTTGGAGGCGAGTTGAGCTTCACAGCAATATCAACTTAAGCTATCAAACTCGAGGTACTGGTCACATGGGAATCGGAAGTGCAAGGAAAGTGCACACGTTGCAAATTCCTAGCTACAAGCGAAGCAAGCAGGCCATCGCACTAGGATCTGCATCTCATGCTATAGAATTCTCTTACTCTCAAATATTTTGCTGTACTAGAGAAAACCCCATTCCTCCAGATGCTATAAAACCTCTTTTCAAGTTTAACACACCCTTTATAATATGCAGTTATTTCCGACCTGGATTCCCTTTGGTTAAACGCTAAGGATGACTTTACAGCACATGCCATGCTCGCACTTAGTTGCAAATCCGAATAAATCTAAAGTCGGGCTTTGATAACCCTTGGATCACACAGCAAACAATGTTTATATATCTCTAAGGAAATCAATGATCTGATAGAGTATATCTTGCGAGGCTTGCCGATCTGCAACAAAACCCCGAACCTAAGCAAGTTTTGGTTTGTTTTACCATTTTCGGATTAATCATTGTTTTGTAAGTTTAGCTTTTCCGGGTTGATTTTCCTTTATTTTTCTTGAGTACCTAGTCTTTCCTTGTTGGTAAAAGACAGTATTAACAATGTTGATACACATCAAGTATTGTTCTGTATAATACACACTCCTCTTCATTCCTGCCGCAGATAATCACTTTCTCTATTTTCTCATCCGGCAAGTAACCGCAGCATTTATCACTACAGTCATCTCTGTCACCAGACTCCTGGTAGTCAGAGGCCGAGCTCGAAGACACAGATGGCGAGTTCAATATCAATTCATCAATCAGATCCATGTCTTCGGAACCTATATCACCTGTCACTCCGACCATCTTCCCTCTCTTTCCTAAGCTACCCCCAGAACTCCGCATCAAGATCTGGAACTATGCCATACGCACCCCTCGAACAAGCCAGCTTGGATTTGATATACGTCCTGTTTACATCAAAACCCGCAGCCGTGTTACTACTGCCCTGATGCACTCTCAACCTGCACGTATATATTTTGAGTACCGCTATTCATCACCGACTGCAATCCGTGGCACTACCCTAGCTTGTGTGAAAAGAAGGCATGCAACGCTGAGATAGAGTTCTCAAAAAAAGGAGGCGAGAAACGCACGACAGCACGAAAAGTTCAATACTTAGGAGCACCAATTTATTTCCAACCATCGATAGACACGTTCTACTTCAACGATGCCAATTTATTTGTGTTCTTCTATTTCGATCTTGGAGAGCTTCGTCGCATGGGTGGAAGTATGATCGATTTCATACTAATTTCGGGCATCTACCCTTTCCGCCTACTCTGACCGTTATACGTCGAAAGTAGCATCGAGCGAGATATCTGGGTCTCTGGACTGGAAGGAAACTTTGTTTGGAGGATTATTTTGGGGGGGAGGGTTGGGGGGTGCGGGAAGAGGTCAATTTGGAAACAGATGAGAAAAAAAGCACCACAAAAGTTATTGCTGTCCTGATCTTATGCCTTGCTCTAGCACAATATGAAAACTTCTCAGATTCCTGCACCCATGAACTACAACATGCTATCAATACCTCCTAGCAAACAGTTTCTACCTCCACATCTGTTGTCGCTGCGGCTCACTTCATAAACCGCGAATTCAGCGTTGGCCTGTATAGCATGCATCGAATTCGCAGATCTGGAACAAAAATTCCTCATAAAAGACCTCTGGCCGGACTTCACAGCTAGATCCAGAAAAATAAACCCTTTCAAAGTGAGTCATCTGAATTCAAACTCCGATTTACATCTCAACGTTCAGCTCCTCTCACAGCCTCCACTTACTTCCCCGTCGCCGTACTGGCGCCAACCAAAATTGTTGTAGTCGTACTCGTCCACACCACCACCGTCGCTCCTCCTCCTTTCCCACCACTCAACCCCGTTCCTACATCCGTCCCCGTCCCCGTCCCCACACAAACATTCCCACATTCCCCTTTCTCAGTAACAGTAACTGAAACCACAACATCAACCCTTTCAGTACCTAGTACCTCCACGGGAAGGGGGTTCTGCTTCGTCCATATCCCGTTTACACTATTCCCCGAGCAAATGGTAGACCGTGGGGTGGATTGCATAGCCGCATTTCCGCCCATGCCAAGGAGTGCGATGAGGGAAAGGACTTCGAGTATAAAAACGATGAGAACAATTATAGTCTTGGGTTTCCCAACTTTTGGAATTTGGCGTGCTGACGAGTTAGGGAGGTAAACCGGCGTATCCGCCTCCACCGCATCACCATCCGGGCCCTTTGTGCTATATCCTACCCCAACAATCCCGACAAGCACAACCGTGAATAAACTTACTCCTAACCAGCCGAGTCCCTTCCCGCTAGTATCTGAGTTTCCGGCGTAGGTGGTGTGGATGCATAGAGCGAGGAGGATGAAGCCGGTGCTGAGGAAGAGGTAGATGACGGCGAGGCCGAGACGGAGAAGGCGACGGCGGGTACCGAGAACGAGCGTGCTTTCGTGTAGGGGGTAGAGGAGGATAGAGAGGAGGAGGTGTGTGAGGATGTTTGTTAGGAAGATTGTGGTTGTGAGGGTGAGGAGTGGTAATAGGGCTGGTGATGTGCAGGTTGTGGAGAGGAAAAGGAGGGCTAGGAACTAGGGGGATTATTAGTGGGTTGGGGGTTGGGGAGAGAAAGGTGGGAAGAGAGGAAGGGGGCATACGGAGAAGAGACCGGAGAACAGGGAGATGGAGAGAAGGGTTGATAGGTGGGAGGTGTAGTGGGCTTTTGGGGAGGGCATCTTAACGATGGCTTCTTGAGCATATGCTAAGTTTGAGCTTTAAGGACGATAAGGTTTAGGTGACATCTGGTGAAGTCCAAATATATGAGATCTTCACTTGAAGAGAATTAAGATGTGACGATGTCCATCCGGAGTGTGTACGTATGAGGCAGTTTTCTTTGTTCGAACCACTCCATATGCAGCCCAACGCTGCCATTTCCTCACAACCACCACGAAAACCATAAAGCCTACATAGAAAAATCTTCATTTCTTTGTCTGTCCACGAAAACTCGTGCCTTCTTATACACACAACCAGGGACAGCGTAACCAATTACTGTATCCCAACTCCAAACACCGATTATGCAGCGCTTAAAATAGATAATACATTTCACCCTCCTTCGCGCCGGGTAGAGGTTTTCACACCTCAAAAATTCCCGGTCAACTTCTTACTCGCCCTCTTAATAATCATCGCCGCCTTCTCGACCTGTTTCTGGGCTAACTCCCAATTCTGTTCTTCCACTGCGTCGCGGATGGCAGGGAAGAAAGCTTCGTCGTAGCCAGACCAGAGTTGGGGCGCGAAGAGGATGTGTTTGAATTGTGTGCGGTTGGGTATCTACCTTTATCAGCTAAGACCAAGTGAAAGAAGGAAGTTAACTTACACCGCCACCCTCCTCCAAATCCAGGAGATGCGTCTCAAAATTCGCCATCCTAGTATTGTGACTTTTCCTATGTGCAGCCATTATTGCACTTTCAAACCCGCCGCCTCCCAGCACAACTGTATCCCATTTCATTTCGAATTCCTCGAATTCTCTTGCATCATTTGCGAATTGGAGAACCGCTTCCCGTAATGGTTCTGTTGACCAAGCTGGGTTGCCATCTTGATTTGCGCCTTTGTTTTCAACCCAGTTTTCCAGTGCGATGGCCCAGGCTGTGAGCGATGCGGAATAAGCTGACATATCGAAGGGGAGGACGTAACGATCGGAGAATTCAAGGATGAGTAATGACCAGATCTGGGCGAGGACGCCGTGGTAATGAAATCCTGGATCTCCAACAGTATCCATGTATTCGAAATTATCGTAGGCGGAATGATATGGATGTGGGCCATCAAACCCGAAGTCTAGACTGGAGACACCAGCGATATCCTGGAAGGCGACGTAATCACTACCAGCCCCTAGACCGTCTAATTGCCCTCCTCGGTGATCCCATAATTCGCGAAGAGTCACGTTCTGGGTTGGGTCTGAGGTTCGATCGAGAACCCGAAGAAGAGATTTTCGGAAAACAGGACTTCCGGCTGCTCTGAATTTTTGACCTGCAACTCCTGAATCGACATTCAAGTAGGCATAGCCATCTTGCCGTAATCGCTCGACATCTCTTTCAACATACTCGGTAGATCCAATGAGATTGTATTCTTCACCATCCCATGAAGCAAATTCAATGGTCCGAAGAGGTCGCCAACCACGTTGCACGAGATCACCAAATATTGAAACGACCTCCAGCATAACAGCTGTCCCGGAGCCAGGATCTGTAGCACCGTAGACCCAAGCATCTCGGTGATTACCGATAATAATAGACTTCTCTTTCTGCTCCATACCTGTAATCTTGCCCATGACATTCCATATTGGCTGTTCTTCGACTTCGTCCTGATCATTTACCAAATGAACTTGAGGTGACGAGAGATTTCCGGTCCACCATTCAACGTCTGGAACACCACCTTTCCATTCATCGCGAGCCTCCTGCCCAAATCCTTTCAAGGACTCCAACAAATGCTTTGCATCTCCCCAAGATAAGGGTATGCTAGGGATATTAACCAGCCCTGGATTATCGTCCTTCGATATTCTCGGCGCACCTTTCACACTCGCGTGACCTGGGGTCAAAACATCGCCAACGACCCAACTCATCAAACTCACAGCACCACGCTGTGCCGCACCTTCTGGCATGTATTTCCCATTAGGTGCAACATCCCCTTTTAAGAATCCATCATCCGCTGGATCACTGTATATTATACACCCCGCAAATCCAGCCAATTCTGCAGCCTTGACCTTCAATGCTCTATCCCCTTGACTTCCATAATATCTCACCAACGCAATCGCGCCCCTCGTGTCAATCCCACTATCATACAACACCTTAAAATCCTTCCTCGACCCATAATTCGCATATATCAACGGACCAGTCACATCCCCACTCCTCGAATGGCCATGAAAAACAGGCGTCTCCTGCCTCGGCGGATTCGTATAAATGGGATCCTCCTCAATCTTCGCCGCCCACCCCACACTCCCATCCTCCTTCAAAACCTCCACCCTCCTCCCCCCAACCTTCGGATAATTCAAATACACCTGAAACTCCTCCATATGCACATCCTCCAACCCACTCTTCTGAAAGAAATCCTCTACGTATTTCGCAAGCACGTAATCGCCTTCCGTCCCAGCCAAATGATCATTCGACGTGATCTTTATCAAATGATCCCGTATCCTCCCCTCATCAACCTGTTTCTGCACATGCGCCCTCACGCTCTCCGGATCAAACATCTGCCCCACCATCCTCGTCCCCGGAAACAGATCACTCATAAACAACACATATATGATCCCCATCACTAACAGTATCGCAAAGCATCTCCCCACCACGATACAGAAATTCGCATTGATTTCCGGCCACCCCAGTTTCAGCTTCGGGAACCGCCAGTTTTTAAACGGGAGATGTTGGGAGAGCGAGGATATCCGTTTTCCCCATGCGGTTTGAGGCGTTGGCGGGTCCATGATCTCCATCTCTTCCATTTCTGCGCGGACGGATTCATCTTCGCTATTTCGCGCTTCATTATGTTGGTTTAGAAAGGTGTCGTGTTCAAGGGAATTGCGCTGCGATGCACCGTCTTCGGTGGGGGGTGGTCGGTATCCTGCTCTTCGTGTGGGGACGGGGAGGCGGCCTCCGGGATCATTGCCCAGGAGGCCTTGTCGTTCGGAGGGATCGCTGGCTTCGTTGTGTGAAGGGGTGGAGGTGCGTGAGGAGGAGGAGCCGATTGCTTCTTCATAGCTGGGAATGGGGAGAGCTTCGTATTTGTTGGGCTTTTCGTCAGCCATGGCGGAAGGTGTAGGGGGGCGAATCCTCGACGAGAGGGCCCGGGAGTGGGCGACTAGAATAGATATAAAAGTACTGGTACGTCTATATGTGATGCTCAGCAGGCCAGCTGTAATTGGAGCCTCATGATGGGTGAAGGAGCGTTAGGATCAATTGAGAGACTCGAGGTCAGGAACGACGTTCGCGTCTCGGTTGTGTGGCTTGGAAGATGATAAAACAAGGCTTAAGTCCGAGCCAAGGAGTGGAAGGTATTGAAATTGTATCGTCTTTACATTAAACAACGATTGAGAAACATATAAGGTTTGTCGATCCCAACTCCTCGAATGCAAGTCTTCACGCAATGCCAAAAAGCATGCCATTGGGATTGATCGGATGATCACATGATCAAATTAGGAATGGAATGTTTAAGACTTCAGATCTCGAGATTGGTTTGAATATTACATTGCTTCTCATAACAGCCTATCTCATGCAAACGACTTGGTATCTTCTAAGTCTGCTGCCTATGCTGATTCGCTTTCTATGAAAATCCTTGCCTGGGCTTACATTTACAGCCAAGCCTACCTCATAATCACCAAGCCACCAAAACCATCTTACAACGCGTGGGACGCAAACCCCCTTCCAGTCAATAAGACTTTCAGACCTGGGTGTCTATTATTTTGCCGCTGTCGTAATGACACCTTCGTACTCCCTCGATGTGATGTACTCCAATGTTCGCTGGAAATGTCGCTTGGGCATCTCGATTGTGGCGGATTCTTGATTCGTTTGAAGATTTGAGTGGATAAGTTCGATTAGGCCATTCAGGTATTTTGTGGTTACCTATACTCTGTCAGCTATTGATCAATGAAAGCAAGGTAGAAGAACATACAGCCTCATTCTGTTGATCAAAGTAGTAGACATAGCGGTTTAAGATCTCCACGAAGAGCTCAACTGACACTGCTGTATCCATGCAGGCATCTGCTACGCGAAGTGCGCGTTGCAGACATTCTAGAACACGCTTTCCATCACGGTAGAGCTGTAGAAAGATTAGTTGCGTAACCAAATCTTTCGAAGCAGGTGACTTACCCCCTTTGTCTCTTCGGTCTCTCCCTTCGCTGCATTTGGGACAGCCCACCATAAGTGACTCGCCAAATAGACAGCACGGCATTGATCTGGCTTCTTGAGCAATTTGCTGCCGTGGAGAGCACACTTTGTGATCAAAGTATCGTAATTCTCCTTACCAAAATTTCTTGTCTCATGCAGTGCTCCCGCAATGACGCATACAGCTTGAAACTGCGCCCTTGAATCGCTAATCGCTTCTTCGTAAATCGTGAACGCTTGGGCAAAGAATTCGTAGCTGACTTCCTCGGCGCCTGTCTGATCCGCAATCTGTCCACATGCCACGAACAGTCGGAGACATAGTTCAGCAGATCCCCCGACACGGGTATAAAGCTGTGAGAGTGATGAGTGCATAAATTTGTAGAGAGCCGATGATTGTGATTCCCAATTGTCGTCGTAGTGTTCTCTCGACTTGTATCGTCTTGCAAGCTTCATTGCAGAAGTGATCAACGCTGGAGTTGTGAATTTGACACGCTCGTTACCTTCAGCGTATGCTTTCCTCGTCGCTTGTAGAAGCTTGTATTGCGTGTCGTTGTCGTCACCTTGGATGAGATGTACTATCCGTGCAAGCCATCCTTGTTCTTCCACCGTCTCGTCCGTCTCAATAGCCTTTCGCTGTTGAACCCCAGGATAGCCAGCAGGAGTTTGAGTGCCTTCTTTTATGATCACCTTCAAGATCTCAAGAACGCCCTCGAGAGCAGGAAGTGTGGAGATCTTTGTCTGATTTCGTTGAAGGTTTCGTGCAACTTCTCCAGCAACGGCTCTTCGAGTTGGATATGTCTGCGAATGCAATAAGGGAATATACGTAGGTAACGAGAGTGCAGTAAACATGGAGACGTAGGATTTCATAGGCGCTAAAAGGAGGTTCAAAATGTTGGTCTGCGACTCTTGGGAGTGCAAGTCTGCACTATTCGCATGTTGTTTGACTTTTTGGTTTGCGTATTCAAGAACCTGGTCAACATAATCCAGACGGTCTGGGTAGATGTTGAGCGCTAAGTTGGCTAATGAGACCAATAATGCGGTTGTGTCTTGGATAGGGAGGTGTTGAGCATTGACAAGATTCATGACCTGTTCGAAGAATATCTCATAGAGCTTAATGCTTTCTGGAATACCCCTGCTCTTCTTCTCATCAGTCCCGTCAGTTCCATTGATCGGTTCCGGGGTTTCCGATTCTTCTTCTTTGGAATCAGGTTCCGGGGCTGGCTCCTTAGGAGCGTCTCCATTAGTTTCAGTCGTAGATGGCTCGCCATTTGTTTCCGTCGGTGCTGGTACTTCAGGCTGCTTCTCTTCAGTTATTTTGACCTTCTTCAGAAGCTTTGCGATAGCCTCCTCTTCCAACTTCTGTCGGTTCTCTGGAGGATGTGCCTCCGATTCTCGTGCTGCGTACGCAGAAAGTCTATCCATCAACGCTATGACGATAACTTTTACGTTCACATGAGGATTGAGTCGAGAGACTGCTGCTAGAAATTGGTCGAGTGTATGAAGGTGATATTCGTCTGGGAAGACTTGGGTTATGACTTCCAGAAGGTATTCCTGGGCTAGGACATCCCGACATTGTACAACTTGTTCGAGCAGTGGTTGTAATATGACATTTTTGTATGTCTCTAGATCCACCAATTGGCTTAGACGAACGAGGTTGTTGCCCACGAGGAGTTGAAGCTCTTTTCGTTCTTGAGTCCTAAGATCTCTTTCTCTCGAATGCCCCTGATGTTGTAACCGCACCCACAACTTATTCATCTCCACAAAGTTGGTCAGAATGAAGTTGATCGAGTCCCCAATGTTTCCCTCCGGTCCATCTCCCTTCCCTGTTGGTAGGTTGTCCCGCGCTTGTCCTGACAGATAGTAACGCAGAAAAAGTCCTCGTATCGGATGTTGAACTCCTCTACTCATCTCCATCATATCCTTCATGATTTCTTTGACCGGCGCATCCTCAATCGACATATACACCGTTCCGACTGTGATCATTAGATATAATCGAGGAATAATATTTCCTGCATACTGAACAAGCTCGTATAGATCGGCAAGGTGGTTGACGGGATGGGAATCTTTGAGGTAGGCGGACAGATGTCGCAAAGCATCAAATACAGCCATGTACAGCTCATAGTATTGTTTGGGGCCGAGACTGCTCGTTCGAAGCTCTGATACTAATGTGGAACTGGTCGTAGGATCAGCACGAGGTCAGATTCAAGCCCATGCGCATCTCGCCCAGGTTATTTCATCAAGTCAATATTGTCTAGGAGGCTATCTCACCTGCATTTCAAAGCATCCATAAGCTTTCCTGGAGTCTCCAAGCATTTGCGCATCAGATGCGTCTGCTGCCTTACTACAATCAGGGCATCTTCCAGCAGTCGGGCTTGATCTTCTACTGCTGGAGGGCTCGCCATGGTGAAATGCAGTTACGGATCGATGCACAAAGGCCTGTGAAGCTCAAGCAAGTGACATTGACGTCGAGGCGGTGGGGAGAAATGGGAGGCGCAAGCTGAAGTTGTAATTCGTACCTCCTTCGCCAAGCTCGGATCACCGCTAGAATTTGCCAAGAACACGAGGCAGAGCAAGGCTACCTTTCTATGTAAACAGGAAATGACGTCCTGACAGTCGAAGAGACATAATTGTTCTTTCGCAAGCTGCATGCTGCGGACCATAAATTTGTCCCTTCTGGTTTGTTTATTTGCTCTTGCTCATTAGAGACTATTTCCTCATGCCCAAACTATCCTATTCATGGAGCGGCTTAAAGTCAAAGAAAACAGCATGCAAAGAGGCAAAAGTTATAAAGGCAACGAGTTCTTATTATCTATTAATAAACATTGATTATCTGATCTATTTCATGATTGCATCCAAGAACGCCAAAATACAGTGCGCAACCAGCTCTTGGTGTGCATTTTCCCCAAAACTCCACCCCGAAAACTTTTGTACAAAGGTCCATCATGTCGTAGCTCCATGGGCTTCCTTTCATCTTTATCCCCGGCTTTGTTATATCATACCTCCGTCAGTGCAAAATTAGCTCCTTCTAGTTCCCCCTGCCTGTCCACCTCTATTTCCTCTGTTGAGTGGAAAGCTTGTTCTCTCTGCCGAACGACATAAGGGTCATTGCAGTCATATCATTCCTTTCAATTTATAAAGCTACTCCAAAGGAGTAGGCTGAGAACGCGTTTTGGCTGCACCTTGTGTCCATGTGCCATTCGACCAGGCAGGATATGTGGTATGCCATTGGCCGTTATCGTAGGTTTTTGTGGTTGTAGAAGATGTGACAGAGGGTGTACTGGATGTTGAAGTCAACACCCAGGGGGAGATGTATTGCGATTGAGAAGAGAAGGATGTGGTAGCAGTAGACCACGATGACGACGTAATGCTAGAGTGGAGGGTGGTTGTTGATGTAGTTGTAGTGGATATTGTATTCGACGCCCGAGAAGATGTTGGTGTTATCGTGGGAATTGTTAAGACCACTGGAAGCGTGGAAATGGTCGACGTTGTATTTTGTGTTGAAAACCCTTCAGACGAGGTTGAAGTGGTTGTCGAGGAAGTCGTGGGCTCGGATTTCGGAGGTAAGATGGATGGGACAGTGGACGTAATGGTGATTGATTGAGATGAGGGCTCAGACTTCGCGGAGGAAGAAGACAATGCGCTCGAGGTTGAGCTTGAGGTTGAGCTTGAGGTCGAGCTTGAGGTCGAGCTTGGTAGTGGTTCCGGCACTACTACTGTCACAGGAGAAGAGCCGACATCGATAATCGAGTAACCCGTCGCGGTGGCTGTCGTTGGGGACGGGGTAATGGTCACGACTGCAGTCTCCGTCGGGTCTTTTCCTTCGATCGTTTGGGTCGTTATGACATAGTCGGTCACAGCAGGAAGCGTATCTGTCTCGATAACAGTCTTCGTCGTTGGTGCTGGTGTCTGGATTGTCGTTACGGTCGAAGTAGCTTGCGCAGAACCTCCTCCTGTAGCTGCTGCAGGCCCACCATCGACTGGCACCACCGAATATGTAGCTCTTCGTACCAATGGTTCCGGCAGAGAATTCTTTTGAGGAAAGAACGGCAATGACGAGCTCAAAAAAAAGAGTGATGATAGAGAAAAGAAAGAAGCGCTTGACGTGTTAAGCCGCATGATGATTGATGATGATGAGACAGAACTTGAAGTCAAGTCGTGATACTTGCGGGTGGGATTTGAAGATCAGCAGAGTATGAAAAAGAACTTACAAGGTATCGTGAAATGGTTCATGATATATGTGGGTGTCCGATGCGCAAAGCACAATGCGAGGTTGGGGATACTTTGAGAAGGCTGGTTATTTGCTTCATAAATCAATGGCTGGAGACTAGTGCGCAACACCATTCGAGACCATTCTATTTCACCAATAATGGAGCCGTAATGAACCTTGAGGTATGAGCTAGAGAATGAATGAACATTATACTCTGTACTGTCATTGGAAAAGATGGATTGATTGATCAACGATCTTGATGTTCGTCGTCGCATTTGGTGTTGATGGAATTGTTCGCGGGGATATTTCTTTCGCTAGGAAGATTGATTACATAAGCGCGCATTCTGTTGCCCGTCCCTGTCTCCTTTGCATTCCTCAAGATGGCAATCCCGCGCTAGGTTTTGTTTCACATACGCCTCGGGATTGAACGGGTTTGATCTATTTTTTTCTTATCGTTTATGATCATAGAAGAAACAGAGTACCATGGGAGCTAGCATTACAGATCAGAAGATGAATTCGCGTTCGACTCCTCGTTGATGCTCTATCACAGTCTCTCTTGTCCATCGATGGATGGGCGCAATTTGTCCCACTAGTTCCTCGAAGAAGAAATTCTTCTGTCAGCCATGGGGTTGATATCGGGAGTGCTTGTTATCGGTAATCGCTCTCGTCATCCACGCCAAACTTTCACACCGCGAGTTTACTGTCGACGCCAATTTCTCGTCGAGTCGTGCTCCTACAAAAGACATCTGTCTTACTAGTACTCCCGAGTCAGATATCGCTGCGAGCTGGCAGGCTGCCGGGCAGTCTAACCACTTCAAATTGGCTTCAGCATGGCGTAAGATGTTGATCCACCTTGATGGGAACCGGGAACTCCCTGCACTCCAGTACTTAAACCACACAAAGGAAGTCTCTGCTCGATCATTTTCTTCGATAAGTCCATGCATTCTCATTCATTCGAGAATACATCTCAGTTTTACATGTCAACCATGGCTGAACAATCCCCATTGCTGCGCATCCCGAGCGAGGTTCGACTCATGATATATGGGCTCCTTTTCGATGATAAGGGTAACAAGACTCTCGAATTCCGTAACGAACAATCCGAGAAATACCAAAGAAGACAAAGCCCGCCTTTTCGAACAAGTTACAATGTCATTGGAAGAGATCTAGTTCGCCAAAGCAAATCTACTACCTACCGCGTGGTTTCCGATATCGCCATGCACACCTCTGTCATGGGCGTCAACCGCAAAATATACGAAGAAACTTCGTATATGCTCTACAGTACTCATTCGTTCAGCTTCGATAGAGATATCGAAGCTATAGCGCCGTTCTTCGGTGATCTCAGAGTTGAAACTCGACCATTCGTACACGAGATATCCCTTCTTAAACAGGGCTTTGTTTATAGTCGGGATTATGACCGTTGTGAGTGGAAGGAGGTCTGCAATTTCCTCAAGGATAACATGCAGTTGTCCAGCTTGAAGCTTGTCGTGGAAGGAGGGCGGCCGAGTAGGGGATGGGATGGATTCCCATTGTTTTCAGCGGGAGACTTCCGCACAATGTCCAAGCTTCGACATGAACCGCTGGAGTGGGTATGGGAATTACTCGCGATTGAGGGGATTCGAAATCTCGAAATCGGATCAGAAATTCATCATTGCCCTCCGACACATTCTAATGGTATGCAATTTTTCGCCGCATTCTCGGCGAGCATTGAAGATGGGTTTACCGATTTCCTCAGAGCAGAGCTTGTCAGGGTCCGGTCTGAGTAAGCTCACCAACGTAATATATCACAGGGAGGCGTTCCTAGAGGGACCTCATTCAACAATCTTGCTATACGAATGATCATCATAAGTTTGGGAACAGGGGGGGCGGTGAGGGATGTTTTCTCGGAGCAATTTGAATTCACCAGAGCTCGATCAGGAGATACACGGAATAGACGGAATGATATATTGTTACACAGCATTGAAGCTATTAGTTAATAAAGGCTCGGTCCCTCACATTCGATTGTCCATAGCATTTACTCATCGAGGTCATTTTCAATAAATTTCTGATCACCTCATCATCCATTCACAGCTTACTCAACATTCAGCTTCATCAAATAGCGGTCAATCAATCAAATCTTTTCCCTTGTCGCACTATTCAACAAATCAGATTCTTACACGGTGATTGACACCGCTCGTCAGCCAGAAAAAAAGCTCAAATCGTTAAATTAGTCTCACGCATGCAGTTCCAACGGAAGGATGGTGCGAAGGAACGCCAGAGTTATCCCTGTCCACATTGCCTACAGGGGACAGCGCCGCTCCCGCCATCCAGGTTCCTTTCGCTAAATATATTTTGGGAGAATAAAAGGGTAAGCCTCTGCAGAAGCAATTGTCGCAGCATCGAAGTCAGCGTCTTGTATCCCGGTTCCCTTACACCAAGATTCGAATCCAAAGAATCAAGTTCTCCGAACCTCGACACCCAAAACGAATATCAAGGACTTCCACCCATGTCCACAGCTCTTCAGCCTTACGAGTCACCTGACTTCAGCCTCGCCGATCATGACCTTTCTTCCGAGAAGGCCTTCCCATTCATGTCTCTGCCGATCGAAATAAGGCTCAAAATATACGCACTTCTTCTCCCACCTAGAACTCATACAATTGTCACCCAAATCCCTCACAACGGTTATTTCTACAACACTGCCTCCATCCCTGCATTCAGCACCCAATCGTTTTATCCATTTGGGAGGACACCACCGCAAAATCTCACTACCTACAAAGTACTGACAACCAATTTTCGCGTCTCGTTCCCAGCAGCCTCCATCCATCCAGAGATTCTTCGTGTATCCAAGCAGATCAGGGAGGAAGCTGAACCAGTGTTGTATGGAGGGAAAGACGTCCAGTGGGACTTTGGGATTCATCTAGATGCACTGAAAGCATTCTGGCGGGACAGAAGCGTATTAGCTCGGGAGAGTGTGAGGAACATCAGGATTGCGAGGGAGATTCCCGCTGAGGATAATAGAGATGGGGGAGTAGGAAGACCAGTGGATGTGAAGTGGATCGAATTCTGCTCTTTCATCAAATCTCACTTACCGAGTTTGAGGAATTTGGATCTCACGATCTGGAGCTCGAGTGGGGCAACGACTTCTTTCCCCTCTTCAGGCCCTGCCCCAATTAATGACGAGGCGCACGTGGACCGCGAGCAAGAAGCGAGGTTGAAAGTTGAGCAGGCTCGACGATGGAGAGAATGGGAATGGACTTGTGATCTTTTGCAGCTGGAGGAGTTGAGGAAGGCCAAGATTAATTGGTGGGGATTCCAAAGTGTTGGAGAGGGAACGGAGATCAGCTTTGATCATTGGTTAGCAGGGCGCATGGTGGGAGATAAGATCATAAGGGACAGGATGATCAAGGAAGGAGTTGTGGTTGAGGGGTTCGTTGTGCTTCCTGGGCGAGAGGTATAAGGTCTACAAATGAAGTTCATTGATTTAGACATGGTCTTTGATTCCCGATCTCGAGAGCGTGTGCTTCATTCCCATCATGACAGGAGTGGCCACCTTGCAATGTCCTAATTATGGCTTGTCACTTTTCCTCGTGTAGGAGTGCTATCGATCATTGCACTAGATATCCTCTTTTATCTTCCCTTCCCTCACTTGTTGCTGCAACGTGAGGACAGCGGCGAGCGCTGTCACGAATGACATATGGGTCCGCTGCCGGAAACTCTTATTCTGAAAGCTGAACCAGGGTTTTGGGGTCTATACTGTTGGTCGATTTCTAAGATTAGCTGGGCTTTAATCTATTCTCGTGACGCTGTTTGAGACTCAGCGAATTGGAAGTCCCATTCACGTATTCCCACTAATTGTAAACGACAAGCAGCTCGAGGACGAGGGCTTTGGTTTCGACGTAAACGTCAGATTACATACACATGCAGGGCTAAAAAGTTTGTGGACAGTAATGTTATCTTTTCTCATATAATGGTGTGTATTTTACCCTTAACAGAGTAGCCTTAAATCACACTCGAAAATGCCCTGATATCAGTACTAAATCGAAAGTATTACAACTTATTATTGACAACTATATTAATATGCTAAAATTACAGCCTAGACATAAATACAGCATTCCAAGTCCAGGTATCCCCAATTTCCAAGACGCCTTTTTGAATTCCCAGCCTTTTCTACACCCACCCAGACCTAGATAAAATAGGATTAGGCCCAATCAAGCACGCGCTGCTATCGAATGAGCCACCGATTCTGCAGAACCGACCAGAGATTCCGCCGGTCCAGAGATATCTGATGATACCCGAGGCGGAATAGCCGTAGCAGGAACATCAGCAGGATCCTCAACCTCACGAGAAGGGTCTGACGACACAGCAGCACTACTCTCGGACTGATCATTCGAGACTCTCGCACCTTCCGCACTCTGTCGCAGTTGCGATGCCGAAGATTGAGATCGTATTGCGCGAGGGTCGGGAACGGCTAGTGTAGAGGGACGTTGTTGCGCGCGATGGTAATCCCCCGCAATATCATTTGCGACTCTTTCGAGATCCCGTTTCACCCTTGATGTTTTTAAATACTCGATTGTTTTTCTTTTGATTTCGTCGATTTCCCGGTATTCGTCTAGTTCGATGAAACAAGTGCCGGTGTTTTCGCTGAACCGCTCGTACTTGATGCTGGCTTCCATTGTTACTCTACCTCGAGAGACCTGCGCTATTGTTCTCATATGCTCAGCGATTTTTTCGGAATTCGTAGCAGTCCTAGTGAGGGTTCGTTTGAGAAAGGCCGCCATTTTGAAAGGAGGAGGTGTGATTTTGGCGGCGAAGCTGGAGTGAGAGGTGGTCTTTGATATGTTTGGTTTGGTGCCAGTGCCGAGATTAATGATTCGTAGTAGGGAGAGGTTAAGATCGCCATGACAGACAACTTCCTCTACCTCCATGTCTGTGACTGCAGATGTTCGGCACGACTCGGCGACATTGTTGGGCCTGGTGTAGTGGTGGTAAATGGCTTCTGACGGATTGTTGAACGCAATTCCGCCATCTGCAAAACATCGATCACCTATTTTTTGGATTGGAAAGAATGTCGGTGCTGCCGAAGTGGCTCGTGCGGCCTGAAAAGTTTCGAAGTTAGCACTGGTTCTTTCAAGGAACTGAGGCTCTGTAGACCCGTTAAAGAAAGTGGGCCGGAGGGACAACCACCTAGGAAGAAACACATACTTCGTAGACAAGGCATTCTGGTGTACAATCGCAACGAAGACTGCAAATAATAGCTGCATCGTCCAAGTAATCGGAATATTTAGACTTATTCTCGTGTTCTCGACAGACCACTGCACTAAGAATCATCAGTCAATGAAGAGAAGCAAAGGATTATAATTACATACCAGGGTATTTTGTCCACCCCACGAACGTAGTCGATAGGTAGATCTTGGCTTAAATTTCTCCTTTTGAGTAAGTCCTGTACACAATCCCTGAGTTTGCGGCCAGAGTATTTTGCAGGTGCCAAACCAAACGTAAGCCGAGCTCGTTTGTGTTTCTTTCGGAAGATCTTCGTAGAAAGCTCGTCGTAAGCTATGATGCACTCTTCAAGGCTCATCCCTAGCTTCCCAAGCATGATAGCGATCAAACCGCCCGTACTTGTGCCAGCAACGAGCTCGAAGACATCATGGGGCTGCAGCTCAGGGTATGGATTTTCGGGGGTTGCTAATTCTTGAAGGCGTGCATTGATTCTTCCCATTAGGTCTTGCAGAATCAACAATGAGGATATGCCACGAATGCCTCCTCCATCTGAATGGTTCGTTAATTGACGTCTGGTTTTGTTTCTTCCTTGGGTTTGCTACCACCTACCAAGTGTCAGCACATTCAGGCGTTTCAAATTTGAAGCATTGCCAGCGAAATCCATGGCTCAATTGCTCAACAAACGAAGCTGTATAAATGACTCGTTATTGAAAAGCAATCGATGGTGACTTCGAGCCACTTGGCAGACAAGACTCGAGGCTCGAGCTTCTGGGTATGGACTGGATACCATTTATGCTCTCAGCCTCATTCCCTTTAGAGCCGCAGATCACGGGCGGGCCCAGCATGCATATTGAAGCATGTACGGTACGCCCCAAATATATCTTCAAGCCATGTTGGAGAACCAGTAAGGTGCTACAGAATTCCCACATTGTCTCAAACAACCCCCGAAAAGGGGCAAGGCTTCCACGCAGGCGACTCGATCCAGATGACGCCGAGCCTGATCCCTGTTTTCAGCTCGACGTCTCCACCAATTCTTCATTGGCTATTAGATGCAAGCATCTTAAGACATCAATATTTGGCGTCCCTCATTTCTAACAATAGGTGGCACTCGGCCAGACCAGATGGCAAAGTCATGCAAAAAGGGTAGTGGCAAATTAGAAGTTGCTGTCACGTCTCGCGTAGGAAATGACCTTGGCGCTGGCAGTTAGGGGCCTGCATCTTTCACGCTCTCCAAGCAGTCAGCCTCGCCAGCCTCGCCACTGAAGTCTGCCCGACCTTGTAATTGAAAAGAATGACTCCCCCGAAACTCCTAACTGCTGTTTCTCTGGTTGCCTCGTCTTCAACATCTCAAATTGCTTCTATCAAAACGCTCGGACGCTGTCCATTTACCAGCGCAGCGTCATGAGCGACAACGTTGACCAAACGAGACCTCTGAAGATTTTGACAATCGACGGTGGAGGGCTGCAGGCTATCTCATCATTGCTAATACTAGATGAGCTTCTCACCACAGTTGCGAAGAATAATGGCGTGAATCACCGTAAACCTAGGCCATGCGACGTTTTTGACACTAGTAAGTCCGTTCATTAAATTTTTTTATTTTTTTGTTGGACATTGTGAAGAGCTCAGTTCACTAACTTATTTCTATAGTTGCAGGTATAGGCGCTGGAGGTTGGCTTGCTCTTCTGCTTGGACGTTTCCATATGGATATCACTTCTTGTCTGTCTGAATGGTACAATTTAACGGATTGTATCACACCAAAATCAACGAGAGAAGAAGTGCGAATGCGTATCCTAAAGCACTGCTATTTTGACCCCGATCGTCTGGTAGGTCAAGTCGACAACCTGACGCGGATCTACAAGACAGGCGATCGCCTTTTTGAAAAGAAACCGGGTAGTGTACGGACCCGTCACGTCTTTGTGGCCGCGTTGCGGACAGATGTGAAAGAATATAAACTTTTCAGATCGTATCCCATCCCTGCTAAGCCCAAAGAGAAGCTGCGAGAAGGGCCCAGGAACCCGGAGAAGTTCAAGATATCGGATGCTTTTGGAGTGACAGGAGCTGCAAAATTCTTCTCTCCTCCGTGGAAAGAGAACATGGCGAGTGGTGCGAAAATGCGATTTTCCGACACGAAATTTCCAAAGCCACACAATATCACCGAACTAGCTCTTGATGAAATGTGGGGGCTGTACGGGAAAGACGTTGCTCTTTCGGTCATCGTAAATATTGGTCCAGGTCTCCCAACAAAATTGGACATCAAGCAAATTGCTAGGCGCTTCTCCTGGGGATTAAAGTCATCTAGGAGATCAAGCGCATCAACAATGACAGAGGGAGATCCCGTGCCCAAAAGAAGTCCACTCGAACCAGTCCACGAAAATATACCAACGAGAACTGAAGGGCCATCTATCAAAATCCAGGAGACGAAAGTAGACCGAGTTCCAGCAGCTGAAAAAACACCCATCCCACGAATCGACACGTTCGGATCCATCAAAGGCAGGAAAATGGAAGTCAAGCTGAGAAGACTCGAAACAGACATCGAGCGCGATATCAAAACGAAACTGGACAATATCTATCCCGAAGGAATTAATGGCGAGAAAGCGTCCCAGCTTTACTATCGGCTGGCTCTAGACCAAGCGCCAGAAGGAACTGCTCAGAATGATTCTTCAGCCGCAGGAGCGGCTTTAGATGCGACTCTAGTCTTTCTCAAGAGGCCATTTGTGGAAACAACGATTTTTGATATTGCTCAGCGGGTGTAATCTGTTGTATTATTCATAAAGTCTCCATGGCGAGGAATGTCATTGGTTGAGCTGGTTGGAGCTGGGCGTCTGGTGAAAAGTGGGAATACCCGGGATCTCTTGAGTCTTGGCCATCAATCGGAGACCATTTCCTCCAGTTTTTTTTTTTCCTCCGTCCAATCATGGCTTCTATTAAAGCAATCAGTTGACCTGATTACTGGACGTATTGTACTAGATTAGGAGCATAATGTAATAGGGAAAAAATATCAATTCATTCGAAATGTCACAGATCCTTTAACAATCTGCTAAATCCGATACCTCAAAGTCACTTGAGCTTTGAAATCTAAATTATAGCACTAATTTCAACAAGATATCAAAAATAAGGTCGGTCAGTCGTAAAACCTAGGTTTGTCCCTCCTGAGCTTTCTCCCCACCAATCAACGCCACCAAAGCATGGAGGGTCATGCGTGTTGCTTGATTTATAATTAGTACATTCTAGAAATATCTATATGCTACTATAGCTATAGTATTAGTAAATGCTAGAACCTTCTAGACATTTCCAAGCAGCAAAGTCACGTGACTTTGCCACTA
>Ga0182030_10004527_pt1 | contig 29605 bp, 19 predicted proteins | sample 812S3MmetaG_FD_121299 | JGI IMG/M metagenome (GOLD analysis project Ga0182030, IMG submission 121299) | Permafrost microbial communities from Stordalen Mire, Sweden - 812S3M metaG (Illumina Assembly) | ecosystem: Environmental > Terrestrial > Soil > Wetlands > Permafrost | place: Sweden...
CAGCCGCGCCGCCTCTTCCCGGCTCCGCCGATGTCTCACTTTGTGCTCTTGCGATTCAGTCATGAACCAACTACATCACAGAAGAATGCTCGGCAAAAGAATGGTCTTGCCCGAACGCGTACGGACACTCATCACATTTGACTTCACTCGATTAGGTCGCGTCGCAAGGTGTGACGCCCATCAAAAATCGCAAATGCTCTCTGTGCAACAAGACACGCAGCGTGTTCGAGCGATATGCCATCGTCGCCCACGAGTGACATCAGAGATGCAACGTAGAAGCTGGATACGACAGAGGACAGCAACCCCGGTTGCAGAATGGTGAGGTAGCGGCATCTATGGCCCGACCTCCCGTAGTCAGGACTTACTCCGGCCTCGTGAAGGGCAACCGACTTACGATCAGCCATTTATCGTGCAAAAGGGGAGAGAAGATTCTCTCCCCTTTTGACACGATAAATGCAACGTTAGAACGAGGTCGGGATCGATCCGCCGTTGGCTTCGTTGGAGAGGTCAAAGTGGCACTGGCGGCAGAACTGCGTAGTGGAAGCCGCCGAGGTGGACGGGACGGTGACGTTGTTGATGTTGTAGAGGCCGTTTACGAAGAAGTACGTCGCATATGTGCCGTTGGTCAGGCCAGCGATTGGGCTGGTGGGGGACGAGGCGTAAATGTTCATTTTGTGCTGATTGTGGCAGGTAGTGCAGAGCACGTACGGCACGCCAGCGGCATTAAGCGGTGTCGGGTAGGTGGACATACCCTTCATGAGCGCCGGAGCGCCATAATTGGTCATGAAAGTCACATACTCCCCAACCGCGGTGATGCTGGTGATGGTCTGGGCAGGAGCGACGCCGGCAATGACGTAGTTGAGGCCGTTGGTGGCGGTGCCGGTTCCGTAAGCGGTGCCCAGCGCGAGAGCAATGGTGGCGTTTTCGCCCACCGGGTGATCGTTATGGTAACCGCTGCTGGAACCGTCCACACCCAGCAAGGTCGGGATGATGCCGGTGCCGTAGCTCGATGGTAGTGCGCCAATCTGCTGTTCGTAAGCACGGTTCTGCATCATCGCGCCCTTGGCAATCGCGCCGTCATGGCAAGCCAAGCACATCACAATGCCACGGATGTCGTTGAAGCCCTGAAAAGACGCTCCGACCAAGCTGCTGGGAGCCACGAAGATGAAGGTTCCAGCGGTCGTGCCATTAACAGCGCCACCGCCAGGCGCGCCAATCGTGAAGTCGCTGAAGTCGAAGGACTGGCCATAGAGTGGGCCCATATCTTGCGCAAACAGGGCATCGGCACCGGTGTATGGATCGACGGTGGTGCCGTTGGCAGCACCGTTACCGCCTGAGCCGCGAGCGCCGCTGTGCGGAGCGTGGCAGCCAGCGCAACCGCGGCCGTAGTTATTGTGGGCGCCCAAGATGTCAACGGTCGGGACAGCGGAGCCGGGGGCGCCAGACGATGTCGGGGTTCCAGGGGTTACCGCCTGTGCGATTGCTAGGCCGACGCACAGAAACACTACCAAAAGAGCGAAAATAGCCTTTTGCATAAGACGCCTCCTATATTGCTTATCACGCATTCAAAAGAGGAATACAAAAACTCAGTGCTGGCGGAGACCGTGTTCCCCGTAATCCGCTTTGTCCCTTCGCGAAACCATCCAGCTCCGGGTGGAACCCTTCTCACGCCCATGCGCGCCGCTTCCGGCGGCGAAGTGCGTTTATCGTGCTGAATCATTGATCTGCGGCACGGAGTGCAAGTGCCTGAATCCTATGTTTGTGATGGGGAAGTTTGAATGAGGGTTGCACGCACAGCTTGCATATCTTCGAGTGCCGATGTGCGGTACGGCAACCGAATGCCATGATTCCTGCAGCTACTATGTTGTTGATTTGGAAGTAGACCAGGCTTGGTCGGCTTTCACGAGTTCGTGTTTCAGGCGCTCAAATATCTGTCCCGCCAGAATAAGGTTGGTTGTTCTGCGGGGGGCGGATTCTGGTGAACTTTGACGCGTTCTTCGGCGCTAAGTTGAGTTGCTGATTTCTTAGTAGCGGCTGAGCACTCAGCGGCGTGCGAAGATGATTGCATTCTGATCCTCGTAGGCCACCTGGAAGCGCGGGTCAAATTTGAGAACCGCGGAAAGAGGGTACTTCTTCCCCAGCAGTGCACACCCAGCCTTATTAAGATAAGGATCGTCCTTATATTGCAAAGCACCTTGAGCTCTGTGGAAAGTACGGTCGAGGTCGTCGCCGTACAAGTCATTTCTTCCATCAATTGCGACCGGGTATTGAGGCATGTACCAGATTAAGAATCCTCCCCAGTCCAGGTTATTGTAAAGCGGCCCCGGGAGTGGATTCTGGCGCAAAAAGTTGGCGGCATCCACCGGGAACGTTTCGCTTATCGTGCTATCCAGTGTGCGCTCGTTAAATCCGAAATTGCGCGAGAGCAGGACGAGGAAAAACGCAACCGTCAGTAGCATAGCTCCGCGTTCGAGCCCCGTCTCCACTTCGTCCTCTTGCAGTGCCGGAAAATCGGCGATGAATGCAGCGGCAGTAATAGCCAAGAACCAGCAATCGCGCTGCGTACGAAACCCAACGACACTAGCGAAGATCAAGAGCGCGAGTTTGAATGGGTCTAACTTCTTTCGCCAGCCGATGGCAACGAATCCGCCGCCAGTCAGTAGGAGCTGAACGAAGTGACTACTGAGGCGAAAGCTCAGCGGTTGCAACTCCACGATCATTTCGTAGCTATAGCGGGCCTTGGAATAGGAGAGTATAACCCCGTAGAGGTGATAGCCGTAGGGGCCGATAAGTGTCGCCAGCAGGCAAGCAACAAACAGTAGGGCCAAGGGTTTTGCCGGAAGGGATGCCTCCCGCAGGTATGAGGGCGTACCAAAAGAAGCTGTAAGCCTCGGCAAAAGTTGGGCGGCGACGAACAATCCAAGCACGAATAAGCCGTAAATAAACTGTATGTGGATGTTGGCCCAGACCAAAAAAAACACTGGCAACCAGTACAGCCTTTGGACTCTCCCGTCGCGATTGGCTTCCAGAAGTAAGGTCAGCAACACAATGTACAGGAGGATGGAAATGGACACGGGCCTTGGCATAAGCGTGAACAAGAATGCATAGAGCGTGCATGCTGCCAGTAGCCAAGCCTCCCAGAAGCGGCCACTCAGACGGCGCAAACTCCAGAACACGGCGTAAGCGTTCACTAGGGTCAGAACCAGTCCGAGCACTCCAATGCCCATCAGGCCGAACCAGTGATAGGCGCGAGAAAGGAGAATCTCATAGCCCCAACTGTAGGCGATCCATGGACGGTCGATGGCGGTTAGAGAGAAGAGGCCGTTGTGGGGAAGCGCCCGGTTCGCAATGATCCAATCGCCAACCCTCAAGTGCCACCATGTATCAAAGTCGCGCACGCTATACTTGTAATCCACCGCGACCTTGGCTACCCAGACGAGCATCCCAGAGAGGGCGAAGAATCGCACCATGCGCTGCCGGAGCAGGGTGCGCAGTTCCTGCAGTACATTCATTATTATGAACACCTCAAAGCGGCCAAAGCACTCACACCCTACCGGGATTCAAACCAGCTGCGCCCCCACAAAGCAGAGGTAAAGAGAGCCTCGCCTTCCGACGAGGTCGTAACGAGGTTCTTGCTGCCCATGACATTCATTCCTCGTCCGTCCTCGGTCGAGGTCACATTGCGGGCTTGTCGGTTTTCTTGCCCGCAGGCATCTTCTCGTGTTCTTTGGCGCGCGCGATCATCTTCTCCACCGCGGCGCGGTTCGGATTGTCCGGCTTGGTGACCTTCAACAGCTGTTCCCAGGACGCGATCGCGCCCTTCATGTCACCCTGGACCTGCCACTTCAATACCCCAAGATTATAGAGTGCGTTGGCAAACTTCGGGTCGAGCTGGAGTGCCTGGTTCAGCGTAGCGATGGCCTTTTCCCCTGATCCTCCATAGAACTGTGCATTGGAGAGCTTCGTCAGCACATCGGCGGTCTGCTTAATGTTGGCCGCCTTTTCGTAATAGGTTGCCGAGTCATTAAACTGCCGGGCCGCAAAATAGTAGCCGGCAACCTTCATCAAGGCGTCGGTATCCTTCGGGTTCTGGCTCAACTGTTCCAGCAGCGGCGCAACCTGCTTATCGGCCATCCTCTTCATTTGATCCGGCGTCATTTGTTCCGGGGTTGCGCCTGCAGGTATGCCACCTGTTTGAGTGGATGCGCCCATTTGCGTCTGAGCTACGGCAGGTGCCGATGTCTGGGATGCCGTCGATCCCCGGACGAGATACCCCACGGTTACGCCAGCAAGCAAACAAAGAACGGACATGGCGTATACCTGTACCGAAGTCCACCCGGTTTTTACGGATTCGTTTTCAACACTCATTGTGTCCAGATACTCCTCATGAAAAGAAAATTCCGTCCCGAATATGGCATCGCATCGGATCGCTCGGAACACGATAGGACGGAGAATACTCCAGAACAGTGCAAACCTCTTATATGGCAGCCACACTGCCAAAGTCAGAGGTTTGGTAAGGAATATTTCTCCTTATTTTCCAATGCGTTATACACATGAGTCTAGCAAATGTATCTGCGAAAGGGAGAGTTGTGAGGAAAATGACGCTCTCTGAGTTGATTTTTCCCCATTGCAGGTAGGCCACCGGGATGGTCGGTTTGCCTCGCTCGGCATTTGGACTATGGATAGGGGCATATCGCACAGCGCTATGGATGGAACGCTTTTGCACGTTGGTCAAACCCTTTTAACCTCAGCAGAATGGGATGCAGCCAAAGTTGCTACTTCCCATTCAAAGGATCTCGCCCGGCCTGTGCTCCTCCGTGTAGTTCTGGTGGTCGGAGATCTTCACAGGCTTGAGGATTGTTCGGCAGACGCATCTGCAAGATTCGGGTGTTCTAGAATGAACTCACTATGAAACGACAGGCCATTATCATCGGCGGAGGGCCTGCGGGCCTGACCGCCGCCTACGAACTTCTGGCCCGCACCGCTATCCATCCCATCGTGATCGAGCGCTTTGACTACATGGGCGGCATCTCGCGCACCGTGCAGTACAAGGGCAACCGCATGGATATCGGCGGACACCGCTTCTTTTCCAAGAGCGACCGTGTCATGAGCTGGTGGCTGGAGCAATTGCCCCAGGAGACGCCCGGTCAGTCGGAGAAGGAAGACGACGTGATGCTGGTGCGAGGACGCAAATCGCGCATCTACTTCCTGCGGAGATTTTTCGAATATCCCATCCAGCTCAGCAAGGCAACGCTCGCCAACCTGGGGCCGGCCCGTACCGTGCGCATCGGCTTCAGTTATCTGCGCGCCATGCTGTTTCCCATCCGCAAGGTGGAGAACCTGGAGCAGTTTTTCATTAACCGCTTTGGGCGCGAGCTCTATCTCACTTTCTTTAAGTCCTACACCGAGAAAGTGTGGGGAGTGCCATGCGACAAGATCAGCGCGGAGTGGGGCGCGCAACGCATCAAGGGCCTTTCCATCCGCAAGGCCATTGCTCATTTCCTGAAGCAATCCAGCAAACCGGCTGGGGACATTGCGCAGAAAGGCACCGAAACCTCTCTGATCGAGCAGTTTCTCTATCCCAAACTCGGGCCCGGCCAAATGTGGGAGAAGATCGCCCGGCGCATTCAGGAGATGGGCGGCGAGATCATCACCAACTTCAACATCACCGCCGTGGAAGTAAAAGACGGGCAGGTGGTGGCCGTGAGCGGTCATGCCTCCGACGGCGCCCAGCGCCGTTTTGCAGGCGAGCATTTTTTCTCGACCACCTCGGTGAAAGAGCTGGTGCGGGCCATGGTAGAAGGCGGCAGCAGCGTTCCGGAGAATGTGCGCGAAGTGGCGGAGAAGCTGGAGTACCGGGACTTCATCGCCGTGGGTCTGCTGGTGGATAAATTGAAGGTCTGCGAGCCGGGCGGCAAGGCCGGACAGCTCGTCTCCGATAACTGGATTTACATTCAGGAGCCTGACGTGCTGATCGGGCGTCTTCAGGTCTTCAACAACTGGAGTCCGTTTCTGGTCGCAGACCGGTCGAAGGTATGGCTGGGCGCCGAATACTTCTGCTATGAGGGTGACGAGCTGTGGACGCGCTCGGACGACAGCATGGCCAAGCTGGCCGCCGATGAGCTGGCAAAGATCGACATTATCGAGCACCAGGACGTGCGCGACAGCGTGGTGGTCCACATGGCCAAGACTTACCCTGCGTATTTTGGCGTCTATGACCGCTTCCAGGAAGTGCGCGACTACATCGATGCGATTCCGAACTTATATTTGGTTGGCCGCAATGGCATGCACAAGTACAACAACCAGGACCACTCGATGCTGACGGCCATGACAGCCGTGGACAACATCATCGCGGGCCGTCGCGACAAGCAGAACATATGGGACGTGAACACCGAACCGGATTACCACGAGAGCAAAGAAAAATAGCCTCGCACCTCGCACTTAAGCCCGAGCTGCCAAGCGCTCGGTGAGAAAGTCTCACTTGGGGCCGCTGAATCGAAAGATCTGGACTCGACTGGCATCCACAATGTAAATGCGACCACTCGAATCAGCCCACATTCCGGCCGGTGCATTGAACTCTCCCATCATTACGCCGGGCCGCCCGAACGCCCGCAGGAACTGGCCTTCGTGGTTGTACATACGAACAGTACCACTGCCAGGGACACTGACGTAAATGTGATTCTCCTCGTCCACGAGCAGGCCGGGTGACGGACCTATATGCAAATCGGCGCAGCTCGGGATACTGAATTCCTTAAGAAATTTCCCCCGCAAGTCCAGAATATGAATGCGCGTCGCATCGAGCACGATCAGTTCATCGTTGTGGACTAAAACCGCCTTAGGATCATTGAATCGACCTGGCTCAGTGCTTCCGGCTCTTGTATTAAATCCGGACCCGGCGTCAGTTGCTCCGACGCGCGCTAGCACCTTTCCTTCGAGGTCAAGAATGAAAAGAGTATGGCGAGGCGGATCCAGAATGTATAGGTGGCCCGCTTTGCGGTCTATTGCGATGCCTGCTGGATGCTCAAACAGGCCTTCGTCGCCGAAGCTCCCAATCGTGCGGACAAAACCACCCTCCGAGTCGTATACCAGAATCACTCCGCGCTCAGCATCAGAGACATAAATATTATCGGCACTGTCCACGGCGACGCCACTCGGTGATTGGAGCCGTCTGCCTGGCCCGCCTACAATTTGAAACGAATCTTTCGCAGCATAGGCAAGCACGTGCAGACCGTGGGCGGCTGCGTCGGTAACGATGACGCGCTGCCGCGAGTCGGTCGTCACTGATTGCGGCGCCAGTAGAACCCTCTTAGGCCCATATGCGAGGGAGACAATTGAATCGCGAAGCTCTTCGATTACAGACTGTCCTTTCGCGACTTTCACAGCGTGCTCTGGTGGTTGAAAGTCCTCGATGAAACGCTCGTTGCGATGAAGCTCTATGCTCGGAGGCACCTGTTCTGTGACATCTCTTTCGGCGAATGGGGCTGGGTCGGGTGGAGCACTCGCGCTCCGGGTTGGGCCAGGAGCCGACGATGTCTTCATGGAGTCAACGAACAAACCAAACTTGGTTAGGGGCTTGAACTTACCGTCGGTGGAAAATTCGCCTACATACTCCAGTTGGCGGCCGTCGCCAAGAGCCACCCGTGGAAACGCACGGACTGCTGTCGCAGATTGCGCTACAGTTGGCGTATCGTTTCTGGCGTCGGGCTGCTCGTAGCCGTGGGCCGACTCGCTCGGGGCCAGGAGTCCTAAGCCCAGCGATAGAACCGTAATCACCTTGAAACCAGCACAGCTGATTACAGAAGTGCCAAATCGATTCTTTTTCGCGCTCATAACAGCAACTCGCCCCCAACCGTTTCAGTGCTCCCCTTTGCCTGCAATCACGTCGATATCTCATCGACCATCCGTGGCCTTGAAAGCTAGTCTCAATGTGTGAGGCAGTTAGGTTGCCAAGCTCACTCAAATCGAGAGCTGCTGACCTCTTCAATCGCAAGCGCACGATATTGCCCTGAGTTGGGCCTATGCTCGGTCGGCGAGAGATGTCTGGAGGGATACGACGACGGCAAACATGAGTCAGTGAAGCCAGCAGCGTAGCCACAAATAGGGTTAAACGGCGCAACAGGAGCCCATCACGGAACGGCCTCTTGATGGCTTCCCAGGATCTGGTTCAGAGTACACAAAAGTTCTCCCGAAAGTCCCGCCCCCGGGCTGGACGAGGCGAGAAACTCTTGTGCGGCCAGCACCGGGCAGCGCTGGATAAGCTCGAAGGTTCATCTCTGCATGAATACATGAGAGGAAGTAAGCGGCGTCAGCCTGCCCGAAACCCCAAGACAGCAGGTGATTTCCATCACACGGCTTCACACGTCTCTGAGGGTAGAATAGAATGTGCGTGGTCGAAACTCCGGTTTGTGCGCGTTGGTGAACTGAAAGAGAAGAACCCAACTCTAAAATCATGAGTGAACAGACTCGAAACATGACGATTCCTGCGCGATATCACCCAGGAATCGCGTCTGCCAAGCAATTCCGTAATATGCCTATGCCACTCGAAACAAATAGCTTGCTCGATTCGGCTTGATTGGCCCAACAGTTGCAGCACGAATCTGTATAGCTTTCCTTGAAAGTAGGAGCCCGGAATGGGTTTGAAGTCAATCTGGACCAAGATATATCAGACGCTCGCCTCCGTGCGAACGGGTATTTTCCTCATTATTGTTGTCGGTGTTTTTTCAGCGATTGGTACGGTCATTCTGCAGCGTCCCACCTCGGAACCGGAAGACATACAGCGCGCATACTCGCCGGCGACCCTGCTCTGGCTCGATCGTCTGGGCTTGACCGATATCTTCCATACGTGGTGGTTCCTGCTGCTGCTGTGTTCGTTCTGCGTCTGCCTGATCTTCGTCTCGCTGGATCGCTGGCCAAACGCGTGGAAGGTCTATTCCAAGCCAGTCCACTTCGTCGAACCCAACCTCCGCGTGAGTCTGCCGCAGAATGTGAAGATTGCGGTGAAGGACGAGGCCAGTGCCCTGTCGGTGGCGGAACGTGTTTTGAGCCGCTTCGGCTACAAGGCGCAACGGGTGACTGAAAACGGCACCCCCGCTCTGTTTGCGGAGAAGCAGCGCTATTCGGTCTTCGCCCTTTATCTGGTCCACTTGAGCCTGCTTTGCATCTTCGCCGGATATATCGTGGACGGCATTGTCGGTTATCGCGGCAACATCAGTGTCCCAGAGGGACAGGCACTCAGCCAGATCTCCATGCATGACAGCAAACCCGGCCAGAGCAATACGAAGACGCTTCCATTCCTGATCCGCTGCGACGGCGCTGGGGAAGAGACTTACGCCGACGGCAGTCCGAAAAAATGGTGGTCCAAGCTAACACTGATCGACAACGGCAAGGAAGTTGCCTCCAAGATGATCGTGGTCAACGACCCCATGGTGTACAAGGGACTTCGTATTTATCAGTCGAGCATGGGCCAGTCCAGCACGCCCAAGACACTCACCTTCGCGGTCACGCCGACTGCCGGGGGCGATATGGTGCCGGTTGAGGTTCCGATGGACGGCAAGGCATTGCTGGCGGATGGAGAGAGCCTCAGTGTTTTGCGCTGGGTTCCGGACTACTACGTTCAGGATAACGAGGTCTACAAGAAATCCGATGATCCGGAGAATCCGGCGGTCCAACTTGGCCTGACCAACGCCAAGGGTGAAACCAAGAAGCTCTGGATACTGTATTCGAAGATGAACAGCACTAGAGGGCAAGATGCGCCGTTCGAGTTCGCGCTAAAAGGCGCAACCTGGAGGCAGTTTACGGGCCTTGAGGTTTCATACCATCCGGGGCAATTTGGAGTCTGGATTGGCGTTGTGCTGATGGCTTTCGGGCTGATGATCGCCTTCTACACTCAGCATTCCCGCATTTGGGCCGCCATTACCGACGACGGAAAAGGCGGAAAGCTTCTGTGGGTGGGTGGCACGACCAATAAGAATCGCGACCGCTTCCATACCAAGTTTGAGCAGATCAAGGCCGCCTTGCAAGCGCAACTGAGCGGCCCGGGCGCAACCAACCCCAACGGTAAGACCGAAGAGAAGACGCTGACCAAGGCATAGAGTCAAGGTCAGTGCAGGAGTCATAAAGTTATGTCAGAAGCACGAGTAGAACAGCAGCGGCCAGCCAGCGGTACCGCCCTGCTGGTCATGGTAGGACTGGGCATCGCCTTCGCGCTGCTGGTTGCGCTGCTGGCCGCAGCCAAAACGCATTCCGGACCCATCTATGGCGAGGCCAATATGCTGTACACGGCCCTGGTTCTCTATGCCGGCGCGGCAACCCTGTACATGGGCTACGGCGTCACCGGCATTGAGCGCTATGTCAGCGCCGCCTCGCTTTTAACCGCAGTAGGATTTGCCGCCAACACCGCCGCGGTGGCGCATCGCTGGTCGGTGGCGGGCCGTCCGCCATTCTCCAACATGTACGAGATGCTGCTGAGCTTTGTCTGGACCCTCGCCCTGCTGACCCTGATCGCCGAGAGGGCCTACAAGGTTAAGATCATTGGATCGATTACGATGCCGATCACCGTGGTCTCGGTAATCCTGATGCAGTTGTTGCCCAGCGATGTCCGGCCACTGGTTCCGGCACTACAGTCCACCTGGCTCCAGGTGCATGTGACTCTGGCAATGCTCTCCTACGCCGCTTGCGCCGTCAGCTTTGCCCTGGCGATGATGTTCCTGATTCAGGACGATATGAAGACCGAAACCTTCCAGGCAATCACAGCGGGGGGGATGATCGCGGTTTACGCCGGTATACTGGTGACCCGTTTCAGCTCCGGCGGGCTTAACGTGACCGCCTACGATCTGGAATCCAAATCTGAGGTGATGGTTTCGCGCGGGCATCCGCTCTTCATTCAGATTCCGGACCTGGGCTGGCTGTACCTGCTGGTTCTGCTCTCGACCTTGGCACCCCTGTTGTTGTATATCGCCGGACGATTGAAGAAAGACGCCTCGCTCTTCGACGTTGCCAGCAAAGGAATGTTTGTCTCCCTGCTGCTGCAGGTCGTCGGTTTGGCGATCTTTATCACACGAGTGAAGAACGGCCAGTACGGCGCTCCCGGCGTAGAGGGCTTGTACGCTACCGCGCTTCCGGCGAATCCATTCCTGCTCTCAGGAATCGTGGGCGGAATCGTCGCCGGCCTGCTTTACCTGCTGCTGTTGTGGAGACGCGAAGGGCTGCAAAGAATGATGCCCTCGGCCAACGATCTCGACCGGGTGACTTATAAGATCATCTGCATTGCCTTCCCGCTGCTGACCCTGATGATCGCCGCCGGTGCATACTGGGCCAATCAAACCTGGGGAAGCTACTGGAGCTGGGATCCGAAAGAGACTTGGGCCGCCATCACCTGGCTCGTCTACGCCGGCTATCTCCATATGCGCATCACGCGGGGCTGGCGCGGACGCCGCGCCGCGTGGTTTGCCATCCTGGGCTTTGCCGTGGTGATCTTCACCTTTTTCGGCGTGACCTATCTGCTCCCCGGCCTTCATGCCTATGCAGCCGGTTGATCTGGTTTAGTTAGAAAAGGCCGTCGCGCTCCGTCGCGGCGGCCTTTTCCCGTCTGCCAAGCATATTCGACAGCTTGGCGGTGCAGCTCTCTTCACATCCTGGCGACGGGGGCGGTGCGCCCTGGTTCTCCATGATCTGGACGGTGCAGCTAAGGAACAGCTAAACCAAGCTGCTTCTGATTAAGATCGAAACATTCCTACGCCTCCCATCGCAATGATTCCATGAAGTCTATCCTTCAGTGCTCGCCGCCCATTGTTGCGAAACGAGTACTTCGGCGGGCACTGATTCTTCAGTGTGCGCGTACGAGTTGACCAATCGTCAATGTGATCTGCCGCGTTCCAGAGTACAACGTTTGTTTCTGCTTCTGCTTCTAATCCAGAGTTGCTCCTTATTGGCGGCCCCGAGGCCCGGTTTGTGAGCTGTTCACTTCTGTTTCCGGCGCTGCGCAATGACAGAGCCCCCAACTAGCACGCTTGTCCGGCGTGAAGGCGGTTCCCTATGCTTCGATCCAGGTATCTTTCTAATGCCTTTGCATTTCGCCCCTCCATTCTGTTGAGCGTCCTCGCCGGAATTCTTCTGCTGGGGGCTGCATTGCCGCTGAGTGCGCAGGTGACCACTGCCCAGCCAGCGGTGAACTTCAGTGCTGGGGTTGCGGTTGGAGCCGCGACTGGCAGCACGCAGAGTCTGTCGTTCACGGTTTCGTCCGGCACCACGCTGGGGGGCGTTTCGGTCCTGACCCTGGGCGCACCAAGTCTTGATTACACTGTGGTCGCGGGCGGCACCACTTGCGCCAACGGTACCACGGCGACGGCCTGCACGGTTCAAGTCAAGTTCCTGCCGACAGCCCCCGGCCCGCGCTTCGGCGCGGTGGTGCTCACCGACCAGAGCATTCCGCCCAAAACGCTGATCGCCGTTCCGCTCAGTGGCACCGGCACCGGGCCACTGGTGGCCTTTGGTCCGGGCACGATCACGACGTATGCGGGCACCGGGACATCTGGGTACAGCGGTGACACGGGGCTGGCCACAAGCGCGGATTTGGCTAATCCTACTGGCATAGCGGTGGATGGCTCCGGCAACCTCTACATCTCAGACTACTCGAACAACCGCATCCGCAAGGTGACGCCGGGCGGCACGATCACGACCTATGCTGGCACCGGAACGGCGGGTTACAACGGCGACAACATCGCGGCCGTCAGCGCCAACCTTGCCTATCCCACTGCCGTGGCGGTGGATGGCTCCGGCAACCTCTACATCGTGGATGATGAAACCCAACGCATTCGCAAGGTGACGCCCGGCGGAATTATCACAACGGTTGCAGGCACCGGGACGGCGGGTTACAACGGCGATAACATCGCGGCCGTCAGCGCAGAACTTCGCTACCCCGAAGGCATAGCGGTGGATGGCTCCGGCAACCTCTATATCGCGGACCGGTCTAACAACCGCATCCGCAAGATGACGGCGTCAACGGGCATCATTACTACCGTGGCGGGCGGCGGCTCCGGGTGTTCCCAGCAGACAGACAGCGTTGGTGATGGCTGCTTGGCCACTAGTGCGGAATTGGCCAATCCCTATGGCGTTGCGGTGGACGGCTCCGGCAGCCTCTACATCGCGGACATGAGCAACAACCGCATCCGCAAGGTGACGCTGGACGGGACCATTACCACCGTGGCAGGCACCGGGACGCAGGGGTACAGCGGCGACATGGGGCCAGCCACCAGCGCGGAGTTGGCCAATCCCTATGGCGTTGCGGTGGACGGCTCCGGCAACCTCTACATCGCAGACGCGGGCAACAGCCTCATCCGCAAGGTGACGCCGGACGGGACCGTCACCAGCGTGGCAGGCAACGGCACGTCGGGCTATAGCGGCGACGGCGGTCCGTCCACCAGCGCGAACCTTTATCATCCTTCTAGCGTTGCGGTGGATAGCGTCGGCAACCTCTATATCACGGACACTGCCAACAATCTTATCCGCAAGGTCGACCTCGCCGACGCTCCTGCGCTCTCCTTTGCCAACACCTATATCGACGGGGCGAGCGCTTCGCAGGAGGTGACCGTACTGAACCTGGGCAATGAGGCGCTCACGATCAGCCAGATCAGCACTGCTCCAAATTTCACTCTTGGCGGCTCTGGCACTTCGTGCAGTTCGAGCAGCCAGTCGCTGCAACCGGCGGCAAGCTGTGTGCTCGGTATCGAGTTCAACCCGCAGGCGGTCGGGAGCATCGCAGGTAGCGTTGTGCTGACCGACAACGCCTTGAATGCCACCGCAGCAACTCAGACGATCACGCTGCAAGGCTCTGGGGTTGACCCGTTGGTCTCGTTCGGGGTGGCACCGAATCCGGTGGCGCTAGGCGGAACAGCCGTGTTGACCGCAACGGTAAGCCCCGTAACGGCAACCGGAGCGGTGACGTTCACGGTGACGTCCTCGACAGGCGTCACGACTTTGTTGGCACCGCCGGTTTCGGTCTCCGCTGGGGTGGCAACGCTTAGCGAGGCAGCGAGTGCGGCGAACGGTTTCAGCGCTGGGGTCAACCTGATCACGGCAAGCTACAACACGTCTGCCCAAAGCCTTAGCGCGCCGCTGACGGTGACGGGTGTGGCGGCCACGACTACAACAACGGTTGGAGTTTCGGCGAGTCCTGTGGCGGTTGGCGGTACAGTTACATTGACCGCATCGATAGGCTCTACGACAGCCGGGCCCATCACCGGAGAGGTGACGTTCACGGTGACGTCCTCGACGGGCATCACGACTTTGTTGGCACAGCACGTTCCGGTCTCCGGCGGTCAAGCGGTTAGCAATGTGACGGTGAGTGCGCCAACATTCACCGCTGGGAATACGATCACGGCAACCTACAGCGGGAATGCCAACTATGCGACCTCAACCGGCAGCACGACGATGACGGTGACGGGTGTGGCGAACCCGACTACAACGACGCTTGCAGCTTCGCCAAGTTCGCTCATGCTTGGCGGTACAACCACGCTGACCGCATCGGTAGGCTCCACAACAACCGGCATCATTACCGGAACAGTTACGTTCATGATGGGCAGCACGACCTTGGGGACGGTTGCGCTCACCGGCGGGCTGGCCACGCTTAGCGATGCGACGGTGATCGCGGCGAACGGGTTCTACGTTGGAACCGACACCGTCACGGCAATCTACAGCGGGAATGCAAACTACGCGGGCTCAACCACACCGGGGACCACGTCACTGACGGTGGTAAGTCCGCCGGTGACGACCACGACGCTCACGGCGGCACCGGCTTCGGTAATACTCGGGGGGGCAACGGAGTTGGTGGCATCGGTAAGCTCCACTGCAACCGGAACCATCACAGGGATGGTTACGTTCATGGCGGGCCCTACGACCTTGGGGACGGCTACAGTCTCGGGCGGATGGGCGAAGCTGAGCGGCGTGACTGCAATTGCGGCGAACGGACTCAGTGTTGGAACCGATACGATCACGGCCAGCTACAGCGGAAATGCGAGCTATGCGGCCTCAACCGGCAGCGGGACGCTGACGGTGCTGGCGGCCACGACTACAACCCTCACGGCGGCGCCGGCTTCGCTGACACTCGGCGGTACGACGGAGTTGGTGGCATCAGCAACCTCCACGACAGCCGGAACCATCGCCGGAACGGTTACGTTCACGGTGAACAACACGACCTTGGGGACGGCTGCGGTAGTGGGCGGGCTGGCAACGCTGGGCAATGTGGCGGTGAGTGCGGCAAACGGATTCAGCGCCGGAACCAATATGATCACGGCAACCTACGGCGGGAACGCGACCTATGGGCTCTCAACCAGTAGCGCGACGGTGTGGGTAACGGGTTCGGCAGTGACGACTACAACGGTCACGGCGGCACCGGCCTGGGTGACACTCGCCGGTACGACGGCGTTAGTGGCATCAGTAACCTCCACAACAGCCGGGACCGTCGCCGGAAGCGTGACGTTCTCGATTGGCAGCACGATCTTGGGGACGGTTGCGGTCTCGGGCGGACTGGCAACGCTTAGCAATGTGGCGGTGAGTGCGGCCACCGGATTCCTCGCTGGAACGAACACGATCACTGCAAGCTACGGCGGGAATGCGAACTATGCGGCCTCAATCTGTAGCACGTCGCTGTGGGTAACAGGCTCGGCGGTCACGGCCACAACGCTCACGGCGGCACCGGCTTCGGTGGCGCCCGGCGCTACGACCGCGTTGACCGCATCGGTAAGCTCCGCAGTACCTGGGATACTCACCGGAACAGTGACCTTCTCGATGGGTGGCACGACGTTGGGGACGGCTGCGGTCTCCGGCGGCCTGGCAACGCTTAGCAATGTCGTGGTGAGTACCGCAAACGGATTCACCGCTGGCTCGGACTCGATCACGGCAACCTACGGCGGAAATGCGAACTATGCGTCCTCCAACGGCAGCACGACGCTATTGGTCACGGGGCCGGCGGCCACGACTACAACCCTCACGCCGGCACCGGCTTCGCTGACACTCGGCGGTACGACGGAGTTGGTGGCAGCGGTGAGTTCCACCTCAACTGGAACTATCGCCGGAACGGTTACCTTCTCGATGGGGGGCACGACCCTGGGGACGGCTGCGGTCTCCGGTGGGTGGGCAACACTGAGCAATGTGACGGTGAGTGTAGCAAACGGATTCATCGCTGGAACCGACACCGTCACGGCAAGCTACGGGGGGAATGCGAACTATGCGGCATCGAGCGGTAGTACGAAGCTGGCGGTGCTGGCGGTCACGACTACGACGCTCACGGCGGCACCGGCTTCGGTGACACTCGGGGGGACGACGGAGTTGGTGGCATCGGTAAGCTCCGCAACCGGTGGAATCATCACCGGAACGGTTACGTTCTCGATGGGCAGCACGACTTTGGGCACGGCCGCTGTCTCCGGTGGGCTGGCAACGCTTAGCAGTGCAGTGGTGAGTGCCCCGACATTCATCGCTGGAACGGACACGATCAAGGCAAGCTACGGCGGGGACGCGAACTATACGGCCTCAACTGGCAGCATGAAGCTGACGGTGTCGCCGCCGCTGGCCACGACTACCCTGCTCACGGCGGCACCGGCTTCAGTGACCCTCGGCGGCACAACCGCGTTGACCGCATCGGTAGGCTCCACAACCGCCGGGGCCATCAGTGGAAGCGTGACCTTCTCGATGGGTAGCACGAGCTTGGGGACGGTTGCGCTCTCGGGCGGGTTGGCAACGCTTAGCAATGTGGCAGTGAGTGCGGCCAACGGATTCATCGCGGGAACGGACACGCTCAAGGCAAGCTACGGCGGAGGTGGGATCTTTGCGGCCTCAACCGGCGGCACGACCTTGAAGGTGGCGGCTGCGCCGACGGTGCCGGCCTACACGATGAGCGTGAGTGCGGCCACGGCTACGCTCACAGCCGGCAACGACACCAGCGTAACCCTCAACATGACCTCGGACAACTATGCGGGGACGGTTAGTTTCAGCGTCATCAGTTCGGCCCCATCGGTGAACGCGAGTGCGCCTTCGGTGACCCTGACGAGCAGCGGGAGTGGCTCCAGCACGCTGACGATCGCAGCCACCACGAGTGCGGCGAAGCAGGCGCCAGGGCTTCCGTGGAAGGGCGGCGGCGCATTGATGTTGTGCGCCGTGCTGCTAGGTGCGCCATTTAGCTTGCGCCGGAAGCGCGCAATTGCGGTACTGCTCACGGCACTGGCGATCTCGCTGGCAGGCTTGCTGATGGCCTGCGGCGCCAGCCCCTCCACCCGCGCCTCAACGACGACGGTCGCGCCGCGGACCTACACAGTAACGGTGACGCCAACGGGCACGGGTACGGTGACAAACCCTGCGCCGGTCAGCATCACAGTAACCGTCCAGTAAGACCGCAAGGGAGTTAATCTTAGGCCGTCGCGCTCCGTCGCGGCGGCCTTTTTCGGCTGAGGAGCATGTCCGACAGCAGGAGGTGAAGACCTCTTCGCATTTGTGTGATTTCCCAGATTCAGAGGTTGGAGAAAGTCATCAGCGCGAGCCTGACCTCGACAAAGTACTGGCCTTACGGTTTGCGGGTGTCAGTCTTCCCGGAGGTGGAATTGGCGGGGGCATTAGCATCTACCCCAAAATCCCAGACATAAGAATTGAATTCGTTTTGGCCGAGCATTTCCACAAGGGCATATTCGCCGGAGTCGAGAGTTCCGAGCGGAGTGACTTTTAACCACCCCTCGCTAAAGCTTTCGACTCGTGCTGGTACGAACTGCAATGACTGGTTCTGTTCGCCCAGCACACTCACCTTTACCCTCCCGAGAACACGCGAGTCTTTCTTCGGCTCCAGCCGCAGAATGCGGAAGCGGTCCTTGAATGCAGTCGGATGCGCATTCGGTTCCTTCTCAATATTGACAAAAATCTGCGGTACCGGAACGTGGGCCTGCACGTGCGCATGTGGCCCGTTTAGCTCGAATTGTTGGATGATTGAGGCTCTGCGATTGACGGCCGAACGTAAATTGCTTTTCAGCGCACTTCCATTCTGCGTCAATTCCTCAAGCGACGGCCGATCGGAAAAGGTGTCCAGCACAAAGACGCCGCACATGATGGGTAGCTTCAATCCGGGTGCCACCGAAGGACCGCTCCCTTCGGCTTCTACCTCCTCCTCGGCGTCGAATTGCCGCAGCTCCGGAGATGTCTGGTTAAGTCCGGCATTCCATTCTTCCGTGGCCTTCCAATCGACGAGTTGCGTCGGCACTTCCTCCCACTCCCCGCGCTGGGAGCTAAAATAGCGGGCGCGATCCCCTCTCACTTCGTACTGCGTGATGCCCTGCCAAGTGCCGTCTTTCAATATCAGACGCTTGCCCACTTGCGCGATGCTGTACGTGGTTAGCCCCACGAGTATGAGGCATATAACGGTGAGAAGCCGGAAGGTCCAGTTCCACCTTCTTTGCATGGTTTCAGCGCAAACCATCATCACTGCTTCCATCCTTGCATAGCAGATTGTAGCCCGGCGAGCGTGTACTTTTCATACATCGAAGGCTGGCAACCTAGCTGCCGCCCACATCAGACACTAGCGAAATGGACGAAGCATCGGCTGGCTGCCCTGCCGCCCGGCCGACGAGTTCAAACGCTAAGAACAAGAATACAGCGAGGGCGGAGCCCCCAAATCTGAAAGGGATTCTGGTTTTTGCACTCCGTGAAGAGAAGATAAGTGCATTCCTCGGCGAAGCGATGACGGTTATCGACCGGCGCTCGCCCATCCACCGCCACCGTCAGCGCCATGCTGCCGGCGGGAACTGAATAGCTCGATTCCCGTCATCCGTATCCGTCCCACTGTTGAGGTCTGTGTAGCTCTGAAGCAGCGGCACGAACAGCGCTATAGGAGCAAAGTCGGCACTCTTCGCCGGCCTCCTTCTACGGGCCACCCGCTGTTGGAGTGAAGTGCTTTTCACCGCGCCCAAGCAATGAGATATGATTTGGAATCCGGGGTAAGTGGACACTAGGGTGAGCGGGATGCGGCTGAATTGGCAGATCAAGACGTTGTTGCCCGTGGCGCTCGTGCTGCTGAACGGATTGCTGCTCTTCGTGCTGGTGACACTCACCTTGCAGGATCCGCTGCGCAATAGTGTTCTCGCCGTGGCGATCGCCGGAGCCGTGGCCATCTGCGCCGTGCTCTTCATGGTCCTTGCGGTTGTGATTCACCGGCCTATGCTGGAGTTGCAGAGCAAGATTGCCCAAGTGCGTGAAGGTGACCTGTTCGTGAATGTGGAGTTTGCCGGCCGTAACGATGAAATTGGCGACCTCGGACGGCATTTCAACGAAATGGTTCAGCAGTTGCGCGAGAGCCGCGAAGAGATCGAGCGCCTGCATCGCACCCAGATGTCGCGCGCCGAGCATCTGGCGACGCTGGGCGAGATGGCGGCGGGATTGGCGCATGAGATTCGTAACCCCTTGGCCGGCATCGCCGGGGTGATGGAGATCGTCGGGCGCGATTTGCCCCCCGACTCGGCCGCTTTTTCCGTGCTGGGCGAGGTGCGGCACGAGGTGCTTCACATCAATAAAATCCTCAGTGAACTGCTGGAAATTGCCCGTCCCAAGCCGCCCGTCTTCCAGCCAGGAGACCTGGTCGCGGTCGCCGAGCACGCCTGCCTCTTTGCCTACGATCAGGCGGCGGCCAAGAAAGTGACGCTAGAAGTGATGAAAGGCGATCCACTCCCGGCGCTGCAGTTTGATCGGGGACAGATTCATCAGGTGTTGTTGAATCTATTGCTGAATGCGGTGCAGGCCTGCGATGAAGGCGGCAGTGTTCGCGTGGAGTTCTCTTCCGATGAGCGGGCCGTCACCGTGACCGTGATCGACACCGGAAAAGGGATTCCTCCGGAGGTGCTGCCGAACATTTTCCGGCCATTTTATACGACCAAGGGGAACGGGACCGGACTGGGGCTTTCGTTGGCGCGCCGCATCGTTGAAGATCACGGAGGACGGCTTGAGGCTACCAGCGAAGTGGATAAGGGCAGCCGGTTCGCATTGGCCCTTCCGAAAATTAGACCAACCGGGTAATCTGGCCTCCGGAGTTCACGAATGCCTCCAACATGCGCGCGCGTCCGTGTTAACCTCAGAAGCCGATATTGAGTAAACGATATAGATGCCGAGCGAAAAAGTTTTAATCGTCGATGACGAAAAATTAGTACGTTGGTCCTTGCGCCAGAAGTGCGAAGAATGGGGATACCAGGTTTCTGAGGCGGAAAGTGGCACCGCCGGGCTGCGCGTTGCGCGCAACGAGTCTCCCGACCTCGTTCTACTGGACGTCCGTCTGACCGACATGAACGGTCTTCAGGTGCTGCAACGGCTGAAGCAGGCGGGGGACGCGCGCGCCGTCATCATGATCACCGCCGACCCTCAGTTGGAAGACGTGAAGCAAGCGCTGAAACAGGGCGCCTACGATTTCATCGGCAAGCCCATCGACTACGACGAACTGCGCGTCGCGGTGAAAAATGCCCTGGAAGCGACCCAGCTTCGTACCGAAAACGAAACCCTGAAGAAGGAAGTTCTGCAGCGCCGGCGCGCTGCCTACCACGATGTGGTCGGCGAGTCGCAGAAGATGCAGGATCTGATGTCGTTCGTCAACAAAGTCGCCTCCAGCGAAGCTACGACCATTCTGATTCAGGGCGAGAGCGGCACCGGCAAGGATCTGATTTCGCGTGCGATTCACTTCGAGAGCCGGAGAAAAGACAAACCGCTCATCGTGATCAATTGCTCGGCGATTCCGGAAACCTTGATGGAGGCCGAGCTTTTCGGCCACGAGAAGGGCGCATTCACCGACGCCAAGGCAATGAAGAAAGGCCTCTTCGAACAAGCCGACGGGGGCACCCTGTTCCTGGATGAAATTGGCGAACTCTCCGGCCTGTTGCAAGCCAAACTCCTGCGAGTGCTGGAAGAGCAGGTGATTCGCAGAGTCGGAGGGGTCCGGGATCAGGAAGTCGATGTGCGCGTGATTGCCGCCAGCAACCGCGATCTGGAACGCGCCGTGCGTGAAGGAACTTTCCGGCAGGATCTCTACTACCGCCTGGCAATCATTTCCCTCTTCCTGCCGCCGCTGCGTGATCGCCGCGAAGACATTCTCCCCCTGGTGCACTTCTTCATCGAACGCTACAACAAGCGTTTTCGCAAATCGGTGCGGGGCATTACCCCGGAAACCCGCGAGTTGCTCTCCAAGTACGACTGGCCGGGCAATGTGCGCGAGCTGAAAAATGCGATCGAACGCGCCATGATCCTGGAAGACGATGACCTGCTGCGTCCCGTATATCTCCCATTTTCCGTCGGTTCGCCGCTCAGTAGCCTGACTGCGTTTGAGGTCTCATCCGGTGGCAATGTCGCCGCCCACGGCATCGCTGGCATGCATTCGGAGTCTCACCCGCCATCGGAGGTTCAGGTAGTCAATGGCAAGACCCTGCCCAGACTTTCGATTCCCGAAGGCGGCACAAGCCTGGAGGAGATTGAGCGCACGTTTGTCGAAATGGCTATGCAGCAAGCCAACCGCAACCAGACACAAGCGGCCAAGCTGCTCGACATCAGCCGAGATGCGCTGCGCTACAAGCTGAAGAAATTTGGTCTCATTCACTCCGAAGAGGAAGAAGTGAGTACGCCTCCTCACTAGAACCCGGAATCGGGAGTGCGTGTCCATTGTCGCGGCCTTGTGGCGGCTTATTTTGTCCAGTTTCGCTGGCTGGCGCGGCGAATGGCCCCATCCAGAGTTGCGCAATCGCTCGCACTTCTGAGTCAATTCCCACAGAGCCCAGGGCGGATCTTGCACGAGTAGCGCTGCGTCCTTCTCTAAGTACTTGACAATACGAACCATACTTCTCTAATGTTTGTCGTTCATTTGGCCCTCCGTGTGCCTCATCACTATAGGTAAAGGAGATTCACGTGGAACCGACTCTGATAGTGATTGGCATCAGCCTCCGCAGTGCCAAGCTGTCCATGCGCGAGCGATTCATGCTCAACTCCGCGCAGAAGTCGGCGGCGCTGTCGGCGCTAGTTCGCTCCGATGCGATCGATGAAGTGATCGTTCTCTCCAACTGCAATCGCACGGAATTTCTTGTCTGGACTCAGGATGCCTCCGAGGCCGCCAACTCGCTTCTCCGTTTTTTGACCCGCTCGAGCAATTTGAAGCTGATGGAATGGTCGAATTTCTACCGTCTGGTGGGCGATGCTGCCGTACTCCACGTTTTGCGCGTCGCCGCAGGTATAGATTCGGCGGTTTTCGGGGAAGCGGAGGCGACAAATACCATTCTTTCCGCCTGGCAGCAGGCGCAGCGAGCCAGCACAACGGGACGCTTTCTGGATGCGCTGATGTCCAAGGCATTCAGCGTGGCCGGTCGACTTCGCCAAGAGCTGGGCGCCGCCTCGAACATGGCGACCGTGGCGGAAGCCGCAGTTACCGTCTGCCGCGAATCTTTGGGTGATTTGCGTCTGCGGCGGGTCGTAATCCTGGGCGCCGGACAGATGGCATTGTCTGCGGTACGCGAGTTTCAGAGCGCGGAGGCCGGTGAGATTACAGTGGTCAATCGCAGCTGGGATCACGCCCAGCAATTGGCCCGGCAGTGCAAGGTCAAGGCCGCCCACGCCGAAAGTCTCTGGGAACAGGTTTTGCAGGCAGACGCGGTGGTCTCGGCCGCCGCGCAGCGGGTGCTGCTGACGCGGGAGGAGCTCGAAGTCGTGCTGCGCGAGCGTGAGAACAACAAACACCTCGTCATTGTCGATCTTGCCGTGCCGCGCACCGTGGATTTCAATGTTCGCACTCTGGAGGGCGTTACCGCTCACGACCTGGACGACCTCTGCTGCGCCATGGACAAGCGCGAGCAGCGCCGCCTCATGCTGCCGGTGGCCGAGCGCATCGTCGCCGAACAGGCTGCTGGCTTTCGCAACAAGCTTCTGTCAGAGTCGATCCTGCCTACGATTTCAGCCATGCGCGAAAGGTTGGAGCTCATCTGCCGCCAGGAAATGGATCAACTGAAGGAGCAATTCGGGCCCTTCACCGTGGATCAGGAAGTTGCTCTGGAGGCGCTCTCCGCCCGCATCACGCAGCACCTCTCGGCGACCCTCGCACGGCAGCTAAAGCAGATGCCGGGAAGCCCCGAGCTGACCGGCGCAATTCAACAGCTCTTTCAATTGGAAGTGCAAAACCCAAAGAAGGTGGAAGCTGGGGTCTGTGACTAGTTTGTCATGGCTCAATAGGCTACTCCCCCATGGATGCCAGATCGGTTGATGGCGGAGCCTGCCCCAGACTAGTATGGGGGCAGTGCCAGCTGGTAGACACGCACCCAGGAGCTTCGCTCCTGGGTGCATTGTCCTGAGCTCTGCATGAATGCCTCAAACCCTGTGTCCAAATGTCGAGCATGGGAAAATGTACTCTGGATTGTAGGAGAATTATGAAACGCTACACTATTGGATTCATGCTGCTACTAGCGACGACGTTCGCCGCCGGACAATCGACCGATGAATTGCCGTACGTGTACTTAACGTCACAATCAAACCATAAGACGTCGGGGGCTGCTAGCGACCAATCGGCGGAGATGACGAAAGGGTTCGCCGATGATTGCCCCAACGTGCGGCTCGCGGAGGTTCAATCGGACGCCGACTACAATGTTGATCTAAGACACATCAAAGTCGGTATGCCCGCTCGGGATCACCAAGTCGTTGTGACGGACACCTGGGGGACGGAACTAAAGACGGTTGAAGGGAATAGCGTCAGGGACGAGGTGAAGAACGCGTGTGCCCTCATTATGGCCGACTGGTCAGATCAAGCCTTGACCCGGAAAAAGTATCTCGATGCAATCAACGCGGGTTTCCGGAAAGATGGAGTCGCGGGCTCCGCCGAAATTGTTGGGGATAATCTCATAGTCCACAGCGAACGCGCCGATAGGATGCGTTTCCGCATGCTGTTGGCGAATTATAAGACTTCTTTGCTGCAAAAGCGGGCAGGAATCGCAACCTTCATCTATACGAATGATGCTAAACAGAACTTCGCCTACGACGTGAAGTCGGGCCAGGTTAACGAGAACTACGATATGAAGGCATCTGGCAAGTCGGCGGACACCCCATCCAAGTCAGGGGCTACTGCTGAACACACCACCCTACCCTAACGTCTTGGCCCCGCTGACGCGCCCCGGATTAAGGGAGCAGTTCGGCCCCTCCTCTAGATCGGCATTACGCAGCATATCTCGGCAACCCTCGCACGGCAGCTAAAGCAGATGCCGGGGAGCCCCGAGCTGACCGGCGCAATTCAACAGCTCTGTCAATTAGAAGTGCAAAACCCAGCACCAAAGGTGGAAGCTAGAGTCGCCGACTAGTCGGTCCCGCCCGCTCCTGCTCCCCATCGGCACCACTCTCCTGATTTGTCAGAACCCTCATAACAATCCCGAATTGAGATTAAGTCCACTCGTGCTGATCTGGGAATTCAGCCTCCCGCCTTTGCTTCTTCAACTCCTGGTGCATGCCTGCTAACAGCCGATAAAGAAGACAGATTCATCGCGCCCGCAGCTCTTCAAGTGTGCCGCACTCAAGTACCGCCGCGCAGCGTGATTAGCCCGGGTCTGACAGGAGAGTGAAATGAAGCGTATCGCCTTGCTATTCGTTTTTGTGTACGGTGCCGCGGTAGGGCTGCAGGCGCAAGGAAGCTGGTCCTTCAAGGGTACGGTGATCCAGATGCGAATGACCGACTGCGTCATGCAGCGCGGTTTCATGGCCACCATGTCCGGAGTTGCGGCGGCGGTCGGGATTCAATGTCCTGAATACACGGTGATGAGCGACAAGGTTGTGTACGTTGTGGTGGGGCTGCGCAGCGAAGAATTCATCCCCCTGGCGGAGAACAAGGAATTCCTGATCCGCAAGAACGAACTCGTCATCTTCTCCGATGATGAAAAAACAAAGTCCCGTTTCGCAATTCAGCGGATGGCGCTGCGCGCGGCCTGGGATCGCGAGGTGGAGCGCAAGGAACTGGAGGCGAAAATGATGGAGCGTAGCGTGAACTACGAAGTGCGCAATCCTCCTCGTACCTCCATGCTCTCCACCAGCGCGAGATGAGATCGCTGCAAGGGCGTGGATGCGCGGACTCCCCCCGGCGCGCATCACTCCTTGACGGCGCGTGGCCCCGGACTTCCTCCCACAGAGTCCGGGGCCGGTTTCTTTCGATAACTGCCTAGAATATTGATGGCTGGTTGAAAAGCTTGCGACAGCGCGGAAGATTTGAGCAGTGCTGGGCGCTTTCGCTGCGCTCAGACTGACACTCTAATGACGGCCCGGGCGGGTCCGGCCGGCCTACGGCGCTTCTGGTGAAGGGTTCAGGTGCTCTTCGATCTGGTGCTGCACCTGGCGGCGAAATTCCAGGGGGTTGGCGACGTGGCTGAAAGGCTCGTTGGTGCCGCCGGTGCCGCGCACGGTAATGCTGCCATAACCCAGCATTCGACCAAATAGCGTCTGTTCGACGCCGACGCTTTCTACCTTGGCGAGGAAGAGTTCGATGGTGCGCTTGGTGAGGAATCCGACTTTGATGATGATGCGTTTGTTGGTGACGGCCATCTCGGTTGCGTTTCGGCGGATGACGGCGACGGCCAGGATCACGCTGCCGAAGAGGATCAGGATGAGTCCGGCGATGGCCGCGGCCTGAGCTTGGCCGCGCTCGGTGTGCTCGGCAGTGGCATCCCAGACGAGCAAGGCGATTCCGGCGGCAGAGAAGATTGCCTCCACGAAGATGGAGCGCCAGAGCACGATCCAGTGCAATTGGGTCGCGTACAGAATGCGCTCGCCGGCGTTGAGGTTGTTTTGAACGTAGCCCAATGCGGTGACCTCCCGATCAGTGTCTCTTCGATGGTAACGCCGATCGGAAACACATGTCGTGCTCAAAGGCGCGGGCCGCCAGAATTTGACGGCCCGGCCTGACTGCTCGATCATGCGATTGGCTAAGCCTTGAGTGCGGCAAAAACCTTGCGAGCAGCCGCGATGGTGGTGTCGATATCCGCGGCGGTATGCGCCGTGCTGAGGAAGGCAGCTTCGAACTGGGAAGGTGGGAGCCAGACGCCGGCGTCCAACATTCCGCGGTGAAAGCGGCCAAACAGTTCGGTGTTGCAGGGTGCGGCGGTCTCCCAGTCGAAGACCGGGTGAGTGGTGAAAAACCAGGTGAACATGCTGCCGACCTGATTGGCGGTCATAGAGATTCCGGCATCGTGCGCGGCCTGAAGGACGCCGTTGACAAGCCTTTCGGCCATGGTGTTGAGGGCGGGATAAATCGTACTGCGGCCCGCGCCGAGAGTCTTCAGCATGGCGAGTCCGGCAGCCATGGCCAGGGGATTTCCGCTGAGGGTTCCGGCCTGGTAGACGGGGCCGAGAGGCGAGATCTGGTTCATCAGCGCGGCTGGACCGCCATAGGCGCCGACGGGAAGTCCGCCGCCGATCACCTTGCCTAAGGTGGTGAGGTCTGGCTTAATGTTGTAGAGCTCCTGTGCGCCGCCGTAACTGACGCGGAAGCCGGTCATTACTTCGTCAAAGATGAGCAGGCTTCCCTCGCGCTGGGTCAGAGAGCGGACGGATTGGAGGTAGCCGGGCTTAGGCGGAACGCAACCCATGTTACCCACGACCGGCTCGATGATGACACAGGCGATCTGGTGCTTAAACTTATCGAAAGCTTGTTCGAGCGCGGCGACATCGTTATAGGGCAGGGCGAGGGTGAACTTGACGAATTCTTCCGGGACTCCAGCCGAGCCGGGGATTCCAAAGGTGGCAACGCCGGAGCCGGCCTTGACCAGCAGAGCGTCGCTGTGGCCGTGGTAGCAGCCTTCGAATTTCACGATGTACTTGCGGTTGGTTGCGGCGCGGGCGAGACGGATGGCCGACATGGTCGCCTCCGTGCCACTGGAGACGAAGCGCACTTTTTCCATCGAGGGAAAAGCCTGGATGACGGCTTCGGCGAGATCGGCCTCGGAGGGTGTGGAGGCTCCGAAGCTAGTGCCCTTGCGGGCGGCTTCGATGACCGCCTCGACGACCTGCGGGGGACAATGGCCCAGCATCAGCGGGCCCCAGGAGAGCACGTAGTCGAGATAGCGGTTGCCGTCGGCATCGGTCATGTATGCACCCGCGCCGCTGACGATCATGGGTGGCTCGCCGCCAACAGCGCGAAATGCGCGGACCGGAGAGTTGACGCCTCCAGGAAAGAATGTTTCGGCACGCTGTTGGAGGGATCGCGAGAGATCAAGTTTTCTGGACACGGAAACCAACCGGGGCGGAGTGGGTTTTATAATTAGAGCAACTCCGCAAAATAGGATTTTGCGACTCTTCAACATAGCAAAAACGTGGAATGCGGGGAAGGGCGCGAACGGACGGCGCGGACAAAAGGCGGACATTCGCTGGCATCAAAGAGCAGAGCGGCTGGGTTTTGGCGCAGGATGCAGCCGACGATCTTGTAAGGGAGCGAGTAGACTTAATAATAAAGACTTAATGATGAAGATAAAGAAATACATACACTTTTTGGTTCGACTCATTGGAGTCGCGGCGCTGCTGACGACGCTGTGCGGCGCCATGCACGCCGAGGTGGGGCTGATGTTGGATGAGGCGCTGCGAGTTGGCTCCTCGAAGTGGACGGGCGCGGGGCACTCGGCGGTGTATCTGTCCGGGGTGTGCGTGGCCTCGCCGGTGGAATTGAGGATGTGCGAACCGGGCGAGAATGGGGTCGTGCTGACCAATTACCCCTCGTTTGGAGAAGACCGCTCCTATGAGTGGAACGCGATTCCACTGAATGTGTACCTGTATGGCGTCGAAGAGGAGTCGGCGCGGCCACTCTACGCCAGCCCGACGGCACGCTGGCTGCTGGAAGAACGCTACCGCGAGAAATACATGGGGGAGCTTTGCACGGGAAGCTGCACCACGAATCCAAACGCTCTCTGGCGCGAGACCGTGGCGTCGACCTTCATGCGCGACATCTACATGTTTACATTGAAGACAACGGCAGAGCAGGACCGCGCGCTGGTCGAAAAATTCAACAACGCAGCCAATGTAGACCACTTCAATGGAATTACCCACAACTGCGCCGACTTTGCGCGTGAGGTCGTGAATACGTACTTTCCGGGCGCGGCCAAGGCCGATCACATCAATGACTTCTGGATTACGACTCCGAAGGCCATCGCAAAATCGTTTGCGCATTATGGGGTGAGACATCCAGAGCTTGAGTTTCACGTGGTTCGCTTCTCGCAGATTCCCGGTGAGTATCCGATCAGCAAGGACAATCGCAAGGGAACCGAGGAACTCTTTCGCGGGAATCGGTGGCGCGTACCGCTTGCGGTATTGCGACCTTACGAACTGGCGATCGTTACCAGCAGCTACATGCTGACGGGAAGATTCAATCCGGAGCTGGAAGTGACGCGGCGACCGACGGAGGAAGCAGCCGGGTTGGAGACGGAGCTGCGGGAGGCTCGCGCAATCGGAGATCGGGAGCGGGAAAAGGAGTGCAAGCAGGAGCTTCGGGCGGTACGTGCCGCAGCCTTGGGCACCAAGGAAGAATGGTCGGGCTACGACGCCAGCGTTCGTCAGTATGAGGCCGAGGCGGTTGGGCAGGGCTATTCGAGCGATCTGGAGAGTTTGCGGAAGTTCGCACGACACACGGTTTCCACGAGTTGGATAAAGATGGATGAGCGGGGTGGGCTGTGGCTGAGTCCGCGGGATGGGCGATTTGGGGCAAAAGTTGGGCTGAGCGCGAACACCTTGGCGGAGAGTTCCTCGAACGCGCGAATGGGATATCTGCTGGCGCTGTCGCGAGTGGATGCTGAGTTGCACAAGACGCCGAAGAATCGAGAGACGCTTGGCTTCTTCCGCAAGGATTGGGAGTTGATGGAGCAACTGCGTGGGCGTGTGGTTCCGGTCGTGGCCGGAACGCGGCAGACCGAAGGTGGCGGCGCGGCGCAGTAAAGCTTACGTAGGGCGACCGGCGCGTTGGCTGCACCCGCTGGAGATCGGGCGGCGGATCGAGAGAGCTGCTCTGGATAGAATGCAAGGCGACACGAGATTCCTGATTTGAGATAGTGAGCTACTAGCCCTGTTATCGTCCACGATCTGGAAATCGCCTGACACACACGGCGTAGCCGAGCACGATCATCAGACCGAGATTGGCGCTCATCGATCTCGCAGCGGCCGCGAACACAAGAAGCGGCAGCATCTGGCCGAATGTCACTGGCCGCCGGATGCCCGGACAGCTTTGGTCTTGCTAAACCAGCTACCAGCGGTAAACTTTAGGCAAATCAGATCTGAAAAAGGAAATTCCAGATGAAACGCTGGTCGGCCATTATTCTTTGCCTTGCCGTCCTGCCTATTGAAGCCGCCCTTGCCCAGCAACCAGACGATCATGCGACGAAAGAAGACGTCCAGGAGCTGCTCGACGTCACGCATTATTCGCGCGAGCGGTTCGCCGCAATCATGGGCGTGATAACGAAGCAACTGCCAGCCATGGGCAACGAGGTACTGATCCGGCCCTAAACGGATGGAACTATTCCGGCAGAGTTGCGTCTAATTAGTTATGGAGAAGATTGATTCGCGGAAGTTGCCGGAAGCGGCTTTGAACGAGCGTCGCCGACGAGCGGTC
>Ga0182030_10004528_pt1 | contig 29600 bp, 24 predicted proteins | sample 812S3MmetaG_FD_121299 | JGI IMG/M metagenome (GOLD analysis project Ga0182030, IMG submission 121299) | Permafrost microbial communities from Stordalen Mire, Sweden - 812S3M metaG (Illumina Assembly) | ecosystem: Environmental > Terrestrial > Soil > Wetlands > Permafrost | place: Sweden...
TCGGATCGCGTGGATCACAGTGTACGGAAGTACTGAGAATTTCATAGGCGCCGGTGGCGAAGCGGTCAACGCGCAGGTCTGCAAAACCTGTATTCGCGGGTTCAATTCCCGCCCGGCGCTCCAGATTTCGATGAGGGGAAAAGGGCCGCACTATGGATCAGAGGTTGCTGCCCTTTTCTTCATTCTTCAGGCGATGAAATTTCGCCCTGTCCAGTCAATCCACAGCAAATACAATCTTCATGTCATTGAATCAGAAGGAGTATCCCCGTGGAAGATGAAGTCCTCCGCGCCTCGCTAGGCGAACAAGCAGCATTTCAACTCGCAAATGTAACCAAGACCCCTCCGCAGTTTGGAGCCATCACGCCGCGCTGGCTGATTCGCTTTTTTGACTGGAAGCCGCTTGAGGCGGGAACCTTGCGCGTCAACAAAGTGAACGAGAGCAAGGTGATCGAGTCCCTCTGCGCACATGAAGATGAGTCGCCTATTCCGGCCACCTTTGTCGACTACGTCGAAAAGCCGCGTGAATATCGACTTAGCAGCATCAATGCCGTCCTCAACGTTCACACCCGTGTCTCCGATATTTTCAGCAATCCCTACGATCAGGTGCGCGAGCAGTTGCGGCTGCTGATTGAGAGTGTCAAGGAAAAGCAGGAGAGCGAGCTGCTCAACAATGCCGATTACGGCCTGCTGAATAATGTTCCCGACGCGCAGAAGATCAAGACTCGCAAGGGAGCCCCGACGCCGGACGATCTGGATGAGTTGTTGACCAAAGTCTGGAAAGAGCCGTCGTTGTTCCTGGCGCATCCGCGCGCCATTGCCGCCTTTGGACGCGAATGCACCCGCCGCGGCGTGCCTCCGCCGACGGTAACTCTTTTTGGCACGCCATTCGTCACTTGGCGCGGAGTTCCGCTGATTCCCACCGACAAAATTGCGATTCGCAGCAAGGATCAGAAGTCCAAGATCCTGCTGGTTCGCGTCGGCGAAAAGAAGCAGGGCGTGGTCGGCCTCTTCCAACCGGGATTGCCCGGCGAACAGAGTCCTGGTCTGTCGGTTCGCTTTATGGGCATCGATCAGCGTTCGCTGGCTTCTTACCTGGTCTCGCTCTACTGCTCGGCGGCCGTGCTGACCGACGATGCAATTGCCCTGCTCGAAGACGTGGACGTGGGTCAATACCATGAGTACAAGTGACCGGACGCTCGTATCGACGGCATCTCCGGAGACCGGCAGTTGGACCGAGGCAGCGCCGGGGAGCGAGGGCATAGCTCCTGGCATTCTCAGCCCTGCGGAGTTATCGCGCATGGCCAACGAAATGTTTTCAGCCTTGCCGGACGAGTTACAGCAGACCGCTCTTACCGCAGCCAGGGTTGTGTTGCCGCCGAACTCCGCCTTCACCGGAAATCCCTATGCGGCGGCGCCCAGTCCAACTGCTCCCGCTGCGCCGGGAATCCTCGCCAGCCTGAGCGAAGCACAGCCGCGCGCATTTGTTGCCACGCCGGAGAGAAGCATTGCGCCGGATGCGCGTTCCTCTGCCTCCACTGCTCCGGCGGTTCCGGGCGGAGGAGTTGCGCCCACGGCAGGGCCGGAGTTTGGATTTCTTCAGGATGCTCGCCCCATCTTTCAAGAGCCAGCGGCGGAGCCGGCTGCGCAGAACACTCCCACACAAGCAAGCGGGAAGCCTTTGCCCAGCGAAGAAGGCTTGGCTGCCATTCCTCTTTCGCTGCCTGCCGATTCTCAATCGTTGCAGCTCACGCAGCCGCCAGCCCCGGCGGTCCCCAGCGCTCTGGGCGTAGTCGATTCCTCGGCGGTTCCAACCTTCTCTTTCATGGAGGATGCGCGGCCGCTTTTTTCAACGCCACCCACGATTCCAGGTCCGGTTCCGGCAGGAGTTTCAAATCATCACTCCGAAAGTGCAGACATTCCTTTCGCAGCGCCACTCGATCTAAACGCGCCTCAACTCTTTGGGGCGGTAACGCACGATCCTGACTTTCGCGCATCTGCATCTCGCGATCCGCAAAGTCAGCCGCGTCCGCTCGGCTCCTCGAATATGCTTCCGGTGGTAGTTCCAGTTACGGCGCATCCGGAGTTGCGGGAGGATCTCGGCCTCTCGTCGTATTCATTCGATGTGGAGGCGATACGCCGCGATTTCCCGATTCTGCGCGAGCAGGTCAGCGGCCGTCCGCTGATCTGGCTGGATAATGGAGCAACCACGCAGAAGCCACAGTCGGTCATCGATCGCTTGAGCTATTTTTACGAGCACGAAAACTCGAATGTGCATCGCGCCGCGCATGAGCTGGCTGCGCGCTCGACAGATGCCTACGAGTCCGCGCGAGAGAAGACGCGCCGCTTTCTCAATGCCGGCGCCCCGCGCGAGATCGTCTTTGTGCGCGGAGCTACCGAAGCTATTAACTTGGTGGCGCAAAGCTGGGGAAGGGCGAACATTCAGAAGGACGATGAGATCGTCATCACCTGGCTGGAGCATCACGCCAACATCGTTCCCTGGCAGATGCTGTGCGCGGAGAAAGGCGCGCGGCTGCGCGTTGCGCCCGTGGACGACTCCGGCCAGGTTTTGCTCGACGAGTACGAAAAGCTGCTCGGACCGAAGACGCGTTTGGTCTCGATCGCACACGTTTCAAATGCGCTGGGCACGATCCTTCCGGTAACGGCGATGGTCGAGGCGGCTCATCGCCACGGCGCGCGCGTGCTCGTGGATGGCGCGCAGGCGGTCTCTCATATGCAAGTCGATGTGCAGTCAATCGGATGCGACTTTTATGTTTTCTCCGGGCACAAGGTCTTTGCGCCGACGGGCATTGGCGTGGTCTTTGGCAAGTCCGAGGTACTGGACAATATGCCGCCATGGCAAGGCGGCGGAAACATGATTCAGGATGTGACCTTCGAGAAGACGCTCTACCAGCCGCCGCCACAGCGATTTGAAGCCGGCACAGGGAACATTGCCGATGCGATTGGGCTGGGCGCGGCGATCGATTATCTGGATCGCGTCGGCATCGTCAACGTCTCGCGCCACGAGCACATGCTCTTGACTTACGCGACTGCCGCGCTGCTGAAGATTCCAGAGTTGCGCATCATTGGCACGGCGACGGAAAAAGCCAGCGTTATCTCATTTGTGATGGAAGGATTACGCACGGAAGTGATTGGCGATTATCTCAACCGCAAGGGAATCGCAGTGCGCGCCGGACATCACTGCGCCCAACCGATCCTGCGCCGCTTCGGTTTGGAGAGCACCGTGCGCGCGACGTTTGCGCTCTATAACACCTGCGAAGAAGTCGATGCTCTGGTCGCAGCCCTATGGGATCTTAGGCAGGGACGCAGTACAGGAATTGTTTAACGGAGTCACGAGTAAGATGACCTTCGCCGGAGTTGGCTTGCGCACCAGCCTTCGCGAACTCAGCAAGCAGGGATGGAAGCCCTTTGCCGTCGGAGCCATCGGCGAGGTGTTCATTGCTCTTTTCACTCTAGGATTGGTGTACGGCGCTGATCTCTACTTGCATCTGTGAGTTCGTGAGTCAGACTGGCTGATCGAAGTATAGGAGTGGTCTAATGCACTTGTTGCATTGCATCATCCGAATGCTCGAAAATGCCGGGCATACAACTTGACCAGCATTACGTTCGCAGAAAAGCGCATAGATCGGACAAGTCTTCACTCACTGGGATTCAGCACGACAAATCCACCCGAGTGGCTAATATAGATTCGATGAAAGATGGAGGCCGGCAGCAGGCCAACTGCATCGAAGGCGACTCCGCGACGGGATTTCACTACGTCCAGGTCATTCACAATTGTTGTGCCGATTTTAATTGAAGTGTGAGGGTGAATGGCGGTTCCATTCGGTCCGCTGCTGAAGGCCATCGAACCGGCCCACGGCTGGGATGAGACGGAACCGGGCCGGGCGGGAAAGATCTCCGGCATCTTTGCTCCCGTATCCAACTGCAACTGCGCCTTGCTGCTATTTGCATCCATGAACTCCACTTCGATCAGCAGGCGGTTGGTAGTCGGCTCTCCATGATAGCGGCCCATGGTCTCGAATCGGCAACGATCCCCATTGGGCGCATCTTCGTCAAAGCGCAAGATACGCTCCTTGTAGTCGATGAGAAGGTCGAAATTGGAAAGAAAATCCTCGCCCAGCACACCGCGAATGCCTGGATCCTTGAGCTTCACCCGATCCAGTTTATCGATGACCGCACCCAATTCGGAGACCTCGGAATTGCCCACTCGCACCGCCTTCAACCGCACCAGTTGATCTCGGCGCACATCTGAAACTGTGGTCAGCGAAGCCTCGCCGATGACCGGAAGCCGCAACTGCCGTGCAAGGTCCGGATCGATCACCGTGTGCGTTGCGCCGGTGTCCAAAAGAAAATTGAATGGGCCCGCACCGTTGACCACGGTTTGAACAACAATCAGGTAGCCGTCGCGAAGCCGGAACTTGACGATCTCGTTTGATTGCATCACTTGCGCTGCCACCGCTCCGGGCAGAGCAATCACAATCATAAGAAGAAGAAATTGGACAGATAGACAACATCGAAGTCGCTGACAACATCGCAAGAGGCGACAACATCGAACGACCGGAAAGTGGGCCGTTAGCATCATTCTCTTCCTATCGGCTACGCGCTCAAATCGCCTGAGCATTCACTGCCCAGAAATATACCTCGATTCGTGGGTCAATGTCCAACAGATGAAGATCTAGCCGGTTTCTCGTTCCGTTTTCAGTGTTCCAAATCACTCCTTATCTTTCATTTGTGAGGCAAACACCTAGTTTTCTCAAGTTATTGTTAAACAAGCCTTCAACGCCTTCCAATGCTCAATACTTTGGCAGCGTGCGATCTATTCTCTCTGCCCAGGCCAGGATGCCGCCGGTCAGATTGCTCGCGCGCTTGAAGCCCGATTGGCGCAGAAAGTCGACGGCCTTGGCGCTGCGCATTCCGCTCTTGCAGTGCACGACGATCTCGCGGCTTGAATCGAGTTCATGCACGCGCTTGGGCAGATCGCCAAGCGGAATCAGGTACCCGTTGATATTGACGATCTGATACTCATGCGGCTCGCGCACGTCCAGCACGAAGATATCTTCCCTGGCATCCAAACGACGCTTGAGTTCCTCTGGCTGAATCTCGGGAATCTTTGCGGTGGTTGCGTCTTCCGGCTCTTCCCCGCGAATGCCGCAGAACTGGTTGTAGTCGATCAGCGCCTTTACGGTTGGATTCGCGCCGCAGACCGGGCACTCGGGATTCCTGCGCACGCGCAACTCGCGGAAACGCATGGCCAGCGCATCGACCAGCAGCAGACGGCCAATCAGCGGTTCGCCGGTGCCAAGGATCAGCTTGATGACTTCAGTTGCCTGAATCACTCCGAGCAATCCGGGAAGCACTCCCAGAACTCCACCCTCCGCACAGGAGGGCACCAGTCCAGGCGGTGGCGGCTCGGGATAGAGACAGCGATAGCACGGACCGGCCTCGGTAGAGAAGATGCTGGCCTGGCCTTCAAAGCGAAAGATCGACGCGTACACATTCGGCTTGCCGCTGAGAACGCAGGCGTCGTTGACTAAGTAACGCGTGGCGAAGTTATCCGTGCCATCGGCTATAATATCGAAGCCGCCGATAATCTCCATCGCATTCTGGCTGCTGAGATATGTATCGAAGCGCTTGATCTCGACAAATGGATTGATCGCGGTCAGCTTGTCAATCGCCGAATCGAGCTTGAGTCGGCCCACGTCACTGGTGTGATGAAGCACCTGCCGCTGCAAGTTTGTGTAATCGACCACGTCAAAATCGACAAGACCAAGCGTACCTATTCCTGCTGCAGCCAGATACAGAGCCAATGGCGATCCAAGTCCGCCGGTTCCCACGCACAGTACACGCGCTGCCTTTAGCTTCTTCTGTCCCTCCAACGCCACTTCAGGCATGATAAGGTGACGCGAATAGCGCAGAATCTCTTCATTGCTCAGCGTTGCAGGACTTGTTTCGGTCAAGGGCGCCATTGATTTTCTCCAGTGTTACGGTTCATGGAATTCTTCTCCGCGAGGATTGGTTACGGCTTAAAGTCCACCAGCAACAGAGGGCACAATGGAGACGATGTCCGTCTCTTTGACCGGTGTCGCGTCCTTCTCGAGATAGCGAATATCCTCGTCGTTGAGATAGACATTTACAAAGGAGCGCAGCTTTCCGTCTTCGGAGAAAAGATGCTTGCGCAGGTCGGGATGCTTGGCGACTAGATCGCTCAAGGCTTCGCCTACGGTCTGGGCAGTTACTTCAATGACGGATTTCTTCCCTGCGTAAGGGCGGAGAGGCGTGGGAATCAAGACCTTGATTGGCATATTCTTTCTTCCTGAATAGTGCGAGTTTGATTTGCACTTCTTATGTCATGGTCACTTCGAGGGTTTCATCCTCAAAGCGTTTGGCTTCTTCCTGCTCCAGCAAAAGAAACGAGTTGGTAAGAACGGCTCGCCCGTTTTCGACGCTGGCGATGACATACGAGCAGCCAGTCCAATGCGCTTCAGCAAGATCGGTCGCAGACCATCGAGCGGGATGATCGGGATGCGAGTGGTAAAAGCCTACAATATCGCGACCGGTCAGGAGTGCTTCCCGCTGAACGCGAACCAACTCAGACGGACTGATGTGATAGCGATTGGCGAGCGAGTCGGTGCGCGTGTTCCCGCAAGGCACAACGCTCCGAACCAACTTTCCGCCAGCCTCGTCGAACTCGCCCACCAGGACTCCACAGCATTCATGCGGATAAGTCGCTTCGCCATGCTGCCGCAGTTGAGCGTAGAGTGCGGCTGGTATCTTCAATGCCATATGCAATCTTCCTTTGCCTTATTCGGCCTCGTCCCAGAAATTTTCACTTAAATACTTGTCGCCTGAATCAGGGAAGATGGTGACCACAATCGACCCCGCATCGGCCTTGCTTGCAATCTGCAACGCGCCTACCAGTGCGGCGGCCGCAGACACGCCAATTAGCAGGCCCTCCTCTCGCGCAACTCTCCGGGTCATCGCGTAGGCTGCTTCTGTTTCGATGCCCAATTCGGCGTCCGCGATGCTGGAATCGTATATCTTTGGGATGATTGAAGATTCCATGTGTTTTGTTCCCTCAATGCCGTGAAAAGGCGAGTCAGGCTGCAAAGATACGCAACGAATCTTTGAATTGATCTCCTTCAATCGCCGTGAAGTACCCACGAAGGTTCCACTGGTTCCGAGTATCGCTACGAAGTGCGTCACGCGCCCCGCGGTCTGCTGCCAGATTTCATCCGCTGTTCCGTTGGCATAATGAGCGCGCCAGTTGGCGTCATTGGAATACTGATCGGCATAGAAGTACTTCTCCGGCTCTGCGGCCACAAGCTCCTGGGCCTTGCGGATTGCTCCATCCGAACCTTCACCGGGATCGGTGTAGATGACCGTTGCACCATAGGCGCGAAGAATCCGCTTGCGCTCCTTCGACACATTCGATGGCATGCACAGGGTAATAGGAATGCCGTAGGCCGCGCCCAGCATCGCGTAGGCAATTCCGGTATTGCCGCTCGTGGAGTCCAGCAGAGCCTTTCCCGATCCCAGCCTGCCTGAACGCAAAGCCTCGCTCACGATTTTCGATGCGGCGCGATCCTTGACCGATCCGCCAGGGTTGGTCCACTCGGCCTTGGCCAGGATCTGTACATCCTTCAGCCCGCTGGCTAAGCCCTCAAGGCGCAACAGGGGCGTATTCCCGATTCGCTGCGCAAGATTGACACCCAATAAAGTCGTCATGCGTTCTGATCGTTCCACTACGCTGTTGTCCTTGCGTCCGCAGGGAACCGGAGTGAGTTGTCCATGCTTCGATAGAGAGCCTCCACAGCATTGAGAAGCGCGAAGACTTCTTCTTCCAGTTGGTTCAGTTCCCAGGTGTTCTCTTGACGCGCGCTGCGAATCACGGATTCAAAGCGCCTGTCAATCAGCCCCGCTTGGATAAAATGCCTTGCAAAATTCTCAAATACCGCAACATCTGTCGGCGCTTCTATGCCGCGCGTGATCAGCAAAGCACGAGCGCTGCGCAGGACAATCGCGTAGAGTGCATCTTCGCTCTGCAGGGCGCCGGAACGAAGCTCCTCGCGTAACTGCCTGGCGCCGTTGAGATCGACCTCGATCAGGTCAAAGAGCCCGGCCGAGCACTCTCCGATGCCCCTTCCAACCATTGTAAACGAGTCAGTTGAGCCCCAGTCCTGGTAGTAGCTCTTATCTTCGCTGCAGGAAGGAATCACGCGGTATCGGCCAGCGATCTGTCGAATCTCCTGCGTCCCTTCTTTGTTTACGTAGTCAGCAAAGGAGGGATAATCATTCTTCCTGGCAATCCATAGTTTCAAGACCTCATGCACAAACTCCGGAAGGTCGCGCGCACTCACACGATCAATCTGCGTTGCCAACCGGGCTTTGCCCGCGCCGATCTCCGCGCCGGCAACGACCATGTAAGCCGGGAACATATGCTGCTCGCTACGGCCGACGCTGCCATAAAAACCCAGATCGGCGAGCATATGCTGTCCGCAGGTATTTGGGCAGCCGGATAGATTGATCCTGAAATCGGCAATCCGATCAAGGTCGAGAGTTGAGTTGGTCAGTCTTTCCGCAGTGGCCGACAAGGCTCCCTTTGAAAGGCAGATGCCAAGCCTGCAAGTGTCAGCGCCGGTACAGGCGATAAAGTTACCGATCAGGCGCGGACCAGATGAAAGAGCAGAAATGTCGCGAACGAGATGGAAGACGTTTGCCAGATAGCTTTTCGGGATATTGCGCAGCCTGAGGTTCTGGCCGAAGGACGCGCGCAGCACATGACTGCCAAAGGGCGCAAGGAATTCAGCCACTCGAATGGCGCCCGTATTATGGAGATCGCCTAGAAAGATCGGAAGTCGAATTGAGGCCAGCCCTAATTGTTTCTGGTTCTCTACATAGCGATCTTTCCATTGATAGAACTCTGGGGAATGGTCCCGTTCGGGGGTAAAGGAAGGCGGGCTGCTCTCCTGCGGCACGTCTTCTGTTTGAAGTACAGGGATACCTTCGCTGCGAACGATTCGCAACTCCTCTTCGTACAGTTGGCGGAAACGCACCTCTCCCAGGGTGTTCCACAAAAAGCGCAGGCGAGCCGCATGGCGATTCTTGCGATTGCCGTGCCTGTCAAAGAGGCGCTTCACTGCGCTGGTCACAGCATAAACATCCTCTGCAGGAATAAAGTCGTGCAGCAAATGTCCGACCTCGGGCTTGGTGCCGAGCCCACCCGCCACATAGACCAGAAATCCCTTTTGCTTATCGCATATCTGTGCTATAAAGCCCAAATCGTTAAACTTGGCATAGGAATTGTCCGCAAGCGAATTGGAAAAAGCGATCTTGAATTTGCGCGGTAACAACCATGAGTCTGATTCGGCAATCAATCTGCTGGTCAGAGCAAAGGCGTAGGGACTCGGATCGAAGGCCTCGTCGATGCCCACGCCTGCATCCGGTGAAATAAGAACATTGCGAACCGTGTTCCCGCCGCCACCACGCGAAGACAAACCAACCAGAAGCAACTCACGCATCACGGATAGAACATTTCCAAGAGCAACATTGTGAATCTGAAACTCCTGCCGCGTGGTGACATGAATCGACTCGTTTCCATAGCGAACAGAAGTCTCAGCAATGGCGCGCAACTGATGCGGCGTTAGTGCTCCTCCGGTCGTCCGCACCCGAACCATATACGTTCCATCCTGGCGCTGCTCATAGCACCCAAATGGGACGCGGCGCACTTTCAGGGTAGCGGCATCGATCTCGCCGCGCTGATAGCGTGCGATATACGAATCCAACTCATCGAGTTCGGCGGAAAGATTGTCCGGTATCTTGTAAAACATATCCATCTCCTCTGCAACAGATTGTTACAAGCGCTTCATGCGTGTCTGTGCGGCAGGTGCGTGCCAGTCAGTCCGCGGCTAACCGCGAACTGACTGCAACCGAAACCAGCCAGGGACGAACACACCGGTTGGTGCAATAAAGCCGAACCTCTCAACACCAACTCACTCGAACAGCCCGGCTGGTTCTCCAAATTGGGCGAGAATCAAAGCTACTTATTCTCGCTCGCCTTAATTACATCATTCCATTGATCGATAAGTGGCTTGGAGTCTTTGGTGCGATGAATGCGCCCGCTGAACACATCGTCCCAGGTGATGTAGGGATAGAGATGATGAGATTTGGCCTGCTCTTCAAATTCTGCTTTGAGTTCAGCCAGTTTCTCCGGATACTTTTTGGCCAGGTCAATGCGCTCCGTGGGATCCTCTTTCAGGTTGTAAAGCTCCCAGGCGTTTTCATCAAAAGGCTGTGCGCTTTGCAGATTTCCAGTAATAAAGCTGCTTGGGTAAGCCAGTTCAGCCTTCCATCCGCGGTCATAAAGCGATCTCGAGCCGAAGATGTAGTAATACTGCACCGTGTGGCGGGTAGGCGCATTGGCATCGTCAATCGAGTATGCCAATGAAGTTCCCTCAATCGGCTGCTGCTTGATGCCGCGAATCTCTTCGGGGGCCTTGATGCCAACCAGATCCAGTGTGGTTGGCAGAAGATCGATCACATGGCTGTACTGGGTGCGAATGCCGCCCTTGTCCTTGATGCCTTTCGGCCAGTAGACGATGAGAGGATTGTGCGTTCCGCCTTCGCTGTTCGCATCCTGCTTCCAGAACTTGAAAGGAGTGTCGCAGGCCTGCGCCCAGCCTAGCGGATAATTCCCCTCAGAGGCGGCGGGTGTGCCGATTTCACCAATTTTGTTCAGGTTGTAATGAATATTCTCCTGCTCCGTTAAGGACTTGCCAAACAAAGAGCGGTCGATATCCCCGTTCAGAGTTCCCTCTTTGCTGGCGCCATTGTCACCGATCGAAATGAAGATCAGCGTATTGTCGAGTTGTCCGGTTTCCTTCAGGTGATTGACCAAGCGGCCAATCTCAAAGTCCGTGTAGGTAAGATAGCCCGCATACACTTCCATGAAGCGTGCATAGAGCTTCTGCTCTTCCGGCGTCAGCTTGTCCCAGGCCTTGATGTTCGGGTTGCGATCGGGCAGCATGGCATTGGCGGGGATTACGCCGAGTTTCTTCTGACGTTCAAAAACTTCCTCGCGGTAAGCGTCCCACCCCTTGTCGAACTTGCCCTTGTACTGATCGCTCCAGTATTTGTCTACCTGGTGCGGAGCATGAGTCGCGCCCGGCGCGTAGTAAAGGAAGAACGGCTTGTTCGGCGCGACCTTTTCCTGACGGTCGATGTAGAAGATCGCCTTGTCGGTGATCTGATCACTCAGGTGGCGGCCATCAGGACGAACGTGCGCTTGATCTTCCACCAGGTCCGGATGATACTGGTCTGTCTGCGAACCGAGAAAGCCAAAGAAGTGATCGAAGCCTTTTCCGGTCGGCCAATGATCGAATGGGCCAGCGTCAGTCGCCTCTTCGTCCGGCGTTATGCCAAACTTGCCCACCGCAAAGGTGTTGTAGCCGTTGTCGCGCAGGATCTCGGCGATCGTACCGGCCGTGGCAGGCACGCGGCCGTCCCAGCCAGGGAATCCGGCGGACATGACCGTGTGTGAAAATCCAGATTCGTGCACGGATGAACTGTTACGGCCAGTTAGCAGTGCAGAACGGGTGGGAGCGCAGATTGCGGTGGTATGGAAGTTCGTATAGCGCAAACCATTGTTGGCCAGGCTGTCGAAGGTGGGAGTCTGAATAAGCCCACCGAATGTCCCGGCAGCGCCATAGCCCACATCATCCAATAGGATCCATACTACGTTTGGGGCGCCGGCAGGCGCTTTTACAGGTTCGGGCCACCATTCTTTCGACTCGGCGAGAGTTCTGCCAACGATTCCCTGGTACGGCTGTGCCGTTTGCGCATGCAGAGGGAGACTCGCACTCGCCGCAAGTATTAAGGTCGATGTCATCGTGTTCAATAAGCTTTTCTCGTTCATAATTCTCCTGTCGGTATAAGTCATTCAGAAATTACCCGGTTAGTGGGATGTTCATCAGCCAGCGATATTCAATCGGCTATCTATCGCGATCGCGGTCAGAACGAAGGAATAACTACTTTAGCTCGATGGTGACCTTGTCGATCGTTCCTGTGAAGCGATTGGGCGATTTGTAGTCAGGACTTACGGGCGACCCAAGATCGCTGCCTATGTCCAATGTTTCGCTGAAGGAAAGATTCACATTTGTGAATTGACCCTCGCTTTGCTTCTTCCCGTTAATTAACAACAGACCGGTTGCCGAGATGGGTTGTCGCGGACCGAAAGGAACGTCTTCCTTTTTGACTGGATCATTCGGAGTCATATTAAGCACGATGTGCGCCTTGCCCGGCTGAAGCGTCTGGGAAGCGACTAGCTGCCCGGAGCGGTGCCCAAATGCGTTCACTTCATAGGCAACGCGATGATCCTTGACAAACAGGCTGATGCCGCCATAGCGACCGCCTTGCGCAATAATCACGCCATCGGCTCCGCTTGCCGGCACATCCACATCCGCGGTGATCGCATAGGCGTGTCCGGCAAGGCTTGGAGCAATGCGCGGCTGAAGCCGTTCTACGCCCGAACGAAAGGTGAAAACCTTTTGTCCAGCCGCCTGACCGACAGGATAGGTTTCGTATCCGGGAAGAATGGGAACAGCCTGATTGCGAGCCGCTTCGGCCTCGAAGGCCTGTTGCAACTCCTTCAACTTCTCCGGGTACTTATCAGCGAGGTTGTGCGCCTGACTGTAATCATCGTTGAGGTTGTACAGCTCCCACGGGTGATTGCCGAGATCTTTGTCGCTTACACCGGTTCTGGGAATTCCAACTGTTTCCCATGTCGAGTGGAAGAGATCACCAGCCCACCAGCCATCTTTATAGATAGCACGATTGCCGCTGGTGGTGAAGTACTGTACGGCATGATGCGTCGGCTCCTGGGGATTATCGAAGGTGTAGGTGAGGCCAACTCCTTCGAGCGGTGTCTGCGCAATGCCATTGATTATTGCAGGCGGAGTTACTCCAGCGATGTCATAGATCGTGGGCGCAATGTCGATCACATGGGAAAACTGTGACCGCAAGCAGCCCGCGTCTTTGATGTGACCGGGCCAAACAATGACCAATGGATCGGTGGTTCCGCCCAGGTGGGAAGCGTCCTGCTTGGTTCCTTGAAACGGCGAACTCAATGCCCACGCCCACGCGGCTGCATAGTGATTCATGAATGTTTCGCTGCCTAACAGATCGGCGGTGTCAAGACGCGCCTCAACAGTCAGCGGCTTCCCATTGATGTCGCGCGCATCGGTACCATCCAGTCCGCCTTCGGCACTGGCGCCGTTGTCGCCGAAGATCTCCAGCACAACGGTGTTATCCGCCTGACCTTCTTCGCGAATCGCATCGAGGAGCCGGCCGATCTCATAATCGGTCTGCTGCGCGAAGCCAGCATAGACCTCGGCTTGGTGCGCAAGTAGCTTTTTTTGTTGCGGCGTCAGAGAATCCCATGCTGGAAGCCCATCGGGCCGCGGAGTCAGTTCTGCATTTGCGGGAATCACTCCCAATTTCCTCTGCCGATCGAAGGCTTCCTGGCGTATTACATCCCAGCCTCGATCGAACTTCCCTTTGTAGAGGTTTATCCATTTTTGCGGAACCTGATGCGGCGTGTGCGTCGCGCCAGTGGCATAGTAGATGAAAAATGGCTTATCGCTCGCCACAGCATCATGCTGATGCAACCAGTTAATCGCTTCGTTGGTAATGTCGGTGGTGAAGTGATAACCCTGTTCCGGAGTCTTGTTGGGCTCGACCGGAGTTTGATCGCGATAGATGCGCGTGTAGTACTGGTTGTCGGCGGCCTGAAGGAATCCGTAGAAGTGCTCGAAGCCGAGGCCTGTCGGCCAGCGATCGAAGGGGCCCTGTGGACTAACTTGCCAGGTCGGCGTGTTATGCCACTTGCCAAAGGCTGCCGTGCTGTAGCCATTCTCCTTGAGAACTTCAGCAATCGTGGCGGAACTCTTTGGGAGAAGCGTGTTGTAGCCAGGATACGGCGCCGACCACTCGGAAATGGAGCCAAAGCCAACTTCATGATTGTTGCGCCCGGTCAAGAGAGCGGCGCGCGTCGGTGAGCAGAGCGAGTTTACATGAAACGAGTTATAGCGAAGTCCCTCGGCAGCTAGCTTGTCGAAGGTCGGCGTCGAGATCGGGCCGCCAAAGGTTGAAGTAGCGCCAAAGCCCACGTCATCGACCAGGATCAGCACGACGTTCGGGGCGCCAGAGGGAGCCTTCGGCGGCTCAGGCCACGCTGACGTTGGTGCGTCGCTATGCGGCAATGTTGCATCATTGCTTTGAGCCAAGGCAGGCGACCAGGAACTCAAGGCCAAGGATCCGCTGAGTAGCAGTCCTGCTTGTTGCGGAAGATTCATGGAACACTCTCCGTTATGTCATTGGAAGTTTGAAAGGTTATAGACAAAAATGCCCGTCAGTTGCGGGAATCACTCACGGATGATCGACATTCGAAATTTGAGAGCGGCAATCGACAAAGAAAATCGGAACAGAAGAGCGCTATACCACCGCAAAGTGTTTGGTCGTCTGCTGCGCTGCGGATGAAGCAACCGCGCCCCGCCTGGCTCTGGCCCACTCCATCACCCGCGCTGGCGCTCGATTCTGCTTGAGTTCCTCAGCCATGAAGCGCATATACGGATCAATGTGATGAAAGAAATGCTTGTAGCCTGCGCAGAGATAGTTCAGCCCATACTCGCCCGATGCCGTTTGCATGAAGCGATGCTTGGGACACTCTCCGTTGCAGGCAAAACGTACACCACATTCACGGCAATCGGAAGGAAGTCCAGTTTCCTTTGCATTGCCAAAGCGCGTTTGCTGCGGTGAGTTCACCAGACTCGACAAGTTTTTTTGCATGATATTTCCCAGTTTGTTGTCGGGATAGACAAAGTGGTCGCAGGAATAGACGTCTCCGTTGTGCTCGACGGCCAGGGCCGAGCCGCACTTGGGCGCAAAGACACAAAGCGTTTGCGGTACGCCATACCAAGACTCCAGAGCAACATCGAAAACCTGCACATAGACGCGTCCCACGTCCTGAATCACCCAGTCGTCGAAGACCTGCTGCAGAAATCGCCCGAATTGCAACGGCTCAACCGACCACTCGGAGACAACCGACTCTTGCCGCGAATACGGTTTCAATAGAACCAGGCCATTGGGGTCCGGCTGCTTGGCAACTTGCTCCACAATAGGAATGAACTGCAGGTATTTGCTGCCGATCTCCTTGAGAAATCGATAGACATCCTGGGGACGGTACGAGTTCAAGCGATTGATGACGGTGAGCGTGTTGAACTCGACGCCATGCTTTTTGAGAAAGCCGAGGCCGCGCATTACACGGGCAAAGGTCGGCTTACCGCCCTTGTCCACGCGATAGGCATCATGAATTTCTTCAGGCCCATCGACAGAGAGTCCAATGAGAAACTTGTTGCGCGCCAGGAACTCGCCCCACGCATCATCAAGCAGCGTGCCGTTGGTTTGAAATGCATTGTCGATGATCTTGTCGCCCGCGTACTCTTTCTGCAATTCAACGACGCGCTTGAAAAATGGAATCCCAAGCAACGTCGGCTCTCCGCCCTGCCATGCGAAGCTGACGTTCTGCGCGGGCTGCGACTGAATGTACTGACGAATGTATGTTTCGAGCACATCGTCGGCCATGCGAAACTCTCGCCCGCTGCTCGCGTAGAGATTTTTTTTCTCGAGGTAGTAGCAGTAGGTGCAATTCAGATTGCAGATTGCGCCATGCGGCTTGGCCATGATGTGAAACGGCTTCATCGGATTATGCTCACTTCCTGACGAGCGGCCTCATTCCGCGAATGAAGCCGCCTGAAAATGCGATAACAATGGTTCGTTGACCGGTTCGACTACAAAAGATTGATCGTCACTTTCCCAATCTTTCCGGTGAAGGAGTTTGGCGATTGGTAGGCATCCGTTACCGGAGAGCCGGAATCTGCGCCGACATCCAGTGTCTCCGTGCCGCTGTTGACCGGCGACAAGTGCTCGAAATGTCCATCGGCAACCTGCTTACCATTGATAATGAGTCTGGCTGCCCCTCCCGCAGTCGAAGAAGCAAGCCCCAGCAATCCAATTTCTGCTTTGCGTGGCGCGTCATCGGCGGTGAATTCGAATGAGACCTCAACCTTTCCCTGGGGCAACGGCTCCGAGGAGACGAGCTTTTCGTGGCGCGGCGTAAAGGCATTGGCCTCGTAGATCAGCGTGCCATCCTTCACGTAGAGGCTGAAGCCGCCGTAACGTCCGCCTTGCGCAATAATGACTCCATCTGCGCCCGCTGCCGGAACCTCGATGTTAGCCACGATGCGCTGTGAGCGGCCAGCAAGGTCAGGTGTTACTCCCCATGGGAGACGAGTAACTCCATCGCGATACGTGAAGGTTGTCTTGCCTGCGGCAGGCGATGGACGGCCCTGTCCGGGAATGGGCAAGATCGGATAAACATTGTTCCGGCGAGCTTCGGAGTCGAATGCGCCCTGCAGCTCTTTCAGCTTCTCCGGATACTTTTCGGCCAGATCATGAGCCTGGCTGAAATCATGATCGAGATCGTAAAGCTCCCACGGATGCTGGCCTATCGGCTGCTGGTATCCGATACTGAACATCTCCCATGGCAAGGCATGGCGTGCGCCAGCCCACCACCCATCTTTGTAAATGCCCCGGTTGCCGACCATCTCAAAGTACTGCAAGTTGTGATGACTGGGCGCATCGGGATTATCGAAGGTGTACACGAAGCTTTTGCCTTCGAGCGGAATCTGTTTGGCGTCATTCACCACATCTGGAAATCTGACGCCGGTAGTCTCATAGATAGTGGGTGCAATGTCCGTCACATGGGTAAACTGGCTGCGTAGCCCGCCGGCATCCTTGATCTGAGCGGGCCAGGAGACGATCAACGGATCGCGTGTGCCGCCCAGATGCGACGCCACCTGCTTGGTCCATTGGAACGGGGCATCCAGTCCCCATGCCCATGCCGCCGCGTAGTGATTGCTGAAGAATTCGCCGCCAAACTCGTTCGCATGTTCAAGGCGTGTTGCGATGGTTGCCATCCTGCTGTCATAGACTCCATCGCTCTCATATCCATCCAGGCCGCCTTCGCCGGAGGCTCCGTTGTCACCGACGATGTAAAAGACGAGTGTGTTGTCCGACTTGCCTTCGTCCTTAATAGCTTGCAACAGGCGGCCGACTTCATAGTCGGTCTGCGCCAGAAATCCAGCGTAGACCTCGGCCTGATGCGCCAACAGCTTCTTTTCATCCGCGGGCAGAGAATCCCACGCCGGCAACTCCTTGGGGCGCGGAGTCAGCTCCGCGTCGGCGGGAATCACACCTAACTGCTTCTGCCGGGCGAATGTCTCTTCCCGCAGCTTGTCCCAGCCCTGATCGAACTTTCCCTTGTATATGTCGATCCACTGCTGTGGAACATGATGCGGCGCGTGTGTGGCGCCGGTAGCGAAGTAGAGGAAGAAAGGCTTGTCGGGAACGACTGCGTCATGCTGATGGAGCCAGCGGATGGCATCGTCCGTCAGATCCGTGGTCAGGTGATACCCTTGCTCGGGCCGGCCGGGCGTTTCCACTGCGGTGGTGTTGCGATAGAGTCTCGGTTCCCACTGGCTGCTGGCCCCCGCCATAAAGCCATAGTAGTATTCAAAACCGAGACTGGTAGGCCAATGATCGAACGGACCCGTTGGACCAATCTCCCATGATGGCGTGTTGTGCCATTTGCCGAAGGCCGCGGTGCTGAAGCCATTCTCGCGCAGAACTTCGGCTACCGATACCGTGCTCTTCGGCCAGATGGAGTTATAGCCGGGGAAGCCCGAAGCAGACTCCGCCACGGTGCCGAAACCAACTTGATGATTGTTGCGTCCGGTCAGCAGGGAAGCGCGCGTCGGCGAGCAGAGGGCGTTCACGTGAAAACGGTTGTAGCGCAGTCCCGAGGCAGCCAGCTTCTCCAGCGCCGGCGTCTGAACAGGCCCTCCAAATACGCTGGCTGCGCCATAACCCACATCGTCGAGAAGAATCACTACAATGTTGGGCGCGCCATCAGGCGCTTTGATCGGCTCGGGCCAGTATGGTATGGCCCCTTCGCGCTTGACGGATATTTTGCCATGAAATGCGGGGTCGGGCCTGGGCAGCGACTCTTGCGAAGAAAGACTAGTCGAGACGGAACTCAACACCAGCGCTCCGCTTACTGCGATGCTGATTGGTCGAAACTGTTTCATCCTCATTCTCCGTATGAACCAGCGATGCGCCTATGCCTGGGCAAGGCATAAACGAATATGCGAGAGCGCATCTCAATGCGCTCCGCTTTTTCGTGCCTCATGTTGATCGCTTCCTATCGAGAGGAAGGACAACAGGGAAAATTAAAAATGTCGCTGGGATATATGCGCGGACAACAACCAACCGCAAGATGCAGACGGAGCTCGTGCATCGCGCTGTAGATGCAGCCGGCCACTGTGCTGGATTGCTTGAACATTGCGACTCTCCGCGGGATTTCAGGCTGACGAGCATGAAAAAAGCTCACGCTGTGATTATCGTGAGCTGGAGCTTCGCGTTCAGGGATGATCGAAGTGCTAGAACAGGACGCAAACCTCCAACGGCTTAATTCCCTGCGTACAACAAGCCGTGATGGAGAAGCGTTCGCTCATGGTCTCGATCAATTTATTTCAACGTACCATTGGGGCACTGAGATGTCAACAACTCGATTGCGATTCTTTGAAGAAATCGAGAGCAACGCTTGACACGATTTTAGCTTTATGGCTCAATACAAATTATGCAGGTGCGAATTCACATCCCGGCAGCTCTAACGCCTGCCTCCGAGCCGACTCCCCGTCGCTCGTGTTGTTGACGCCCGCATTCTCTCTCGCACAATCCATCGTTGGTTTTGCGCATTAGCCGCCCGGGAGCATTGCATCATTTCGCGGCTTGTGCTCGCCTGAAGGCTTTGGCTCGAATACGAATCTTCGACAAAAATCGAATTCCTCATGCCGTGCTTCCATGTGGGTTATGCGAATCGAAGCGCATCCATCCAGAAAATTCACGAAAAAGAAAGCAAACATGAGCAACCAATTGCAGATTGCCCGCAAAGCAAGACATTGTTGTCGCTTCACTCAACTCCCTGAAGTGGATGGGTCTTGCGTCGTGGGCAAGTGCATCGTTCCCATCTGACGGCAGTGTGCGGAAAGTGCGCATTGCAATGGCCCACGAGCATTTCGTGGGCCATTTTTCTGTGCAATCGAACTGATCGTATCTTTGGAGGCAAGTATGTCCGCTGTACATTTCTCATTTCGAATCTCTGTGAAGCAAGGCCTCTCGCGCCTGCTGACGGCTCTGTTTGTCATTCTGATCACTTTGGCGGTGCAAGCGCAGATTGTTGAGACCGGAATCATCACCGGCGAGGTCAAAGACAACACGGGTGCGGTGATCCCCGGTGCTCACGTGACGGTGCGAAACACCGGAACCGGATTGGCGACCATTACATCCGCGGATGGACAGGGGATTTATGTCTCACCGCCGCTGCATCCCGGCGACTACACGGTGGAGATTGATGTCGCTGGGTTCAACAAAGTAATTGAAAAGGTCCGACTGGAAGTCGGTCAGCGTGCTGCGGCGGATGCAACTCTGGCCGTGGGTTCAAACGCCGAAACCATCGAGGTACAGGCAACGGGTCAGTTGCTGGACACAGAGAGTTCGACTGTCGGCAATCTCCGCACCGAGGAAGCCGTCAAGGATCTGCCCCTGAACGGCCGCAACTTCGCGGAGTTGCTGGGACTGGGCGCTGGCGTGATTCCGGCGCAAACCCAGTTGGTAAGTATTCCTTATACCCAGCAACGCGGGCCGACCTCCTATGCCTTCAACGGTCTTCGCTATCAGGAAAATCGTCTGCTGCTGGATGGCATCGGGGACAATGAGAACCACAACGGCCTGGGTGTCATCATCTTCCCGCCTATCGATGCCGTACAGGAGTTCTCGGAAGAGACTACAGACGCCGATGCGCGCTATGGACGCGGCAACGGCGGCCAAATCAACCTGGTCTTCAAGTCTGGAGCGGACATATATCACGGAGAGGTATTCGAGTTTCTCCGCAACTCCGCTCTGAATGCCAGGAATTATTTTGCCACCGCCATCAAACCTTCTCTCCGCCAGAACGAATTCGGTGGCACCTTCAGCGGTCCGCTGCTCAAAAAGCCGAACCCCAAGACCTTCTTCTTTGTGGACTACTCCGGAGAGCGCCTTGCCCAGGGCTTTACCGACGTGGATACCGTCCCGGATTTCAAGCTGAACTCCACTGGCTACGACTTCTCAGCCTATCCGCAAGCAATTAGAAACCCCCGGACAGGAATGCCTTACGCCGGTAATATCATCCCATTGGCAGATCCGCTCATTGACCCGACCGGCGCGAACATTCTGAACTTCTACCAGCAATATGCGTCGCCCAACAGAGCGGGACAGACAACCGGTAATAACTTCTTGTTTAACCCGGTGAAGACGCTGACCGAAAACGCCTTCGACGTGAAGATTGACCGCATGTTCTCCGAGGCTGATACAGGCTTCCTTCGCTATAGCCAGGCGGACGATACGATTGGCCAGCCCGGTACTCTTCCGGTGCCTTTGGTGGGAGGCGTCATCTGCGGGCCTGCGCAGAATCCTGCTCATCAGGCGGTTCTCGGTGAAACTCATATTTTTTCGCCGACTGTGATCAACACAGCGCGCTTTGGCTGGTCTCGATTCTTCGTCTACGCAAAGAACTGGGACGCTGGACTGGACCTTCCCACCAAACTTGGCATCCCAGGCGTAGAGGTTTCCGGCGATCCCAACTCCGATGGACTGCCCGTATATACCTTCTCGGGCGACACCACGATCGGTGACGCTGGGAACAGTCCCACGCTGATCGGAACCAATAATTATCAGTGGGACGACAATGTCAATCTGCTTCGTGGCAAGCACTCGCTCGATATCGGAGTAGAAGTGATCCGACTTCAGTACAATATGTTCCAGACCCAGGACGAACACGGCACCGCCTCCTTCGGAACGGCTTACACCGGGCTGGCATGGTCCGATCTGCTCTTCGGAACGCCCACCAGCGGCTTATACCAGTACCAGCGCGGTACTCGCGGCTTCCGGCAGACCGACTTATCCCTGTATGCCCAGGACAATTACAAGGTCAACAGCAGGCTGACGTTTAACCTCGGCCTCCGCTATGAAAACTTCCTGGGCTGGCCGTGGACCGAGGTGGATAACCGGATGTATAACTTTGTTCCTTCCATCTCGACGACTGCCCTCGAACAGGTAGGAACCCAGGGCGTTCCGCGCAGCGGGTTGAGCGGCAACAATCTCAACTTCGCGCCGCGCGTTGGCTTTGCCTACAAGGTAACCTCCAAAACTGTCTTCCATGCGGGCTATGGTATCTATTACTCGGCGCCAAATGTCTGGAATGCGGAAGGCCCGTCGATCAACTCTCCTGCGGTAGACTACTGGACGTTTAACAACTCGACCACCTACGGGGCTAACGCACCGAACGGTAGCGCCTTCGTCTTCGCTCAGGACGGATTTACTCACACAGCGGCCACCTCCGCCAGCGCATTGCCGAAGGGACTTCCGGTCTATGCCGTCGATCCGAATGACAAGACGCCCTACAGCGAGCAGTGGCACGCGGCCATCGAGCAGGAGATCCCGTACTCGGTCGTTCTCAAGATTGCTTATGTGGGAACCAAAGGAGTTCATCTCGACGATCTGGTGGACATAAACGCTGGATCGCCGGGCACTACGCACGTTTCCACTGGCCGTCCTTACCCATTCTTTGCCTCGATCAACGAGCTTCAGACCAACCAGATCTCCAACTACAACGCGCTGCAGATCTCGGCCGAACGCCGCGCGCATGGCCTGGGTTTCCTCGCCTCCTACACCTACAGTCATTCTCTTGACGAGGGCACGGGCAGCCCGGGCTCCGTATTGAACCCCTACAACGTTCGTGCCGACTACGGAAATTCAGACTTGAACATTCCGAATCGCTTTGTTGCCAGCGCAACCTATGAACTTCCCTTCAAGGGCCGTGGAACGCGGGGACATTTTGAACGGGGATGGCAGTTGAACACCATTTTAAATTACTCCGACGGCTTGCCGTTCTCCGTTTCTTCGGCGAACGGTGTGGGCGACGGTCTTACTCCCAGGGCGCAACTCCTTCCCGGTTACGGCAATGGCTCGCTGCCGAGCAGCAAGCGCACGCGCGGGGAGTGGTTTAATACAGCGGCGTTTGTAAGCATTCCCCTGACCGGACCGCTTGCCACCGGGCAGTGGGGAAATTCCGGTCGCAATATTCTTCAAGGCCCGGGCACAAAGACGGTGGACTTTTCGGTCTTCAAGAATACCCACTTGACCGAGTCGAAGGTTCTGCAACTGCGCCTTGAGACCTTCAACCTCTTCAACACGCCGCAGTTCAACAACCCGTCCGCGACTGCCCCAACTCCTGCCGCAGGCAGCACCACGCTCGTGCCGAATATTACTTCTGGAGCCGCTTACGGTACCGTCTCCTCGGCCGCTTCCGAAGCAACCTTCCAGCGGACCGAGCGCCAGCTTCAGCTCGCAGCGAAGATCACTTTCTAATTCTTTCTGGCGGCGTTAAAGGAATCGAGCGCCGCCAGAGATTCACAACTAGTCCTTTGACTGGATGAATTCGTAATTTAATCACAAGCTTCGGGTGCACCAGGTCTCGCTTCTGAGACCTGGGAAACGACGAAATTAAGCGGTCAAGGTACTAGGACGTTGCAGTTTCCCCGCGTAATGTTCTTTAAATCTGTCTCTACGGAGGTCCTCACCAGTGGAAATCACAACCCGCAGTCTCTGGACATTGATTCACGGCATCGGTTTCGGCGCGCTCTATCTGCTCGCTGGCTCCGGGGCCATTGTCGCGCTCTATCGCCGCTATGCGCAGAATGCTCAGTCGCAAACGGCTCCTGCGAGTGATCGCTTTCTTGGCATCTATCTAACTGTCCAGGCCGCGCTGGCATGGCTTACGGTACTTACTGGAACCTACATCATCTATCCGTGGTATCGAGCAACGCCTCCGGCAGGAACCATCAACCTTGCCGCCTTTCCGCGCGCGCTTCTACTCTCGAATCCCGCCACAAGAGAGTGGCACTCGATTGGAATGGAGTGGAAAGAGCACGTCGCGTGGCTTGTGCCCATCGCTATCACAGCGGCTGCAGTGATAGCCATCCGCTACGCGCGCGATCTCAGACATTATCCGCAGCTCCGCTCTGCGCTTCTTGGATTCATTGCAACTTCGCTTTTTGCTGCCGGCATCGCAGGATTCTTCGGCGCGCTGCTCGACAAGAATGCGCCCGTCGAAGGCCGCCAAACCATCCGTCTGGTTCAAGGAGAATGACTATGAGCGTGCATTCTAAGATTGTCTCGGATAGCCCCGCTGTTCTTTCCAATGGCTCAGGAGCGGCTGCCATTCTTTCAGCAGGCATCGGCTCGTTCGCAGTGGCGCTTATTGCGATCGCGGCCGATCAATCAGTGTTTGTAAAAGGTCTGTTTGCTTTTTACAAGCCAGCCGGGCCGCTCTCTGGCGTAACCACCACGGCTATCTTAGTCTGGCTCGCCACATGGGCGATTCTTGAAGGTCGTTGGCGCAAGCAAACCGTTTCTTTGCGGCGCATCAACGTCATCGCTTTTGTGCTCCTCGGTCTGAGTCTATTGTTGACATTCCCTCCTGTGGCCGACTTGTTCTGAACTGTTGTGCGATTTAGCTGCTGTGGATTGGTTCACAACTTAACTTCAGGCGGTATTACGGCATTGGTATCCGTCTGAAAAACCAGATCTCGCCCTCCGGAAAGGAACTGAATATGTGGAGCAGAGAAAACGTAAGAAGTTCGATCATCGGTATTGTGGCGCTCGCTGTCTTGCTGTTGATTGCTCACGGCGCTTCGGCACAATCGTCTGAGTCTTCGCACGCGCCGGTCGTCGCCAATGGATCCTCGGCAGATACCGACTTTCCCGCCTGGGATAGCTTCACCGATGAGCTTCATCAACTCGGCACCAGGATCATAGCGAGACTGCCCGAGCGTCTGCGCAACGATCCTCAGGTGCGGCAGGAGGCTGGACGCCTGCTTCTTGAAGCGCTGGCCGCCAAGACGATCGAAGCCATCAGCGCAGACGGCGATCATCCGGTCTTTCTGCCTGCTTCGAACGTGACGCTTAATATTGGTCAGCCCAACGCCGATACGACTTACCGAAGCGCCGCCATAACTCCCGGAGGAGTATATCGCCTGCGCGGTGGAGTTGGTTCATTGCGCATCTTCAAGTTAGGCCAGTTCGGGGTCTTTCCTACAAACGCCAGCGTGGGGATTCCAGTTCCGATCTATAACGACTTCAAAGCCCTCCATCTCGACAAGGAAGGCCGCTTCGACGTTGTACTCAGCCCATCGAAGCCTGAAGGATACAACGGCGACTGGTGGCAGCTTGCTCCTGCAACATCCTCTCTTCTTGTACGACTGGTTGCCTTCGACTGGGCAACCGAACGCGATCCGAGCATCTCCATCGAACGGCTTGACAATCCCGTCGAGCGCCCGCGCCCCAGCGCGGCCGAGCTTGATGGCAGGCTTCGCGGCCTGGCCTCGTCAGTCGGCAATTTCGCGCTTCTCTTCGTAGACCACGTTGAAGGTCTGCGGCGAGACGGCTACATCAATCGCCTCAGGGTATTCGATGTCTCCCATCTCGGCGGCCTCGTCGGTCAGTTTTACTACGAAGGCGCATATGAGCTGGCGCCAGACGAGGCGTTGATCGTCGAAGCCAAGGTTCCTGCCAACTGCAAATACTGGTCGATCATTCTTACCAATGACATTTACGAAACCACTGACTGGTACAACAATCAGAGCAGCCTGAACGGTTCGCAGACGCTCGTCGACAGCGATGGTGTTGAGCGTTTTGTTGTGTCGGGCAAGGATCCCGGTGTTCCCAACTGGCTCGATACTGCCGGTTATCCGAGCGGAGCGATTCAGGGCCGCTGGACCGAGTGCGCTGACAATCCAATCCCCTCTGTACGCAAGGTCGCGCTCGCCGATGTGCGCCATTCTCTGCCTGCTGATACGCCCACGGTTTCTCCCGCCCAGCGCGAACAGGCTCTGCGAGATCGCAGATCGCAGGTCCAACAACGGCCTCTTTGGTAAGTTAGCCGTTGCAATCACTGAGTAGTTCCGATGAGAATGAAACATTCCTGTCGAAGTATTGCCCTGCTGATGATTCTGGCTACACCCAGCCTGTGCGCGCAGGCTGGGCCACCATTTCAAACGGACGACCCCGACCTGTTGACCTTGGCCATTACGAAGCGTACATCTTCGGAACGGTTGATGGAACGCCGGACGAAGTTGACGCCACCGCTCCGGCATTTGAGTTCAACTGGGGCGCCATTCCCAATGTGCAGCTTCATGCAATTCTTCCCTTCGGTCGCGCAAAGCTGGATTCGAGGATGGTGCGGATGCGGCGGCGAACCCCGATTGATGCGGATTTCAGAGCGATCTCAAAGGATCTGCAAAACTTCTCTGAGCCGCTTCGATCCCGATTTGGAGCAATATGGAGCAATGAGCAACGGGAGCGATGGCGCCGGCCATTCCCTCTGGGTGACCACCGCCGGCGGGAAGCTCTGGCGCTGGGGCTAGGTGTTCAAAGGCAAAAACAAGATCATGTCCTATGGGAAATATCCTTATGTCGGCGTTGCGAAGGCGAGAGAACTGCATCTGGAAGCCCGCTCGCTCCTGGCTGCAGGCATTGATCCCATGGCGGAACGGAAGTCCAAAAAGAACGAGAACAACGTCGCCAACAAGAACTCCTTCCAAACAATTGCTAAGCTGTGGCTGGCGCATTGGCGCGAAGGCAAAAGCAAGCGCCACGCCGACACCGTTGAGCGGCGGAAGGATATGGACATCTTGCCCGCCTTGGGGGCGCGGCCTGTCGACAAGATCGAGGCTCCTGAAGTGGTGCAAATGGTCAAGGGCATTCAGGATCGTGGCGCCCTGGACATAGCAAAGCGTGCGCTGCAAACGACTGGGCAGATCTTCCGCTATGCGATTGCCTTCGGCTACGCGAAACGAAACCCAGCCTCCGAAATCAAGCCCAGAGACATTCTGAAATCCAGGGAGGTGGTCAACTTCGCGCGGATCGATCGCCGCGATTTGCCCAGGCTCCTGAAAGACATTGAAGTGTATCGGGGCAACCAGTTAACCAGGTTAGCCATGAAGATTATGGCTTTACATTTCTGCAAACAAACGAAATGCTCTGTGCAGAGTGGATTGAATTCGATTTCGATAACGCTCGGTGGGATGTGCCCAAGGAACGCATGAAGATGAAGAAGCCCCATATTGTCCCGCTCGCTCGGCAGACACTGGAACTTCTGGAATTGTTGCGCAGCCTGAGCGGCGATAGCAAATGGGTCTTTCCCGGCATGGGACCAGAGAACCCAACGATGAGCGACGGCACGATTCTGATGGCGTTGAAGCGCATGGGTTACAAAGGTGAGATGACCGGCCACGGCTTTCGCGGAGTAGCATCGACAATTCTGCATGAAGCCGGCTATCCGGATGCGCATATTGATATGCAACTCGCGCACCACAAGAAGAACAAGACCAGCGGCGCATACGACCATGCCAAGTACTTGGAGCCCCGCACCAAAATGATGCAGAGTTGGGCGGATTTCCTGGAGGAGACACTCCGCACCGGAAAAGTATTCCTGCCGCATCCCAACAATCCGACAGCGGGCTGATCTGCTTGACCAGGCCGCTGATGCCGCTCTCGGTCTGGCGCGAGCAAGCAGTTGCCTATGTTTCCTATTGGCCGGCCTCGCCAGAGCAGGTGGCTTTGGCTATCGGCGGCTCAGACCAAGAAACAGATCGGCGAGTTCCATGCCGAGCGCTGCCGTTACCCGTTGAAGCTTTGCCAGCGTTGGGATGGACTTGCCACTCTCCAGCTTCGTGATAGCGGGCCTCGACGTGCCTGCCTTGCTGGCGAGCCGCTGCTGGCTGAGCCGCCTTTGCTTGCGCAGGATTCGTATGGTGGCGCCGATTCGTTTGGCGAGAAACTTCGCCGACAAACAATCGCCAGATGGAAGGGGGCTGGGGTTGGGTGAATAGAGATGCGGATCTCCGGGGGATCGGCGACAGCGGCGACAGAATCCGGTCGTGGTCATGAACTACTGGAAAAAGCAATGGTGGCAGCGGAGCACTTCCTTTGGCACTGAATCTGATTTCATTATTCATCTCTGGAAACTGAAGGCTATGAGGGGAGCGATTTTGCAGCGTCATCAATTCAATACGGACTCTTGAATGAGCAGATCGCGGGTGGGATGCGGGAGCGATCGCAGAGGCTGATCCTGATAAACAATTGCTGAATTGCGATGATTAAGGAAGAATGTAACGCGCGCGGAACATGATTCGAAACCATCCATGACTTCATGCGGTCATAGACCTGGTCGCTTGCACCCACCTTGGGGAAAACCCTGCACAAGTCCACGCTCCATAGCCAGCCTGCTCCATAGCCAGCCCGCATAGTGAAATTTTGAAAAAACAGTCCCTCGCAGCCCCTTATCGTGCGATTCTGGAGACGCCATGAAGATTCTTATCGGCCTGCTGGCTGTTCTGATCGTCGCCGCCTCCATTTTCGCCGACTACAAATGGCGGCAATGGATGGCCGCACGCCGCCGCAACCGCCAATAGCCCGCGACTCCCGCGCTTCTCCCCGTTACAATGGGCTAGAGGGAGCCGTCTAATCGATATGTCTTGTTCTTTCACCCCCGCCCATCGTTTTGCCGCTCTTCGGATGCGGCCGCGCTTTTTCGTGATCATCACCCTCGCAGCGTTTCTGGGGTTGGCTGCCGGAGCCCGCGCGCAGTTTGGACCGATGTCGTCCGGGACCAAGGTTCTGGACGCCTCCGCGCTCCGGCCGCCCGCTGGCGCCCGCGTGGCGATCGTCGAGTTTGCCGACATGGAATGTCCCATGTGCGCCCAGAGCAATCCGACCATCAAAGCCGCCGCCGCGCAGTACAAGATTCCCTGGGTCCGCCACGATTTCATCATTCCCGGCCACATCTGGAGCCCGGTCGCAGCCGTAAACGCCCGTTGGTTCGACCTCCGGAGCAAGGCTCTGGGCGACGAATACCGCGACCAGGTCTTCGCCAATCAGGTTTCCATTTACAATTCCCGCGTCCTGCGCCAGTTCACTGAGAAGTTCGCGGCCGCCCACCACATCGCCCTGCCTTTTGCCATCGACCCAGAGGGCAAGCTGGCCGCCGAGGTCCGGGCCGACACCGATCTGGGCCGCCGCACCGGCATCGAGCACACCCCCACGGTCTTCATCGTGATGGCCAGCAAGAAAGGCCCTCGCTACATCGAGGTTGACCACCCTCAGCAGGATCTCTACCGGACCATCGATCAGGCCCTCGCCGAGACCCGCTCGCGGTAGTTGGCCGCCTTCTGAAGCTGAAGAAAAAGCGTTTCCGCCGCAGTTGCCGGCGTTATAGCAAAACCAGAGTAGCTGTACCCAGAGGTTATAGCTCAAAGTGGCTTTTTCCTCGAGAAAAAGCCACCTCGCATACGTTCCGCGAGGGCACGTTTACTCTGGTTTTGCTCTAAGACAGGCAACCGCGGCGTCTATGCCGTCAACCTTGCCGATAGGGAGAAGTTCAACTTCCATGTCCCGAATTTTCCGCTGCACCGGACACGTTTTCAATCGCGGCAGCCGCGCTGGTTTGCTGCTCGGCTTGGCCGCGGTCCTGTTGCTCTCCGCTGGCCAGGGCGCTCACGCCCAACTGGCCGCAACTCAGGTTCACGATGCCTCCGCGCTCCACCCGCCGGCTGGCGCGCTCCTCGCCATCGTCGAATTTGCCGACATGGAGTGCCCCGCCTGCGCACGCGCCAACCCGGTTGTCGAAGCCGCCGCGGCCAGGTATGGAATCCCCTGGGTGCGCCACAACATTCTGATTCCAAACCACGTGTGGAGTGAAAACGCAGCCATCGACGCCTGCTGGTTCGACACCCGGAGCAAAACCCTGGGCAACGAGTACCGCGACCAGGTTTTCTCTAACCAGCCTTTCATCTACAACCGCGAAATGCTGCGCGAATTTACCGAGCAGTTCGCCGCCCAGCATCAAGTCACCATGCCAATTTCCATTGACCCGCAGGGCAAGCTGGCCTCCATGGTCCAGGCCGACAACGAGCTCGGAAAGCGCACCGGAATCAATCACACCCCCACGATCTTCATCGTGATGACAGGCGTCAAAGGCGCTCCTTACATCGAGGTCCAGGACCCCGAGCAGGATCTGGACCGGACCATCGCCCAGGCCATCGCCGAAACCACTCCCGCCCGGAAGCTGATCCGCAAATAGCCCGAAATCTTCCGCATCCAGCCCGCAAAACATCCAGATTTTCGTAATTTAACCACAAATGTTCAGGTGCCCCAGGTCTCGCTTTTGAGACCTGGGAAACGACGAAATTACGCGGTCAAAGTCCTAGCCCGGATAATTCGCGAAGCCTGATTTAGCGAAAGCCTTTTGTGCTACAAACATGTTGACAAGACAGTGTTTGAGGCACAATGAGAGGTTTTCGCTTGACCGA
>Ga0182030_10004530_pt1 | contig 29596 bp, 20 predicted proteins | sample 812S3MmetaG_FD_121299 | JGI IMG/M metagenome (GOLD analysis project Ga0182030, IMG submission 121299) | Permafrost microbial communities from Stordalen Mire, Sweden - 812S3M metaG (Illumina Assembly) | ecosystem: Environmental > Terrestrial > Soil > Wetlands > Permafrost | place: Sweden...
AGACTGATCCCCAGGTGCAGACGATTAGTGGCCGGCAGCCGGTCCACCGGATTCAAGTTGAACACCCTCACGGCGGCGGGCACATGGCCTTGCAGAACTTGCCTTTCCGCCGCCGGAAGGGACGTGGCGGAAAGGAGGAGCAGCGCCAGACAGGCAACAATTTCAGATCGTTTATCAGTCATAAGCCTTCCCTCCTTTATTGCAGGGTGACTAGCACCAGCACCATGCCCCGGCCTTTTTTCAAGCCGCTCATCGCCTTGCCCAGGATCGCCCCCTGCGCTTTGGCGTGGTCGCTCACTTTCATCGCGTGGCCAGGCGTGTCCGAAGTTGTCAATAAATCGCCTGGCTGGATCGCGCCGTTCGCCGCGTCGGCCAGCACATAAACCCGCCCGGTGAGCGCCACATTCTTGCCGCCTTCGAGCAACCCTTCCTGCTGCATCTGGATTCCGGGGTGGATGCCGTTGGCGCCGCTGAGGACGCCCGCCACGCGGGTGTCGTAAGCTTCCGTGCTCACCTTCAACTGTCCAGGCTTCTTCTCGTCAATCACCACCACCGAGCCTTCCGGCATGTCTTTGTTCCCTGAAGTAATCTTGAAAGGCTCGGCCAGGTCCGACCCGCCGCGTATCGTCAACGTCGCGGTCGTAAGGTTGTTGCTCACCCACACATCGCCCGTCCAGTCCCAACTCAAACAAACGGTATTCGGTGAAACAGAGCCTAGCGCTCCGCCATTCCACCCGTAAAGGAACGGGCCGTTGGCAGAGTTGATTCCAGGCAACCCGCTGCTGGCTGTGTAAACCAGCCCGTTGTTCGTGTCGCTTCCGTCCAAGGCAATCGCTCCATTCACATACGTCCGCGCCCCCGCAAGATACGTCGCGGTCTGGCCGGAACCGATGCGAATCACCTCGTTGTCGGCAGATGAGCCGCCGTTGCCAATGTATAGGTTATTCGTGCCCGCAACCAGTCTGTTCCCCGCCCCGCAACCTATCGCGATATTGCCGGTGCCGGCGGTCATGATTTGAAGCGAATAGGTGCCGACCGCTGTGTTTTGAAAACCGTCCGCATTCAGGGGCAGTGCATCCATCCCAATCCCGACGTTTTCGAAGCCGGTCGTGTCACTATAAAGGGCCTTATATCCCGCTGCGGTATTGTTATAGCCGGTGGTCAGGCCAAAAATGGTATAAGCGCCGCTTCCCGTATTGCCGCCGCCCGTCGTCGCCGTTCCCCGTAGCGCATAAGCGCCGTCGGCCGTATTGTATGAGCCGGTCGAGCTGGTATTCAGCGCGAACGCCCCGCTCGCCGTGTTGTTGGAGCCGATGGTATTCGCTTCCAGCGCGGCGACGCCGCTGGCTGTATTTTGGCTGCCAGACTGGTTGTTGAGCATCGCCCGATAGCCGATGCCGGTGTCTTCAAAGCCGCTCGTATTGTTGTAGAGAGCCTGGGAACCAACGGCGGTTTCCTGGCTTTGATTGGTATTTAGATACAGCGCACTATACCCGACGGCCACGTTGTCTGAGCCGCTCCGGTTGAACGACAGCGCCGAGGCGCCAATAGCCACGTTCTGGTTGCCGTTTGTGTTGGCCGTGAGCGCCTCCATGCCGGCGGCCGTATTGTTGATGCCACTCGTGTTTTCTTGAAGCGCCCCATCCCCGGTCGCCGTATTGTAGGATCCGGTGTTGTTGGCAAGCGCGGAGCCGCCAATGCCCGTGTTGCCATAAGCGCCGGGAGCCAGCACCCCCGCGGACTGTCCCGCAAAGAAGTTGACATTTGCATTGGCGAGCAAAAGTGTGCCTCCATCGGAATAAATCTCCGCCGTATCCCCCAAAGTCAAATTGCCGTACATCGTCAGATTCCCCGTCGTCATCAGATTCCCGAACACTGCGTTCGCGACATTGTTTGTGAGCACAGGTTGCCCATCCACCGTCATGCCCGTGCCGCCGGTCACGAAGCGCACGCCCCCGTATGCTCGAACGCTGAATTGATTGCTCGTCGTGGAACCAAACGGCGTGGCCTGCGTATCCGCCCAGACGAATGCGCTGTCGTTGGTCGCTTGGGCCGAGTTACCGGCCGCAAAACTGTATTGTCCGCCCGCCAGATTATTGTCTCCTCCGGGCACTGTGGCGAAATTCGTCGTCGCATGATTGCCGCTGCCGCCGCTCACCGTCGCCTCCGCGCCCCCGGCCACATTGTTCGCTCCGCCGGCCACGACGGCGAAAGAGTTTGTGGCTTGATTATTGAATCCTCCGCCCACCGTCGAGTCGCCCCCGTTGGCGGTGTTGCCCATCCCGCCGCCCACCGTGTCGGAGCCAAGCGAACTATTGCTGGCAACGTTGTTGACGCCGCCCGCCACCGTCGCATAAGAGCCGATGGCAACGTTCTCAAAGCCGCCCGCCACGGTCGAAAGCTGGCCATTGGCCGTGTTTTGCTGCCCGCCTCCCACCGTCGCATAGTTCCCGGCGGTGTTTTGCGCCCCGCCCCCCACCGTTCCAAAACTGCCCGTCACGCCGTTGGTCCACTGGTAATGATGAGGCCCCTGTGTATAATTGGTGGCCCCCCCTCCGCCAACCGTCGCCCCAATCACCCCGCCGGACGCATAATTATATGGCGAGCCGCCTATCAAGTTCGGCGCCCCGCTGCTGGCATTGGGTTGCACCGTCAAGCCGGGCATACCCGATGCGCTTTCAGCCAGGATCGCGTATGGCGCCGGCGTCAATTCCTCGGGCGGCGTCAAGCCCGTGTAACTGCCGGAGCCATTGCTTCGCACACTGATCCCAAGCCACAGCGGGCTGCCGCCGAATACGGATCCAAAGTCCAGGACCGTGGTGAACAAACCGTTCGACACACCCACGGCCAGATTGGTCAGCGTGCCGCCAACCTGCGTGCCGCCACTCGGCGCGTTGGATAACGTGAACTCAAAATCATACAGTCCCGTGACGGCATTGGCGCCGCTGTTCAACTGGCCCTGATAAGTGAAAGCCGTGCCTTGGGCGGCAACGTGGCTCGCGCCGGCAACAACCACTGCCACCAAGAGTAATCCAAGTCTGCGTATTTTGTTGTTCTTCATAATGATAATTCCGATTTCGATGGGAAGCCGGGCTTTTGGCAGGCACAATGGTTCCCGCTGAACTTCCCCTCGTTCACGAATCTGCTTTGGGGCTCGTTTGGTCAACAAATGCAATCCTATCCCTTCTCGCTTACGCTTGCAATCCACCATTCTTGGGATTCCATTGACAAATTAAGACAAATTGGCGCCCAATCTGGCGAGAATTAAGACTCCTAACCTCCGATTTTGATTTCCGAACAAGGACGGCTCCGATCGAAAACTGGCCATTGAAAACTGGCTGTCAACTTCCAATGACAAATCTTCTCCCAATTCCGAATCGGGACTCAATTCCCTTCAAAGCCGCACAAAAAGACAGCCGCCCAACCAGCCTGCCGTCACTCCTCACTCTGCATTCTTCACTCTTCACTTCATCAGGCCTACCGCCGCTCTTCCGCCGGCACGTAATGGCTTTTCGTCGGCCCAATATATACCTGCCGCGGCCGGCAAATCCGCTTCCGCCGCGCGTCCATAATCTCCTTGAAATTCGCGATCCATCCGGGCATCCGCCCGATGGCAAACATCACCGTGAACATCTCCGTAGGAATCCCAATCGCCCGCATCATGATGCCGCTGTAAAAGTCCACGTTCGGATACAACTTACGCTCCAGAAAATAAGAATCATTCAGCGCCGCCTCCTCCAGCTTCCGCGCGATGTCAAGCAACGGGTCCTCACGGTGCAGCGTATGCAGCAGCGCGTCGCACGCCTGTTTGATGATCTTGGCCCGCGGATCGTAATTCTTATACACCCGGTGCCCGAACCCCATCAGCCGCTTCCCGCTGTCCTTGTCCTTCGCCGCCACAATGAACCTCCGCCCGTCGTCGCCGGTGCGGTGGATTTCCTCCAGCATAGTGATCACCGCCTGGTTGGCACCCCCGTGTAGCGGACCCCACAACGCGCACACTCCCGCCGCCGCGCTCGCGAACAAATTCGCCTCGCTCGATGCCACCATCCGCACCGTCGCCGTCGAACAATTCTGCTCGTGGTCCGCGTGCAGCAGAAAAATCAGGTCCAGTCCCCTCACCACTTCCGGATTCATCTCGTAAGTCTCATACGGATCCGAAAACATCATGTGCAGAAAGTTCGCCGTGTACTTGTAGCTGGGATTCGGATAAATAAACGGCAGCCCCCGCGATTTCCGGTACGAAAACGCCGCGATCGTCCGCACCTGCGATATCAGCCGCGCCGCCTGAATATCGAATCGCTCCGACTGCGGCGACCCCATCAACCCCGGATAAAAACAACTGCTCGCGTGGATCATCGCCGACAGAATTGCCATCGGGTGCGCGGAAGGCGGGAAGCCTTCGAAGTGATGTTTCATTCCCTCGTGCAAATTCTCGTTCTCCGTCAGCAGCTCCGAGAACCGCGTCTTCTCCACCCGGTTCGGCAGCTTCCCGTAAATGATCAGATACGCCGTCTCCACAAACGTGGATTTCTCCGCCAACTCCTCTATTGGAATCCCGCGATACCTCAATATCCCCTTCTCCCCGTCAATAAACGTCACCGCGCTGCTGCACGAACCCGTATTCGCGTACCCGTCATCCAGCGTGATATAACCCGTCGTATCCCGCAGCGTTGAAATGTCCACCGCCTTCTCCCCTTCGCTCCCCGTCACCATCGGCAATTCGTACGTCTTGCCCTCCAACTGCAATTGTGCTTTTTGGTTCATATATTTACTTTCGTTCAGTTATACACCCCCTGCCCCATTTTGCCACCAGCTTTTTTCCAAAATCCTCCGGAAGGGCGCATCCTGCAATCACCACCACTCGCTTTGCGCCGCTCAACCGCGTCTCCCCCCTCTCCTCCACACACTTGAGGAATTCAGGACGCCCTCTGATGTCTCGTAATGCGCCGATAACGTAATTATTTGTCACTTTTTAAGTTGACAATACCGGCTGGCATGATACATTTCCATAGTGAGCATGGCCATGTTGCATAAGGCGGGCGGGATTGGGACGGGACGGAGCCGGACAGCTTCAGCCCCGGACCCGTTGCATTTCCCCATCAACCTTGTTTCCATCGCCGCAACCGGGCAACTTTTGCCCAGTGCCAGTCCAACCCGGTCAAACCGCGTCAAACTCAAATTCGGTGTGGTGTCGACGCAACGCGCCGATTTCGAGCCGGAGACTCGACATCACAAATCATCGGCCACTCATCCGGTCGCACCCAGTCGCACCCAGTCGCACCATTTCAGCCTTTATCCTTTAGCCTTTAGCCTTTTCTCAAACCCCGCTTGCCGCGCCGGCTTGTCTCGCCAAAGCCTTTTGGCGGCGACGAATGCGAAGCGAACGCGAGTCAAAGCCAGTCAAAGCCAGTCAAAGCCAGTCAAAGTCGGTCAAACCATTTTCAGAGCTTGGACGTTTGGTAGAGCTTCCCGCCACAACTACCATATATTGTGTGTCGCCATGCACAATACCCCAACCAATGGTGTTTTTCCCCTGCGATGGACATGACGGTGCCCACCTATCCGCAATCCGCAATCCGCAATCCGCAATTCCACTTCCCGCCCCCGGAAGATCTCAGCCGCGCCTGTTGAATTGCCATCCATTTTGAATTTGTCAGTTGCCATTTGTCATTTATCCTCGCCGTCAACTTATGGCTGCAAATTATAAATTGGAACTGGTCGGCGTTCTCGGACATCCCGTGGCGGAGAATCCTTCTTGCGTGATGGAGGAGGCCGGCTTCGCGGCACTGGGGTTGCCGTGGCGCTATCTGACGATGGATGTCGCGCCGGCGGACCTGCCGGACGCCATCCGCGGCGTGCGGGCGCTTGGGATGCAAGGTGTCAATCTGACGATTCCCCACAAGGTCGCCGTACTTCCCCTGCTGGATGAGGTGTCACCGGATGCCGCGCGCATCGGCGCTGTCAATACCGTGCGGCGGGAGGGAAAGCGGCTGATTGGGGAAAACACGGATGGAAAAGGATTCCTGCGCGGGTTGCGGCAGGAGGCGGGTGTGGAACCGGCGGGCAGGAATGTGCTCCTGCTGGGCGCGGGCGGCGCGGCGCGGGCCATCGCGTTTGAACTGGCGGCGGCGGGCGTGGGGCGGCTGGCCATCGTGAATCGCAGCGCGGAGCGCGGCGCGGCGTTGTGCGCGGACCTCAAGGAGCGCGCCGGCCTGGCAGCGCGGTTTGAGTTGTGGACGGGGCGGTGCAAGGTCGGGTCGGAAGTGGATATTCTGGTGAACTGCACTTCCATTGGGCTGTTTCCCAAAGTCAGCGAGATGCCCCCGGCGGACTTGGAGAAGGCGCGGGCGGATCTGCTGGTTTGCGACGTGGTGCCCAATCCGGCGGAAACGCGATTCATCAAGGCAGCGCGCGCCCGTGGATTAAAAACGCTGACCGGCCTGCCGATGCTGGTCGGCCAGGGGGCCATCGGATTTGAGATGTGGACGGGCCGGCCGGCGCCGGAAGCCGCGATGAAGGCGGCGCTGGCGAAGGCGTTTGAATAATGTGAATTCTTTTGTGTCGAAAAGCACGGGGGCAGGCGTGTAGAATGGAGGCCGGTTGAAATTTCTCTGGCCAGGCGCATTTTGGTTTGCCGCCACGATCCCTGTGGTCGTGGTGTTTTATTTGCTCAAACGCAAACGGGTGGTGCGGCTGGTTTCCAGCACACTGCTCTGGCAAAAATTCCTCGCGGACGCACAGGCGAATTCGCCCTTCCAAAAGCTGCGTCACAACTGGCTGCTGTTACTGCAACTGCTGCTCCTGGCCCTGGCGATTCTGGCCCTGAGCCGCCCGTATTTCGCGGGGCACACGACGTCGAGCGATTTGCGGGTGATGATTTTGGACGCGTCGGCTTCGATGCAGAGCACGGACGAGGAGCCGTCGCGGTTTGAGAAGGCGCGCGAGGAGGCGCTGGCGCTGGTCAAGAGCTTGAAGGACCAGGATCAGATGGTGGTGCTGCTGGCGGGCGCGAACACGGAGGTCAAGCAATCGGCCACGAGCAGCAAGGCGGACTTGCGCCGGGCAATCTTGGATTGCCAGGCGGGCGATTCATCCACGCGGCTGACGGAGGCACTGAAACTGGCGGAGACGTTGCTGCGGGACGGGAATCGGCGCGACCCGGAAATCCACTTGTTCAGCGACGGGGCGGCCGGGGATTTGAGCGAGTTTGCCACGAGCAATGAGAAAAACTTGAAGGTGATTTATCACAAGGTGGGGAAGCGGTCGAACAACCTGGGGATCACGACGCTGGATTTGCGGGAGAATCCGGAGAACCGGGCCGAGCGCGCGATTTACACGAGCGTGGCGAATTTTTCGACGAACGAGGAGCAGACGGACCTGGAGCTTTTGTTTGACAATGAACATGTGGACTCGCGCGCGCTGGTGTTGAAGCCGGGGGAAACGTCGCCGCAAGTGTTCACCGCAGCGCAGGAGCGGAGCGGGGTGTTCACGGTGCGGATTGACGCGAAGGACGATCTGGCGGCGGACAACCAGGCGTCCATTGTCAGCCTGCTGCCCGCGCCCGTGAAGGTGAAGCTGGTGACGCGGGGCAATCAATTTCTGGAGAAGGCGCTGCGGGCCGCGAATGTGGATTTGACGGTCGCGGACCAGAACACGGACGCGGCGGAGGATTTTGATTTGGTGGTGCTGGATGACGTGATCCCGGCGGTCTGGCCCGCGCCGAATCTGCTGGCGATTCATGTCGCAACAACGAATTTGTTTGACGCTGCCTGGAGCACGGTCCAGGCGCCGACTGCGGTGGATTGGAAAAGCACGCACCCGCTGCTGCGCTACATCAATTTGGACAACGTGCAAATCGGGGAGACGCTGGGGGTGAAGACGCCGAGTTGGGCGGCGGCGCTGGTGGAGGCGCAGCAGACGCCGCTGATCCTCGCGGGGGAAACGGCGCGGCAAAAGATTGTGTGGATTGGATTCGACACGCTGCAAAGCACCTGGCCGCTGCGCATTTCATTTCCGATGTTCATTGCCAACGCGGTGGACTGGCTGAATCCGGCGGCGGCCAAGTCCAGCCGGCTCATGGTGCATGGAGGCGAGCCGTTTCGCTACACCCTGCCCCAGCCGGCGGCGACGGCCGATGTGACGCTGCCGGACGGAACAAAAAGGACGCTGAAGCCGGAAGGGGCGCGCGAGGTTGTTTTTGGCGAGACGGGCAAGCAGGGGATTTACCATTTGCGCGCGGGGACCAACGTGGTGACGTTTTGCGTGAACGTGCTGGACGCGGCGGAAAGCAACACCAAGCCGCGCGAGGAGCTGGATTTTGGGAAGTTCAACACGGTGAGCGCCACGGAGTTGAGGCGGTCGAACGTGGACTTGTGGCGCGGGATCGCGGCGGCGGGGCTGGCAGTGCTGATGTTTGAATGGTGGTTTTACCATCGGAGGACCGTGTGAGGCGGGTATGAACTGGACGCTTGTCTTAAACAGTTTGGTGGTGAGCGGCGCGGCGACGGCAGGCGCGGTCGGCGCGGGGTTTTTCGCGGCGCTCTGGCTGGCGACATTGGAGGGGCGGCGGCGGACGGCGGCGTTCGCGGCGGCGGCGGTCGCGCTGGTGCTGCCGCCATTCCTCGTGGTCAATTGCTGGATCGAGTTGCTCGGGGAACGCGGCGTCTGGCGGCATTGGCTGCGGTCGTGGAATATTTATTCGATGGGCGGCACGGCGTGGGTATTGATATTATTGACATGGCCGGTGACGTTTTTTCTGGTCGCGGGAGCGTGGCGTCGGACGCAGCCGGCGCAGTTGGAGGCGGATCCGCTCCTGCGCGGCACGGCACTGGTGCGCCGCCTTTTGCTGCCGCTGGCGCGAACGAGCCTGGTCCAGGCGGCGATTTTGACGCTGGTGCTGTCGCTGAATAATTTCGCGGTGCCGGCGATTTTGCAGGTGAAGGTTTTCCCGGCGGAAATCTGGGTGCGGTTTAACACGACGTTCGATTACGGCTCCGCTCTGGCGTTGTGTTGGCCGCTGATCGCGGCTCCGCTGTTGCTGGTGTTCTTTTTCCGAGGGCGCGAGGCGTCCTGGCCGTGGCGCTCGGATGCACCCGCGGCCCCGGCGCTGCGGCGTCAGTTGGGCGCGGGCTGGCGTTGGGCGGGCGGAGCGGCGGCGCTTTTGCTGGGGGTCTGTTCGCTGGGGATTCCGCTCTGGCGACTGGCAGGGAGGGCGGAGAGCTGGCGGCAATTCTTCCCTGCCATCGAGGCGGGACGGGCGGACATGGCGCACTCGCTCGCGTTTGCGGCGCTGACGGCCGCGGCGGTGATCGTGTTCGGTTTGTTGACATGGCGGGCGCATTTGGATTGGGCGCTTTGGATTCCGTTTTTTACACCAGGCGTTTTGCTGGGGATTGCGCTGATCTGGGTCTTTAATCGTCCCTGGTTGAATTTCATTTATCAAAGTGGGGCGATGGTCGTTCTGGCCTATTCGATCCGCTACGCGGCGCTGGGCTGGACGACGGTGGCGCGGGCGGCGCGAGCGGCGGACCGGAGCCTGGCGGACGCGGCGCGGCTGGAAGGAGCCTCACGGATGCAACTGTTGCGGCATGTGTACTGGCCGCAGATTTCGACGCAGCTCGCGGCGGCGTGGTATTTGACATACCTGCTCTGTTTGTGGGACGTGGAAACGCTGGTGTTGATCGTTCCGCCAGGAGGGCAGACGATGGCGCTACGGATTTTCAATTTGCTCCATTACGGCCACAACCCGCAGATCAATGCGCTCTGTTTGTGGCTGCTGGCGGCGGCGGTGCTGCCGCTGTTCGCATGGGCGGTTTGGGCCGGCCTCCGCGATTCGCGGCTGGGCGGCCGCTTCGGGGCAGCGGCGCTGGCGGCGGTGATATTGACTGTCGCCGGCTGTTCGCCCCGGCGGGAAAACGTCTTTCCCATCCAGAGCAAATTGTTCAGTGCCGTGCGGATCATTGGCTCGCGCGGCACCGGCACGGGGGAGTTGAACAAGCCGCGCGGCGTGGCCGTGGATGCCGCCGACAATTTGTATGTGGTTGACATGACGGCGCGGGTGCAGAAGTTTTCGCCGGACGGCGTTTTCCAGCTGGGCTGGCAAATGGCGCAGACCGACAAGGGCAAGCCGAAGGGAATGACCCGCGACCGCAATGGCAATATCATCGTGATCGAGCCACACTATTCGCGGGTGAATGTATTTTCTCCCCAAGGGAAGCCTCTCTCGCGCTGGGGCGCGGAAGGCACCAACGCCGGGCAGTTGGGGATGCCGCGCGGAGCCGCGGTCAATTCGCGCGGGGAAGTTTTCGTCTGCGAATATGGGCCGTCGGAGCGTGTGCAGAAGTTCTCGGCGGATGGGCTGACGCTTCTTGGCGGCTGGGGGCGTCCGGGTGATAGACCGGGTGAATTCAACCGGGCGGAGGGAATCGCGGCGGACGCGCAGGACCGGATCTATGTCGCGGATTCGTGCAACCAGCGCGTGCAAATTTTTTCCGCAGACGGCCAATTTTTGCGCGCTTACGGCAAGCCCGGTTCCGGCGCGGGGCAGTTCAGCTACCCTTACGACATTGCGGTGGACGCGGCCGGGCGGCAGTATGTGTGCGAATTCGGCAACAACCGCATCCAGGTTTTCGACGCGCATGATCAGCCGGTGGAAATCCTGGGCGGCCCGGGCGGCGCGCCGGGGCAATTCAGCGAGCCGTGGAGCATCGCGCTGGATTCCAAGGGGAATCTCTACGTGGCCGACGCGCTGAATCATCGCGTGCAAAAATTTTTGCGGAAGGAGCCGGGCGCGTAGATGAATTTTCAATTCACAAATCCAATCTGGCTGCTGACGCTCGCGGCGGCGGCACCGTGGGTGGTCTGGCTGTCGTGGAAATCCGATGTGCAAATCGGGCCGTGGCGGCATTGGACGGCGATGGCGTTGCGGCTCCTGGTCGTCGTGGCCCTGGCGTTGGCGCTGGCCGGGCTGCAATGGAAGCGGCCCATTGAGGGCATGACGGTTTACTACCTTCTGGACCGGTCGGACAGCGTGCCGTCCGGCCCGCCATTGGACCAGCAGCAATTGGCGCGGAAGTATGTTTTTGACTCGTCGCGGGAAAAGAAGGCCAACGATCTGTCGGGCGTGCTCGTTTTCGGAAGCGAAGCGGCGATTGAATTCCGCCCGAACGCGCAGGTTGACCTGGACAAAATCCAGGCGGTCGTCGGCACGCAACGGACGGACATCGCCAGCGCAATCCGGCTGGGATCGGCGGCGTTTCCCGAAACCGGCCAGAAGCGCTTGGTGCTTTTGTCCGACGGCAACGAGAATGTGGGCGACGCCATTTCGGCGCTGGCGGCGGCGCGCCCGCTGGGGGTGACGCTGGACGTGGTGCCGTTGGGGGTCAGCCGCGGCAGCGACGTGTCGGTGAGAAAATTGAGCGTGCCGACCGGGCTGAAGCGGGGAACGACGTTCGACGTGAAAATCGTGGTGCAATCCGACGTGGCACAAACGGGCACGATGCGCCTGTATCTGAACGAGACTTATCTGGGCGAACAGAAGGTGGAACTGGAGGCGGGCAAGAATTTGTTCACATTTCCCCAGACGCTCGACCAGGCGGGGTTTTACAAGTACGACGCGCAGATCGAAGCGCCGCTCGATTCGGTCCCGCAGAATGATCACGCCACCGCCTTCGCCACGGTGCGCGGCGACCCGCGGGTGCTGATCGTCTCGGCCACCCCCAAGGAGGACGCCACGCTGCTGGCGGCGCTCCAAACGGGAACGCTGGACGCGCATCTGACCGACCACTTTCCCGGCACGCTGGCGGAACTCCAAAGTTACGACGCCATCTTTTTGTGCAACATGGCGGCGGGCGATTTGGGCATGGACTCGATGCGGCTGCTGGAAAGCGCCGTCCGGGATTTTGGCGTGGGACTGGTCTGCCTCGGCGGCGACCAGGCGTTCGCGGCGGGCGGCTATCGCGGCACGCCGCTGGAGGAAACGCTCCCGGTCGAAATGGAGTTGAGCAGCAAGAAAGTCCTGCCCAACGGCGCGCTCGCTATTGTCTGCCACGCCACGGAATTTCCGGGCGGCAACGGCTGGGCGCGCGATATCGCCTACGCCGCGCTGGACGCGCTGGGGCCGGCGGATGAGATGGGGATTGTGCTGTGGAATGGAAATGCGCAGTGGCTTTTCCCTCTCCGCAAAGTGGGTGACAAAAAGGAGATGGGGCACCTCATCTCGGGGATGAATCCCGGCGACATGGTCGGTTTCCAAGAGCCGATGCAAATGGCCTTTGACGCGCTTTGTGCGTCGCACGCGAACCTTAAACACATGGTCGTCTTCAGCGACGGCGATCCCAGTCCGCCACAGAAGACCCTGGTGGCGAACATCGTCAGTTCCAACATCACCATCAGCACGGTGATGATCGGCGGGCATGTGGCCCCGGATACGATGAGCTGGATGGCGGCGGAGGGACACGGGCAGTTTTGGCCCGTGGATTCGCCAATGGATTTGCCGCAGATTTTCATCAAGGAAGCGTCCGTGATTTTGAAGTCGGCCATCTTCGAGGAGCCGTTCAAGCCGCAGATGCAAGTTTCCACTGAATTGGTCAAGGGGATCGGGCCGGAGGAATTTCCGCAACTGCGCGGTTATGTTTGCACCACGCCAAAGTCCCGCGCGGAAATCCCGCTGGTCACGCAAAAGGGCGACCCGCTCCTGGCCCACTGGCAATTCGGACTGGGCCGCGCCGTGGCGTGGACTTCCGACGCCAAAGGCAAATGGGCGGCGGACTGGCTGGGCTGGGAGAAGTACCGGCAGTTCTGGCTACAAGTGGCGCAGTGGAGTTTGCGGCGGGTGGACGCGTCGGATTTCACCACGGAAGTCGCGGTGGAAAAGGGAGAGGGCCACATCGGCGTCGAGGCGGTGGACGCGCGCGGCAATTACCGGAATTTCCTGAACCTGGAAACGCTTATAGTCAGCCCCAAGGGCGTATCCCAAACCGTCCGCCTCGAACAAACCGGCCCGGGCCATTACGAAGCGAAATTCCCGACCAAGGACGTCGGCGCTTACTTGATGAACCTGACGGACCGGGGCACCGGACGATCGCAGGCGCTGGGCTTGAGCGTCAATTATTCACCCGAGTTCGACGACGCGGAACCGAACTTGAGCCTGCTTCGCCGACTGGCCGAATTGGGCGGCGGCAAGGTGCTGAATGCTGCCACGGACAGTCCGTTTTTGCACGACCGCCAAAAGACCTTTCAACCGCAGGATTTGCGGGACTGGCTGCTGGGATTCGCCATTCTTGTTTTTCCATTTGACGTGGGAGTCCGGCGCATTCAACTGGACCGGGAGCAATGGCTCAAAGCGGCGGCGGCGCTGCGGCGCTGGATATTCTTCTGGAAAGGCGTCCCGCGTCCCAAGGAGGCCGACGACTCACTGGCGGCGCTCTTGAACCGGCGCGGCCAGGTCCGCGCCCAGCAACCCGTCCCGGAGTCCCCGCCCAGCCCGGATTTGTTCAAGCCGGAAAAGCCGGTGACGGACGCCGGAGAGCCGATGTCCGTGACGGGCGGCAAGCCTGCAACCGCCGCGCCCGCACCGACGTCCACGCCGACGGACGGCAAAAAGCCCGCGCCTGGGGCGTCCTCCACCGCCAGCCGTTTGCTAGAAGCCAAGCGCCGCGCCCAACGCCGCGGCGGGGACAAGACATAGCGGCCAGCAGGGCCGCTTGAAAGTCCGGAAATGGAGTGGTGGAGTAGTGGAGTGGTGGAGTGGTGGGTGGCTAAATTTGACCACCTGGCCATTGCTCCGTTCCTCCACCGCTACAATGTTCATGCGCCGTGGGGAAACCGGCGGCACACCCGTTACACCGTTACATTACCTATGAGAAACGGCGCTCTTCGACCCGTTACATACCCGTTACATGCCGTTACACGGGTGCGGCACGGGGGGGTGGCGGATATGCCAACGGCTGCGACCCGGCTTGCGCCGTGGGGAAACCGGCGGCACACCCGTTACACCGTTACATTACCTATGAGAAACGGCGCTCTTCGACCCGTTACATATCCGTTACATGCCGTTACACTGGTGCGGTACGGGGGGGGGGTGGCGGACATGCCAACCGGTTCGTAGCGGCGAACTGGCCGCCGCCAACACGGGTGCGGCCCAGGGCGGTGGCGGACGTGCCAACGATTACTTTGCGACGGTCATAGACCGCCGCTACACGGGGGGAAACCGCCATAACAGCCGCTACACCGCTACATTACCTATGAGAAATGGGGCTTTTCGACCCGCTACACTCCCGCTACATGCCGCTACATCCCGACCCCATCCAGCAGCTTCTCCGGCGATATTCCCGGCGACTTCTCCACCTTGCACAGCGTTCTCCTAAATCCTCGCCTAACCTGCTGCCACCAAAGGGCAATGACCTATGCAATTCCTGTAGCATGGCTAAGAAACGGTCGGCGGGGGCGCCGACCGCCACACGCATGGGCGCGTGTGCTCCCGGACCCGGCGATGATTCGAGCGTGTTTTGGGGGGACAAAAATGCGACCGCCTTTTACATTGCCAGGACCACTGGCTGGGGGCGGACGTTTGACGGTATTCCGACGGTGGAATTATTCCCGACACTGGTGGCGGGCACAGCCTATTCTGCCCGCCCGGCCAATGTGCCGTTGAAGAACGCTGCCGGTGAGCTGATGACCAATGTGGCGTTGGTTGTTTCCCGCGCGAATATCACCGCGAACTTCGTTGGCGTGCCGGCTTTGCAGTACACGGTGGAGCGTTCCACCAATCTGACTCAGGGCTTGGGCTGGGTTCCCATCAGCACCAACACCGGCCCGGCCACCGGGCTGATTCAAATCACGGATGATTTCCACGACCTGGGCATCCCAATTCCGCCCGTGCCAGCCTCCGCGTTCTACCGTCTGCGGGACAACCCATAAAACTGGCGACCAGGAAATTTTGGGGAATTGACTAAAATCAAATGCCGCATAAATTTGAGCCGGTATGACGCGAGATAAAATTCAGACGGCCATAAACGAAGGCATCCCCTTTTTGATCAGAATGGCGGACGGGGAAAAGTATGAAGTTGCCGACCGCTACCGGATCGCGCTTGGCAATACCACCGTCATCGTCGTGGGCAAGGACGACATGCCCCACGTACTTCCGCTATTGACGATGACCGGCATCAGCTATTTGAAGTCTTCAAAAGGCTGAAGTTCCAGAGTCTCGCCCTGCCGCCTTCGCCATTCAATTGCGCATGTCATGTGTTTCACGCTGGTTCGTGCCTTGCGCGTCTTGAATGTTGCGCAAAAATTCCGGGCGGCTTTTCCATAATTCGTCCAGGGTGACCGGAATGCAGATATTCGAGTTTCCCAAATCCTGCAAATCCTCCGGCGGCAATCCCGGCAAGTCCGTTTTCATGTCGAGCAATTTGTCACGGACCAGCTTCGACTCGCGGGCAATACGGCACAGATCAGGTTTGATCGCCTGCACTTCGCCGGCCGTGAACTTGTGCCGGGCGGCGGTTTCCATAATAGCCGGGTTCTTGCTTTCCCTCGCCATTTCCATTGAAACAAGCAGTGCCAATCCTGGATCGCCAAGAACCAGGTCGTTTGTGATGGCCGCCATGATTGGCGCCTTCGGTGTGAGGTAAATGAAATCGCCCCTTCCCATGACGTCAATGGTCTTCAATCCCAAACCCGCCCAAATCGCCTGTCTTGGGTCCTCAGCCTTGTTGATTAGGTCCGCTGTCTGGTAGTTCAGCGGCGCTGCCTGGAGGTATCCCCGAGCCGCCCATCTGATCCGTGGATTGGGATCGCTCAATGCCGCGCGGACCTCGTCGAGCTTCGGTCCGTCTCCCTTTGGCTGGCCTATCTCAGCCTTCCAGAACGCAACGGCCGCGGGCCGGGGTGGAATCATCGGATTGCCATAGTACAGACTGTCGGCCACAATGCTTCGCCCCCCATTGGTGTTGAGCGTGACAAAGAAAGTCCTGGCGGGGTTTGCCACGCAGCAATAATTGAAAATTTGCCGCGCTGGGAATGTGCCGGACGGCAGATCAACACAATAGCTTTGGGCCAATTCATGAGCCGTGGAGATCATCCTGGAATCTGGAAACGAATTGGTCACTTCCAGCATCCAACTGAGTCCAAGCGAATTCCACATCGGCGTGTAGATGAGCGCATTCATCTGAACCTGCCAGACGGGCCGTTCAATTTTGAATTTCTCGCTGAGGATATCGGAATAATTTGTGCTCTTCGGATGCAGCCATATCACCCGCGTCTCCGGGTCCTGGGTGAACGTGTAGTTTGGAAAAGCCGCAAGCAACGCATCGAGCATTTCTTTCCCTGTGAGAGCGTCCCGGTGGAGCACGAACTTCCCTTCATCCGCGCCCGCCCGCTTGTCACAATAAATGTTGCAGCGGAGGAACTGTTTGACGGCGATCTCCTCCCAGGCTTTCTCAAGCGAGGACACATCTATGTTGACATTGCGGAATTCGACATTCAACAGACTTTCATCCCATTTGGAGCGCAGTTGAAAGTCCGCCGTCTGTGCAAAGCAGGACGCCGCGCAGAACCAGGCGCCCATGATCAAGGCGACGACGATGGATTTGCGTCCGAATTGCCTGAACACCGCAGTTTGAGTTGATTTCATACAGATGTGTTGGTTTTGAGAGGCGCTCTGCGATTGTGCCTGTCACCGGATATCAGGCTCGTTAGTCGCCGGCTGGCCCCCTCGGCCCGGCGCGATATTGGTGGCTGCGGCCCGACCGCGCGCTTGTTGGACCTGGCGTTCCGTCGCGAGCGGCCCGGCTTCTTGAACGGTAGGCCATTTGTCTGGCGTTGGATTCAGATAATCGGGAAGCGAGCCTGCCAGGCGCCGGTCTATGATTATCGTGCGGTCTTCCATCACGGGAAGTATATTCGTCAGGGAACAAACCGGCTTGACTGACACGACCTCCGCATCCACCCGCTTGCGCAACGTCATGCTGTGAACGAAGCTGTCCCCTTCGATTGGCCCAATATGGCGCTCCTCGAAAAAGAAGCGGCTGGGAATCAGCACGCCTCCCACCAAGTTCGTGCCGGTGACCCGGTAGAGTCCGTTGGTTTCCCCCCACTGACCCAGATACCGCACCTCGCGGGGCAGCGAGCCCGGCCCGCCCAGCAGATCCCATGTCCCCTCCACTGTCAGATTGGGATTTAGCGGCGCCGCGGCGTTGAAGTTATATACCGGCGTCAGGCGGTTCGTTGTCAGATGGGTCCAGTAGGATTGCGAGGCGAACATCAGCCAAAGGTGGGCGAACATGTCCTTGTCAAGGTTGCCGACGGGGATGCCGGTGGTCGTGATCTCGGCAAGATTGTGAGGCTGTGGCCTTCTCACGTTTGCTGGGTCGGGTGAATTGGTTCCCGCTGGCTTGACCGGAGCAGGCGGCTGCGCGGAAACCGTAATTCCGTATATGTCCCTCCCGTTGGTTGAGCCAAGCTCGCGTTTCATAACGGCGCCGTTTGTGTTGGTCTCGAAGGTTCTGATCAGCCAGGCGCCGTCCCTGACAAAGACGGTGAATCCATTGGTACAGAGAAGATCGCCCCGATTGCCATTCTGGACAATGGTCTCGCGGATGTTCCCTTCCACTTCATACTCGGCGGCCCAACCGGGGAGGGCTGAAGCCATAGCGATCAGACACACAGTCAATAATACATTTCGTCCCGTCAATATAATGGTATTCATGGCAAGTTTCTCGGGTCAGCGGATATTTTCCTCCGGAAGGAGCTCGAAGGAGTTGGTTTTCTCCAATTCGCGCAAACTTACCGGGGACAATTCCGGCGCGTCGAATTTCATTTGTATCAGCTTGTCCCGGACCAGCTTGGATTGGCGGGCGATCCGGAACACGTCCGGCTTGATCACGGCTACTTCCGCCTCGGTGAACTTGTGACCGGCGACGCAATCCATGAGGCCCGGGTCTTTCTTCTCCCGCGCCAGTTCCATGGAGACGAGCAACGCCAGCCCGGGATCAGCCTGCGCCAGATTGTTGGTGAAGGACATCATTACCCAGGGCGCCTGGGGATTGCTAAACACCGGGAATTGGGGAGAATCAGGCGCAATATTCATGATTTTCAACTCAAGCATCGCCCAATCGCTCTTCCGCAGGCCCTCAGCGGTGTTGGTTTTCACCAAACCCATCGTGTTGTAATTATCACGCGCCAAGTCCAGATAACGGAGAGCGGCAGTTCGTATCCTTGGATTTGGATCAGCCAACGCCTTGCCAATGTCATCAATGTGTGGGGCTGAATTCGAGACCTTTCCTATCTGCGTCTCCCAATACGCGACCGCCAACGGGCGCGGCGGAGCCATTGGATTCTGGAAATTGAATTGAAGAACGCTGCCACCCGTGCCGATCTTCCCTCCCTCGAAAACCCATGGACTAAACATGAATATCTGCCTTGGATTCTGTACACAACAATTATCCAGAATTCTTCTGAATGTATATACTCCAGCAGGCAAATCTACTGGATAATTATATTCCGCCGCGCCCGCCAATTTTTGGAATGAGGCATCGGCAATTGGGTAACGTGAGGCCAACAATCGGCATAGCGGCTCATAAATACCGCTGTACATTGGCACTTGAAGCGCTTCTTTTTCTATGATAATTTTCTCATCAAGAATCCGATCGTAATCCACGGCCTTCCGATGAATCCAGATCACACCCGTCTCAGGACTCTGCGTGTACGTGTAGGCGGGATAAGCGGCCAAAAACGCTTCCAGCAGCTCCTTTCCCGTGGCCTTCTCCTTCTTAAACGAAAAAACCGCCGAGTCCCCATCCAATTTGGCGTCCATGTACAGATTGAAACGGAGCAGGTATGTTCTTGCCATATCCTGCCAGGCCGCGGTCATGACGTTGGGTTTGACGTTGACGTCATGAAGCTCCACGTTCAGCATATTTTCGTCCCATTTGGAGTGGAATTGCATATTCCCCGGTTGAGCAAAGCAGCCGACGGCGGCGCCAAACCAAGCGCCCATCATCAACACAACGACAAAGATGAGTTTGGCGCCAAACGGCCTGAAAACCATAATTTGAGACAATTTCATTCTGTCATTTCCTTGTAAAATGCCCCTGGCGGTCCACCATGCCCATGCTTGCCATGATAATAGGGGGCACATCCATCTTACGGCTGGGTGACGCCAAACTTCAACACGACATTTGTTTCTCCCCCTTGTGCTGGGACGGTGATTTGGCTGTTTTCATGCTTCAAAGCAACGGTGACAGGGCCTTCGCAAACGGTGTCGAAGGAAAAGTGTCCCAGGGCATCTGTCTCCGTGGCCGGCATCTCCGACGTTTCCCCAAGGCGCGGCTGTCCGGGACCGCTGAAGGACACACTTACCCCTTTCACCGGCTTGCCGCCCGGCCCCAGCAACTGGCCGGCCAGTTTGCGGTCCGCCGGCTTGAGCACAAAAGTGGGAAACTCGTAGTGGTTGGTGTTCGAATTCGTGGCTTGAAGATCGCCGTAGAGCCAGCCGTACCCGGGAGCGGTGATTCCGAACGGAAAGAAATACTCCCGTCCCTGCGGCAGAGCCGGGATGGCAAACAAACCGGTCGCATCGGTCTTCTGCCGTCCCGGCCTCAACTTGCGAGATTGACCGCCAGACAGGAAGTACAGATCCATCACGACGGTGTTCAACGCCGCTCCCTTCGCATCCCTCACGAATCCTGACAGCCGAAGACCCTGTTGCAGATTCAGGTCCAGGTTTGTTGGAGTGCCGGCAAAGTCCTGGACCGCGGCGAGGTTCCGCTTCAGATCGCGGGCCATGAGACTGTTCGTCCAGATAATCTTGCCCATGAAATCGCGTGGATCAATTTGCAGCAGCATCTCGTATCGCCCATTCTTGTCCGTTACAGCCTCGGCGGGCACGGGTGCGCCATTATAATGCCCCGGATACAATGTCACCTCCACACCTTCGGCCGGAATGCCGGAGGAATCGCGCACCGTGCCGGTCATTATCTCCTCGCCGGTGGTGGACGGTGAAATCGCCGACGATATGGCGTGAGGGCCGGCCGCGAAGATTGTTGCCGCGAGGAGGAGCAGGGAGGCAATGGCAAGAATGGACAGACGAAGTGCTTTCATGGGCTGTGATGATCCTGATTCTTTGGTATTTTATTGTCTTCTCGCCGCCTGGCGCAACCTATTTGCAACGGCCAACGTCACACGGCTCACCTTATATGACACCGGAGGCGGCACTTTATTAGACGAAAAATCGCAGTTTTTTCCCAAATGGTTTCGGAACGGCGTCTTTTGCAAGGCTAAAGGCAAAAGGCTGAAGGCTGAAAATCCGCCCTCCTTCGCCGAGGCTTCCGCCATCGCCGGGCCTACGGCGGACAGGGACGGAGGGCAGGCAATCCGCAATCGAGTCGCGGCTCGACAGAGTCTCGCCCTACCGGCTAAGACAGACGCGCCGCCTATTTCTTGGTCAGGTGATGCCAGAGGAGGAGGAATCCCAGGACTTGCACGGCGAGCGGGATCAATATCCACGGCGCAATGAGGCGGGCCTTGCGAAGGGCGCGTTTGGTGCGCGTGACCGGTTCGAGGCGCTTGCAGCGTCCGGTCAATTCTACTTGACTGGGTTCGTCCAGGTCCGCCTTCATCTCCGCGGCGGTTTGGTAGCGGCGGGCGGGATCGCGCTCCAGTGCGCGCAGGATTATCTCCTCCGCCTGCCGCGAGATGGCGGGGTTGATTTTGCGCGGCGCTTCGGGATCGCCGGTCACGCGCGAGTTCATAATGACCATCGGATCCTCGTGATCGAAGGCGATGACGCCGGTGAGCATTTCGTAGAGGATCGCGCCGAGGCCGTAAATGTCGGTGCGGGCGTCGCCGCGTTTGCGTTGGACCCGTTCGGGCGCCATGTAATGCGGGGTGCCGGGCGAGAAACCCACGAACGTCAGCCGGGGCGAGCGGTCTGAACGCGCGATGCCGAAATCCATCAGCCGGATCGAGCCGTCATGGCAGAGCATGATGTTCTCCGGTTTCAAGTCGCGATGGAAAATCCCGCGCTCGTGCAGGTATTGCAACGCTTCGCAAACCTGGCCGGCCAGCTTGAGCGCTTCGTCTTCCGGGAAACGGCCACGCCGCGACATCTCGTGGCAAAGGGTGTGCCCTTCGAGAAGCTCCATGACAAGATAAGGCCGGCTTTGAACCGCCGGAGCGGGAAAGAACTTCAAGACGAACGGATGATCCACCCGGCCCGCAATCTCCTCTTCGCGCTCGAAGCGGGACATGGTTTTTGGGTCCATGCCCAGTTTTTCCATCGGGATTTTGAGGGCGACAATCTGGCGGTCGTTGTTCAAATCCTCCGCCTCATAAATCGTGGCCATGCCGCCGTGGCTGATGATCCGGGTAATGGCAAAGCGGCCGTCCAGGACATGGCCGGGGCGGATTTCGCCGTGGCGCGGCGGCTGCTGGCCGATGGCGCTTCGTTCCAATTCGGCCAAGGCTGTTGGAGACAGACCCAGTTTCACGCGGGCAATTTAGGCCCGAAGCGATAAGCCCGAAAATAAAAAGGAAGGAGGATGGCATCAAAATTTCGTTAAAATCGAGCGATGTGCGAATGTAAGCGGTGGGAGGGTTTTGGGGTTTCTCTGCCGTGAGCAGGCCTCCCGTGATTCTCTGATCCAGACGATTGAGAATTTGCCATTGAGAATTTGTCATTTGTCATTCAAACGCCATGCCCAAACCTCCTCGACTTCACGCCGCCTCGGAGCTATGTTGCCGGGGATATTCAAACCCCAAACTCGCATGAAGACAAAGATTCTGGTTCTACTCGGCTGTTGGATCGCCTCCCACTCAGCTTTCGCCCAACCGGCGGCAAACCCCGCTCTGGACCGGGCGGCCCGCGCCGACAATGCCTTCGGATTCAAGCTGCTGTCGGAAACCCGCAAGGCGCTGCCCGGCGGCAATGTCTTTCAAAGCCCGATGGGAATGGCACTTGCCCTGGCGATGGCCGGCAATGGCGCGCAAGGCCAGACGCTGCAGGAGATTGCCGTGACGCTGGGACTGCCCGGCCTGACCCCGGACGAATGGAACGCCGGCAACAAACTGCTGCTCGCCCATTTGCTGGCGCTGGATCCAAAAATTAAACTGGAAATCGCCAACAGCATCTGGACCCAAACCGGGGCTGGCATCAAGCCGGAGTTTGTCGCCAGCGTAAGGGACGCGTACCAGGCGGAAGCGGCCAGCGTGGATTTTGCAAGCCCCGGCACTGTCAATCGAATAAATGATTGGGTCAGCCAAAACACCCACGGCAAAATCGCCACCATCTTCGACCCGCCGCTGCCGCGCGATTTGCGGCTCGTCGTGCTGGACGCCATTTATTTCAAGGGCACTTGGGATACACAGTTCGACCCGAAGCTGACGCGCGACCAACCCTTTAACCTGCGCGGCGGCCAGACAGCGCAGCGCCCGAGAATGTCGCGCAAGGAGAGGATGAGCTGCTTTGAGACCGCCGATTTCCAGGCGGTCGCCCTGCCCTACGCCAGCCGGCAGGCGAGCCTGTATGTCTTCCTGCCCAGGGAGAACCTCGACAAGTTCATCCAGGACCTCACGCCGGAGAACTGGGCCGCATGGATGGGACGGTTCAGCGTGCGGGACGGAACGCTGGAACTTCCGAAGTTCAAGCTGGAAAACAAATATGAGCTGACCGGCGAACTGAAGGCGATGGGCATGCCGCGCGCCTTCGGCCCCGAGGCGGATTTTGGCGGCATTTCGACAGGCGAGCGGCTTTACATCAGCCAGGCGTTGCAAAAGACGTTTGTGGAGGTCAACGAGGAGGGGACGGAAGCCGCGGCGGTCAGCGGCGTGTCGGTGAGGCCCATGATTGCCCGCGTTCCATCCGCCCCGTTCACGATGATAGTGGACCGCCCCTTTTACATGGCCATCCGGGAAAACCAGACCGGGACCATCCTCTTCCACGGCGCAATAGAGGACCCGAAATAAGGCGCCGGGGGCCGCAGCACCCAGGTCTATTTCAAAGTTTGACTTTGAAATAGGCATGGCCGTGTTGCTCTACCCGGCATCATGGCGAGGTTGGCGCGCGGAAGTGTTCAGTTCTATAAGTCCCTGTTCCGCTTCGCCTCTGGGGAGATTGCCCGCTACGAGCGCCGCGTCGCTCCGCGCCAGGATGCGCCCGTAAAACGCGCGGCCAAACCCGGCCAACTCCGCATCGGCCCCGACCGCGTCTATGATCGAATAGAGCGCATCCTCGGCCTTGGCGAATTGGCCCGTTGCCTCATAGTGGCGCATCAGCAGACTCTGGGTCTCTACCGGCAGCGGTTGGGCCTCCAGAGCGGTGACGATAGCCTCCACTTTGGGTACGAACTCGGGAAATTCCGCCGGATCATCCTGCGACGACACGCCCAGCAGAAGGTGCAGCGCCTTCAGGTATATCTCGCGGGCTTCCCCCACCCTGTCCTGGCCGCTGGCGATCTCGGCGGCTTCGTGCAACAAGGCCGCCACCGCCAGCGTCCGAAGGTGCACCGTGTGGGAGTACTGGCCTTCGGAAACCCGCGCCAGCAACTCGGTTTCGGATAATTTGACAATCCCGACCGCACCCAACGCGGCGAGCTTTTCGCATTCCGCATCCGCCATTTGCCGCGCCGCCTCCGCCCGCCCCGCGTGCCGCAATGCGCGGATTTGAGCCAATGCGCGGCCCATTTCCTCAATCATCCGCACAATGTAATCTCGCCGGATCATCTGAAAAGGCAGGTCCAGCGTTTCACGCGGCCTCCTATTCGAAACTTATCCAGTCTAAATCAACAACGTTGTCTTCATTCTGGGTGACAACAAGATTGTGGACGCCCGCGGGAACAGTGGCCAGCTTTGAATTGACGGCCTTCCAATCGGTACCTTTTCCGATTTCGACTTTTGCAATCAAGGGCCCATCCGTCTTGTCCAGGTGGATTTCAACCGTCCCTCCCGTCGCTGAGACGGACTGGACATTCACCGCCTTCAACCCGCCCGTTCCGAAATCAACCCTGTCAAATTGAACCCATGCGTCCTTTCCCTTAAGCGAAATCTTCCATCCTTCGAACTTGTTGGCTTCATTCAGAAACGAATTAGTCGCGCCCTCCTTGCTGACATCGCTGTATCTCGCGATTCGCATCTTGCTCTTCGCATCGGCAATCCCTACTCCGCGCAGCGTTGGAATGACTTTTTTGATCGTTCCATCGTCATTGAAATACATATAATCCGCCCGAACTGCCCTGTTCTTGTCAAAGTCCGGCGACAATTCCTTGTCATGATAGAACAGAATCCAATCCCCCTTGTATTGAACTGCCGACGCCTGAACCGTCCAGCAGCCGCTCTTGGCTTCATCCAGGATCACTCCCGCCCACTTGTAAGGTCCCATCGCGTTGGTGGCGGTCGAATATTCAAGCCTCTCAATGACGTTCTGCACATGCGGATACACCAGATAATAAATTCCATTCCGCTCAAACGGAAACGGGCCTTCAATCAGCCCGGGGCTGGGCAGATTCGCGATTGGCCGCCCCGGCCCGTCAAGCTCCAACATGTTCGTCGCCAGCTTGGCCACCGTGATTGGGTTTCCCTTCCAGAACAAGTAGGCGCTTCCATCCGTGTCCAGGAGCACTTGTGGGTCTATTCCGCGCCCGCCCCGTATTGGCTGGGCTTCCGGCGTGAAAGGGCCATAAGGCTTGTCCGCTATGGCAACCCCGATTTGGCCTCCTGTGGGATAAAAGTAATAGTATTTTCCGTTCTTGAATACGCAGTCCGGCGCCCACATGTCGAATGGCGTTCGGCCATTCAGCCACGGAACATTCGTCTGGTTCAATATCACTCCATGATCCGTCCAATCAATTAAATTCTCCGACGAAAACGCATGGTAATCCTCCATCACAAACCAGCCGCCCCGCCCCCTGCCCGGGCTGGCGGGAATGTCATGTGAAGCATAAAGATACATCTTCCCCTCGAACACCCGCGCCGTCGGATCGGCGGTATATTGATCCATGATGACAGGGTTCACGGCGCCTGCATTGTTGACAAGAAACAATCCTCCAAGCCCCAGCGCCGCCAGCATAAGTTTGCAATTCTTCATTTCTTAAGTTCGCGTTTGTTGGTTCGTTGCAATCCTTATGTCACAGCGTCCCGCCGCTTAGCAAGCCTTTTGTTTGGCCCCTTCCGGCCCGTGCAGGACGAAATTCATCACGGCAGGGCGAGACTCCAGCACAACCTATTGTGCATTTCTAATTGTATCAAACTTCGAGCGCTGAATCGATCTTCAATTCCAATTCAGGAAGGTGAAGCTTTTTGTCCTGCGCCTTCCCGGCCCTCGGCGTCGGACCCAAGCGGTTGCAAGCCGATGGTCCCTTGCAGGCTGCCCAGGTAGTCGGGGGATTTGACTTTGTGATGCGTCTCCCATGCGCTTTCCAATCGCGCGGCCAGGCCGAGCCGCTTGGCCTCCTCACCGTAGTTTTTCTTCTTCAGAAAATTCTCCAGATAGACCGCGTGTCGGTACCACAGACGCTCGTCGTGCCGCTGTTTGGCGGCCAGACGCGCGCCATACCAATCGCTCGCGACGATGCTCTCCCGGGTGAACAGGGCCCGAATCTCCGGGTGCTTCTCATCGCGGCCTTCGTGCGCCCCATAAGCCATGATATGCAGCAGGCTTTTCAACGGCGGACAGGCCATCTCGATGCTCCCGTCGGCAAAGTACCCTGCCGCGCACTGCCGGTGGGTCGTGATGATATTGTCCATGCCATCGGCGAACACTGCAAAGTCCTGTTTCTCCGGCCGCAGGATTTCCTCGGTGAACACGGCGTGCGGATAGTTGAACAACCGGCCGAAAAAAGCCCGCACAAAGCTCGCCGTAATGCGCCAGCCAAGCCGGCTGGCCAAAACCCGCTTCCCGGCAAAATCGAAATCCTCGCACCTCTCCAAGTATCCATTCTCAATCAGGTATGCGGGATGCCGCTCCTCCGGCGACATCCGGCACCAAAGTTCGGGAATCAGCAGGCTTACGTCGTGGTCAACCCGCACCTTTGGCCCGATGTAGCCGGCGGCGGAAATGAATGCGTCGTACCCGGTGAGCGCGTAGGAAACCAGGGCGGCATTCAGGTCAATGATCGGCGGCAGCGCGTTGAAGGGGCCTTTGGTCATCGCCCCTTCCGATCCGGCGCCCGTAGTCGAGGGCGACTTGCCGGTCATGCTCGAGATGAATTCCATGAACAACTCCGGCAGTTCCAAATAATGGATCGGATTGAACACCGCCAGCGACCGGATTTGCGATACGGGGTCCGGCGGATTGTTGCGGCGACCCGGCATGACCGCGCTGACGGGCGTGTGAAGCGGGGCGTCGAGCGGAATGCGCCGCAGCAGGCGCGCGGCCATTTCGGCCAGATGCGTGTCACGCGCGTGGGCTACGTCGGGCCGCTGTTGCAAGTAGCGCGGGTTCTTGGACGGTTTGCCGTCCACCAACCGGTGGTGACAGGACGATACAAAATAGTCCGGCCCTTCCTCCGAGGCTGCCGCCAGAATCAGCCGCCGCATCGGCTCGGTATATTTGACAAATCCGATCGAGTCCTCCACCAGGTTGCGCGCATCGGCCCGCGTCAGCGGCTCGAAATTGGAAAGAAAATTGCCGGGTTCCGACAGGTCCTTTTCCGTTTGCCTGTCATAGCCGCGGTGGACCGCCTCGTCGGGCCTCTGGAAAAGGCGCGCTTCGCAATTGTGGACGAATTTGACCGAGAGGTTGGAATACTCCGGGTTCAGGTTCTTCAGCCTCTCTGCCGGCACCACCACCGACGCGGTTATGTCGTCCTCCATTTGCACTTTGGCCGCGGGGAAGAAGTCCTTGCGCAAGCCGAACACGCGCCAAGAACCATCCGTCTCGTAGCCGACCCGGAGGAAGTTGGCCACCAGCTTGCGTTTGTCACATCGCAACTCATTGCCGGGGGTGCCGTTGATGATGTCCACGCTGAGATGTTCCCGCCAATTGCCGTTCCAGGAGGGTTTGTAGAACCGTTTGACAACGAAGACCAATTCGAGAATGTATTGCGGGATTGAGTTGAGCCATCGGTTGAATCCCTCCGAGTAATCGCGGTCCGAGGGTGTGAACAGTTTCACAACAGAACCGAGCGAGCGCTCAGGGCTTAGGATGGGGCGCTTGTCCGTACCGGCTTTGGCGGGATCCTTGAACCGGCCCGAGTAATCCCGCGCCAGGAGGGCCTCAACCTGATCGCAGTCCTTCTTGAAATCCGCCGTAAACACTGGGCCGTAAATTATGGCATCGCTGATGGACTTGGAAATTTCGGATTTGCCGCCGCCCGAAACCGTGCAGGGCTTGTGGCAAAGGGTGCTTTCCGCCACCGTCCCGATCAGCCGCCAGGCATGGTTCAGCGAAGGCTTTTCCATCCGCACCTGGTAGCCTGAGGGGCGCACATAGACCTTGTCCGCCAGCAGCTTGATCGTCTGCTCGCCCGACGGCGTTGGCCACTTCACAGTCTGCTTTTGCAAATCGAAGCTAACATCCTGCGGCACGTAGATGATGCTCGCGTATTTCTTGTCCACCGCGTAACCTTCCGGCTGCAACTCCATTCCCGCGCCCGAAATCTTCAGAACCTCCTCGAACGAGTGGCCGCGGGAGCGGACATGCTTTCCGCCCAGAAATTCCTCCCCCAGATCAAAGCTGGCATACACCAGCGCGCCGCCGGCGTGTTCTTCCTCGCACAACCCGTAAAGGTTGGCCGCGTAGCTGATTTGCGTCTTCACCTCCTTCTTGCAATAGCCGAAATAGTTGTCCGCAATCACCGTCACGATCACGCCACGCCCGTCACGGGCCGTGATCTTGAAGGCCGCGCCGTTGTTGTAAAATTCGCCCTCCGTTTTCCAGCACATCCCATCCCGCCGTTGGCGCGCGGTCGCCCGGTCCCAGTGCGGCAGGCCAAGATTTTTCTTGGTCAGCGAGGTTAAATGCGGGGCGAGAATCACACAGCCGGTGTGGCCGGTCCAATGTTCCACGTCCAAACCCGCGTCATTCTCCGGCAGAAACGGATCGCCCGCGTTGCCAAAAATCGTCTCCACAAAATCCAGGTTGCTGACCAGGCTGCCCGGGGCAAAAAGCCGGGTCTCCATGGATTTTTCCTCGATGAAACCGGAGACCCCGGGGCAAACCACCGGCCGGAGCAACAGCGAAACAAAACACTCCGCCTGCGCCTCCTGCGTCGAAGTAAAAGGCAGGCGCAACAATTCCACCGGCGGATGCAAAGCCGCGTCCAGCAAGCGGCGGAACACCTCCTTCGGCACGGCCAATTTGTCATCCGGCACCGGCAATCCCCCTTCCGTCACATGAAAAACCCCCTGCGTGGTGCGGCGGTCGTTGACCGGATTGTGCAGCACTCCCTGGCGCACCCGATACGAGCGGATAATGTTGGAAAAAAACTCGTCACGATCCGGCGGCAGCGACAATTCCCGCGCCAGCCCCGCACTGTCCAGCACCAACGTGCGCGCCGGCCATTGGATCCCACCCCCGGCGTCGTATAGATAGTCGCGCAGAAACCGGTCAATGCGCCAATCCGCCGGGCAAAGATAATCCGCCAGCAGCCGCATCGTCTCCTTCTGCCGTGAGAACATCGGGCCGGCCATTTGCGGAAAGCGGCTCATCGAGCCGTTGCCGAAAGTGGGACAGCCCGTCATCGCCAGCCGCAGATTGATTCCCTCAATCAGCGTGCCGTCGAGCCGGTTTCGCGGGGCTGCTGCCTGCTTTGGATTGCCGTCATTCTGCATTCTGCGCTCTGCATTCTCCACTTCTTCCAGGCCAGCCGCCTGCTTGGGATTGATGCCGTGTGTCGTCGTCATCGCGGACGACTAATTTTACACCAAATTCCCCCCCGCGCAAGAGCCAGATTTGCTTCTCAAATTTTCAACCGAAAGACGAGCCAAACCGCGGGTGTCCCCCTCCTGATCTTTTCATCCCTTCTCAACCTCATTCGTCTTCGACCCGGCGCTCCACACCCGATACTTCACTTCCACGCCTTCCGGCACATAGATCACGAGCGGCAACTGGCTGTTGTAACGGATCAGGCCCGGTACGCCGCCGACTGTGATGAAGCGTTTGACCTTCGGCGCATTCGGGTCCACGGCCATGAGCGTCCCGGCCATCTCCCCAAGTTTAGTCAACTGATAATAGGAAAACCCCCACCCTTCAACCGTTTTCTCCTCGATCTGGCCGCCGAAAAAATAGTGGTTCTCCGCGTCCACCTCGACCGTCTTCCCGACTATCAACTCCAGCTTGAAATCGGATTCGTCTGATTCCTTCGGCAGTTGCAGGACGTAACGAACCATGCCTTTGCTGGCCGGGGGGAACGCCTTCAGGTTGTCCGCTGCCTGGGCGGAGATCAGCGGCAGCACAATGCTGGTTATGCCGAATATCATAGCCGATGCGAGTCTCTTCATTTTAGTCCTTTTGTCGTGACGTTTCAGGTCTTTTCGTTCAACTCGCAGGCAGTATGTCAAGGCCCTTTGGGTTGGCGACGTAAGTTGTTGTGAATGAGGGATCAATTTTTGTGCTAGACAAAAAGGCGCTTTTTTGGTGTGATTGGATGGGATGAAACAA
>Ga0182030_10004531_pt1 | contig 29594 bp, 22 predicted proteins | sample 812S3MmetaG_FD_121299 | JGI IMG/M metagenome (GOLD analysis project Ga0182030, IMG submission 121299) | Permafrost microbial communities from Stordalen Mire, Sweden - 812S3M metaG (Illumina Assembly) | ecosystem: Environmental > Terrestrial > Soil > Wetlands > Permafrost | place: Sweden...
AACGCGATTGGCGATGTAGAGGCTATAGAAGCGGTACGCGATCAGGAACACACAGACCGCCGCGACCACAACCCATAACGCGCTGACCGTCTCGCCGCGCGCCAGTGCGACAATTCCAAGGGCGACGCCCCCCAATACCGCAAGCGCGAGCCACAGCAGTTTTTTAACCAGGCCATTCACTTGAACCACCCCCGCTCAATCTCTTGTAAGCATTATTTAATCTATCAGAGAATTCATCGCTGTCGACTGCCGGCGCGTGAGGTTAGGCCGCCTAGGGACCGGCCGGTACCACCGGAATGATGCCGGGGATCAGATACTGCTGGATCACCACCAGTACCACCAGCAGCATCGTCAGCACAATACTGTGAATGAAGGTGCGGGCGAAAACGGCGCCTTCCTGCCCTTTCAGGTGCGTGACCGATACGCCGGTCGCAATGTTCTGCGGTGAAATCATCTTGCCCATGACACCGCCCGATGAGTTTGTGGCGGCGAACAGTATCGGATTGAGATTGAGCTGTCGGGCAGCGACAACCTGTAAGTTTCCGAACAGCGCGTTGCCGGAGGTATCACTGCCTGAAAGCATCACCGCGATCCATCCCAGGAAAGGCGAGAACAACACGAACAGGTGCCCGGTCGAGGCCGCACCCTGCCCCAGCGTATAGGCCAGCCCTGAGTAGTTCATCAGGTAGGCCAGCGCGAGAATCAGCATCACCGTCACGATGGCGAGCCACAGCTGGCGCGCGGTCTGGCCGATGCAGCGAAAGAAGTCGCCAGGCGAGAGCTGCACCAGTAAGGCTGTGATCAGGCTCGAAACCAGGATCGCAGTACCGGTGGCCAGCGGCTGGAAGGTCCAGACGGCGGCATAGGGTTTATCGTGATAAAGCGTAATCGCAATGGCTTTGTCGAGCAGCGGCCAGTGCACATCCTGATGAGCGATGCCGGCGACCTTGAGGGTCGTCCACAAGATCACCACAACCGAAACCACGATCCAGGGGACCCAGCCCTGCCAGCTCGCGACAGCCGGGCCGGCGCCGGCCGGCTGGGTGGCGCTCGCCGCGATCGCGAACTCCGGGTCCGGTGCCGGCTTCCACACCCGCAGGAACAGCAGCGTCACGACCAGCGAGCCCATCGAGGCGAGCACATCGGTCAGGGTGTAATCGAGGAAATTAGAGGCAATGAATTGCGCTGCCCCGAAACTTGCGCCCGCCGCCAGCAGCACCGGCCAGAGCGCACGGACCGAGCGCCAGCCGCCATAGAGTGCCATCACGTAGAAGGGCAGGATCAGCGCCATAACCGGCAACTGCCGGCCCACCATCGCCCCGAGCGTGGCCGCGGGCAATCCGGTGACGGCGCCCAGGACCGTGATCGGGACACCGAGCGCGCCAAAGGCTACGGGCGCTGTGTTGAAGATCAGGACGAACACCAGCGCTTCGAGCGCCGGGAAGCCCATCAGGATCAGCAGGGAACTGGTGATCGCGACGGGCGTACCAAAGCCCGAAATCCCCTCGAGCAGCGCGCCGAAGCAGAATCCGACCACGACCAGCACCACCCGGCGATCGTGCGGCAGGTGATCCAGGACCCAGTTGCGAAACGCATCGAAGCGTCCGGAGCGCACGGCAATGTTGTAGAGCAACAGGGCATTGACCACGATCCACATGACCGGCCAGACCGCGAAGGTCGCGCCATTGAAAACCGCATGGAATGCGAGGCTGACCGGCAACTGCCAGGGTCCAATCGCCACGATCAAGCCGACAATCAGTCCGGCCAACGCCGCTTGCCAAGCCGGGCGTCGCAGCACTCCAAGCAACACCAGTACGGTCAGTACCGGCAGGATCGCAACGAGGAACGAGAGCGCCAGGCTTCCGCCCACCGGCGTCAGCAGTTGATGAAACATGTTGCCCTCCCGGAAGCCTTATCGTTATAGAGAGAAGTGTATTACTGAATGCGTGAATCTGCCTTAGCGTTAAGCACGGCCCCATCTGAGCTTCACAACCACCCCACGAGGCTCCCTTTGCGAGCACCCGCGCCGTCGTGGGCCTCCCTGGCCCATAGGGCGTCGTATCGATAATTCACACGGCGGCAAACCCAAGGCACCGGAACCCATGGGATCGGCGAGTTGGCGTTCGACACCATCAATATAGCGAGGTGCCGCTCCCCGGCAGCCTGCCCCGGTTGCTCTCCTGCAGGGCAGGTCTTGGCCTCTGCCTGCGCTGCGGGCAAGCCGCGCGCAGCTGTCGCGGCGCAGGCTGAACTTACTTCTCCTGCACTTCCGCCACCAGATGTCGCGCCCCGCGTACCGAGTTGGCGATCAGACAGCCCTTTTCCGCCTTCTCCATCAGCGTGCGCGCCTTTTCTGGATCAGTCCCCGGTGCGACCTGCAGCAGCGCATGGGTGGTAAAGCCGGTAAATTGTGCGATCCCGTCGCTGCGCTCCAGTACTCCTTCGACCCGGCAGGTGAGCTCCTGCCACTCGAACTTCGAACTCCGGGCGATCGCCCGGAAGGTCAGAATGAAGCAATCGGCGAGCGCCGCGCACAGCAGCCCTTCCGGCGACCACTGATCGCCGGGGCCATCGAACTCGAGCGGCGGAGCGCTGGTGAGGGTAGGCAACCCGGCACCCGAGAGGCTTATGAGGCCGCTCGCCGAGCCGCTGGCACTGATGGAATATCGATGGGGATAGGGATGCATAGGAGCCTCCAGGCATTTTGAAGTTGAAACCGACGACTCAGCGCAAGCAGCAGTTCCGCCGCATGCAGGCCACTCGCGCCGCGCTCAATGAGGCTCACGGTCGCGCTTGGAACGCACCCACGTCATCTGGCGTGCGATGAGGAAGCGCACATAGAGCGGAATTTTCCACAGCGGATACAGTGCGGCCATTGCCAGATCCTGAGCCGAAAGAATATGGCGGCCAAAGCGCACCCACGATATCAGCACAGCCACCACAAACAGGACGCTCGCGAGCATCACGGTAGAAAGTGGAAAGCTCTTCCCGCCCAGCAAGAACAGCAGGCCGCTCGGTACCCAGCTTATCGCAATCAGCAGCGCCAGCAGCGCCAGCGGTGGCACACTCAAATCGAGCGCCAGTGCGAGCAGATTCCGATCGCGACGCCGCAGCGCCTCGTATAGAAGGCCTGGCGTCTCGCTCAGGATGACGCTCAGGTGACCGTGTTCCCAGCGCGCGCGTTGCGTGCGTGCGCCCTCGGCGGATTCCGGGAAGCTGCTGCTCACCAGCGCCTCCGGACAAAACTCGGCGGCTTGCCCGGCGCGTGCCAGATCGATGCCAAGCTTCAGATCCTCGACAATGTGGCCGCTGGCGAGCTGTGCGTCACGGATGGCAGGCCACGGAAATGCCATACCGGTGCCCATCAGCTGACACGGCAGGCCAAGCTCATGAAGGCCTGCGGCCCGAACCTGATTCTTCACTACCCAGGCGAACGCGGCAATCTTTTGCATCCGGCCCGCATTGGCCGCGGCATGCATCAGGTACAGGGCCTGCGCGGGTCTGCCGCTGCGGACGCTGGCGGTGGCCAGTTGCTCGAGCGCGCCATCAGCCAGCTGACAATCGGCATCCAGGATCACCAGCAGCTCGGGCGGATCGGATTTCAAATACTGCACGCCAAAATCCAGTGCGTAGCCCTTACCGCGCCGCACCGGATCGCTGCGCTCAATCACCTCGGCGCCGGCGGCGCGTGCCAGCGTTGCGGTCTGGTCCGAACAGTTATCAGCAATGACCACAAGCCGGTCGCTAGCCTGCAGCTGCGTACGCACGCCGGCCACTGTCGCTGCGATCAGCAACGCCTCATCATGGGCGGGCATCAGAATCGCGAGCCGCGGGCGCGGTGCGTTAGATGGCGCAGCGACCTTGCGTGCAGGCGAAGCGGCCAGGCACACTTCGACAAACAGCACCAGCACCGGGATCAGCAGGAGCAGCGCTGCCAGCCCCAGCGCATCGGCGAGCACATTCACGAGGCGCAGAGCCTCGTGAACACTGCCGGCTCAGGCCCGCACCCGGTGTGTGCGGTGCGTGGCCGGCGTAACGGTGAACCCACGGCACGGCTCACGTGGCGTCTCGGTCGGTGCCAAACAGTTCGATCAGCTTCTGAGCTTCGGTGTCGATAGAGTGCCGGGCTCGCACGCGCTCAAAGCCAGCTTCGCCCATGCGTCGCAGATCCTCCTCTGATGCGGCCAGGCAGGCCGCTAGCGCGCTCTCCAAATCATCGATAGATCCGGCAGGAATCAGCCAGCCGTTCTCGCCCGGACGCACGAGCTCAGGAATACCGGCCACGTACGTGGTGACGACCGGACGGCGCAATGCCAGGGCTTCCATCAGTACGACCGGCAGACCCTCATCGAAAGTCGGCAGCACCAGCGCACGCGAGTTCAGAATCTCTCGCTTCACCTCAGCACTGCTGATCCAGCCGCTGATCCGCACCTGCTGCTCCAGCGCATAACGCGCAATCAGCCGTTCGGCCTCTGCGCGCATCGGGCCATCTCCGGCCAGCAACAGCTCACAGATGATCCCCTTGTTACGAAGCTGCGCCACCGCCTCGATCAATAGCAGCTGTCCCTTTTCGCGGCACAGCCGGCCGACGCACACCAGGCGCCGCGAGTCCCCGCGCGCGGCATCTGTGCCCTCGAGAAAATTCTGCTCAAGCCCACAGTGGACCACCTTGATTTTCGCCCAGTCCTCGTACGCACAGCGCAGATACATTTGACTGCGCCCGAAACTGCTGATGGCCACTGCAAAGGCCGCATCGTGAACTTTTTCGGCCAGGCCCATTGGGGCTTGGAATTCCGCGGGACCGTGCACAGTAAAGCTGTAGGCTGGCCCGCCAAGCATGCGCACGTACATCACCACTTCAGTCGAGTTACCGCCAAAATGTGCGTGCACATGCTGCACTCGCGAAGCCCGAAGCCACGGCAGAATGCGGCAGGCCTCAGCAACGTAGGCGAAATGATAGGGCCAGGTGCGCTCAGAGCTGCCGGCCATGTGCCAGGCGCGTCGCAGGGCCTTCAGCAGACGCAGCGGAGAACTCAACAGGACACGCGCCGTCGGAAGCAGCAATCCCAGGGCCCCCTGGCGTAACACATAGCGGGTTTTGGTCAGCTCGAGCTGATCCTCGGTGTCGGGCAGTGGATCCTTCCAGCCATGCAACGCTATGCGCTGCACCTCGAAACCGCGCCGCTCCAGCGCCAGGATTTCACGCCGGATGAAGCTGTGGCTGACCTTCGGATAGTGATTAACGAAATAGGCGATTTTCAATGCGGGACTCTGTCTTGATCACTTCCACGATGCCTTTCCCGCAGAGCGGCCTGCGGGGCCCGGTTCAGGCCCGGCATGCGGGCGCCTTCGGGCAGCTAGGCAATTGAAGGATAAGAAAATAGCACACCCAAGTGACGCCTCCACTGCGTCCGGGGTCAAACCCGGCAATATCGCAAGCTAGGCAACGGCCCTGCCCGTCCTTCGCTGCAAAGCCGAGCTTGCAAAGCATGCACCTTTAGAGCTTATGACAACATTTTTCCGAGCGCTGGCGGCCGAGCGGCGCGCGCCGACGGCCTCAAGGTCCTCTCCCCGGGCATCTGTAGATCCGACTAGACAGGCTGCCTCCCGATATTCGTTAAATGTGAATATCCCGTGGTTGCGTGTGCTGGACCTACCTGCGACGATTCGAATTGGCACTCCTGTGGCGGCCCTGTGGCATGCACTTTGGACCGCCAACCTCACCAGCCATCGAACTGTAGAGTCATGCCGGAATCTGCAAAGCTAGGATTGGTCGTGATTGGCCGAAATGAAGGCGCTCGGCTGGCACGATGCCTGGCCTCGGTGCGTGGCATTGCCCACCGTGTTTATGTCGATTCGGGCTCCTCTGACGGCAGCGTGAAGCTGGCGCAGAGCGAGGGGGCGATGGTGGTCGAGCTGGCAGTCCCGCCGGAATTTACCGCCGCCCGTGCACGCAATGCCGGGCTGAGCCGGCTGCTCGAGCTTGAGCCGAAGCTTGAATTTGTCCAGATGGTCGATGGGGACTGCGAGATTCAGCCCGGCTGGCTTGAGGCGGCCCTTGCCCGCCTGCAGGCCGACTCGGGCCTGGCGCTCGTGTTCGGGCGTCGTCGCGAGCGCCATCCGGCTCGCTCGCTCTACAACGCCTTGTGCGACGATGAATGGAACGTTCCGGTGGGCATAGCCAACGGCGTGGGAGGCGATGCGCTTTTCAGGGTTGCGGCGCTGCGCAGCGTCAATTTTTATGATCCTCGAATGATTGCTGGTGAGGACACGGAACTCGCGATGCGCCTGCGCAAGGCGGGCTGGACTTTGCGGCGAATCGATGTCGAAATGACCCTGCACGATGCGGCCATCACTCGCTTCTCCCAGTGGTGGAAACGCACGCGCCGCTCCGGGCACGGTTATGGCGAAATGGCCTTTCTGCATCCCGACGCGCGCGACCCGCACTGGCCGCGCATGGTGCGAGGGATCGTGCTGTGGGGGGCATTGCTGCCGGCGGCGGCGCTGATTGCGGCGGCGCTAGCCCTGATTATGGACCCACGCTGGGGCCTGCTCACGCTGCTGATTATTGCGCTGATTCTGCTGAACTCAGCGCGACTGGCGCTGCGTCAGCACCGCCGAGGCCTCCGTATCGCGATCGCCATCGGCTCGGGTCTGCTGCTGATGCTGGGGAAAATCCCGCAGTTCTTCGGCTTGCTGGATTATCACTTCAACCGCCTCGCCGGTCGGGCCTCGCGCCTGATCGAATACAAGGGAGCGGACACCCGATGATTTGGCACAGCAGCGCCTGCGTTACTCCGGCGCGCCGATGGCAAGGAATGATGTGGTGAAGGGACAGGTCAAGGTCGGGCTGCTGGGCGCCGGATATATTCTCGACTCGCACGCCAAAGCGCTCCAATTCACCCCGGAGGTCACGCTTCACGCGGTATGCGATGTGTCGCGCGGGCGCGCCGACCGCGCAGCCGTGGCTTATGGCATTCCGAACGTACTGACCTCGCTCGCCGAGCTCATCGCATCCGAGTGCCAGGTGGTCCATATCCTGCTGCCACCGGCACTGCACATCGATGCGGCCCTGCGGCTGGTCGAGGCGGGCAAGTCGGTGTTCCTCGAAAAACCCATGGGTCTGGATAGCGCCGCGTGCGAGAGCCTGTGCGAGGCCGCCGAGCGCAACGGGGTGGTCGCCGCGGTCAATCACAACTTCCTGTTCTCCCGTGGTTACGAGCAGCTGCGTAGCGATTTTCGCTCCGGCGCACTGGGCCGGATAGATCAGCTCGCCGCCAACTGGCATTTTTCGCTGCCGCTGCTCCAATTCGGCCCCTTTGATAGCTGGATGCTTGCGGCACCGGCCAATATCCTTTTCGAGCTGGGCACGCATCTGGGTGCCTTTATCGTAGATCTGGTGGGCCTGCCCACAGTGAGTGCCGCCACTGCCAGTAATCTCATTGAACTGCCGGCGCGGCAAATGGTGTACCGCCACTGGAGCGCGATTGCCCAGGCGCAGGCGGCGACGGTCGCGTTCTCGATATCGATCGCCACCGGACAGGCGGATCGGCTGCTTCGCGTGCGCGGTCGTGGGGGCAGCGCACAGCTCGATTATGGTCGCGACATCTACTGGCGCGATCTGACGGTCACGGACAATCCGATCTTTGACGCCCACGCGGTGGCCTCTGCGGCTGCTCGGACGATTGCCCAGCAAGCCCGCGAGGGTCGCTGGCGGCGCCTGAAATCCGCCCTCTCGAAAGCGCCGGATGCAAATCCGTTCGAGGAGAGCATCTACCGCAGTGTGCGGGCGTTCTACGCCGGTGGTGTGGGCAAGCTGGATGCTCGTCACAGCGCCGGCTTTGCCACTGATGTGATCCGCCTGTGCGAGCGCATCTCAGCGGCCGCGCGCACGGGCTCGCCCAGCACGCAGAGTGTCTCGATTGCGCCGCCCAGCCCTGCCAAGGCACCCGAGGTGCTAGTCGTTGGCGGCAGCGGATTCATCGGCCGCCGGCTGGTCAGGAAACTGACGGATCAGGGCTACAGTGTGCGGGTCATGACGCGCAATCCGCGCGCAGCCGCTATCGAATTTAGCGATCTCAATGTGGAATTGTTTTCCGGCTCGCACGGGGATCCCGCTGCGGCCGCCCGAGCGCTCGATGGCATTCACACCGTCTATCATCTTGCCAAGTGCGAGGGTAAGCGCTGGCAGGACTATGTCGAGGGCGATATTGAGCCCACGAGAGTGCTGGCGCAGGCGGCGCTGCTGACTGGCGTGCGCCGCTTCATCTACACCGGCACGATCGCCTCGTACGACTCGGCCAGCCCGCGACTGCTCATCGACAACACCACCTTGCTCGATCCGGCCATCTCCACGCGGGGACACTATGCCCGCTCCAAGGCGGTCTGCGAGGCCCTGCTCCAGCAGCTGCGCCGCGAGCGCGGACTGCCGCTGGTGATCGTCCGGCCGGGCATTGTGATCGGGCCGGGCAGCCCGCCCGCGCATCCGGGCATTGGACGTTTTGCGAGCGAGACGCGCGTCGATTACTGGGGCGATGGGAGCAATCCTCTGCCGCTGGTGCTGGTTGATGATGTGGCCGATGCCCTGGCGCGCGCCTTGGAGGCAGCTGGAATCGAAGGCCAGTGCCTGCTGTTAACCAGTCCGCCGCTGATGAGCGCTCGGCAGTACGTCCAGGCGCTCAGTGAGCACATGGCCACGCGCATTGACGCCCGCCCGCGCGCGGCCTGGCGCTATTTTGCCGCTGACATGGTGAAGGAGCTGGCCAAGAATGCGGTGCGCCATGCCAACCGCCGCTGGCCCACACTGCACGACTGGCAGTGTCAGTCGCAGCGCGCGCAGTACGACGCTCGAATGAGCGAGACGGCCCTTGGATGGAAGCCGGTCTGCGACCTGGCTACGCTCCGGCAAAAGGGCATAGCTGATGCCGTGGAGTGGTTTCTGCGCTAGGCGGCTGCCCACATCGCGCGCTGGGCTGCCGATGAGCCTGGGGAGCACTTTTAACTTATCCTCCGGCCTCCATGTGCGCACGCAGCCCGGCCTTGCTCGCGATACAATCACGCGTACAGGGCGGCCCGCCAATGATGGCGGCCAGCGAGGACGGATAAGCCAATGGACTGGCGGGCAGGCAGCAGTGGACCGCATCGGCGATCGGCGCAGCGGAAATATAATCATCATTACTTTCAGTACGTTAAATCCGTTATTGGGGCATACGGGGTACGCCCGGCTCAAGGCGCGCCTGAGGTGCGCGTGAGCCCAGTTGGCGCCCCGAGCGATTTCAGGATGAGAGCGGCTTCCGGTCGTGCTCAGCTCAGCGAACTACACTGGCGAGGATGGCCCGGGCCCGACTCCCATCGATTCCCGTGCCGCCAACTACGATGGCCCGCTTGTTATGGGACTTGAGTTAAGAACCGCAACCGCAGCCAGGCCGGAACACAGCGGCACAGAGCCCTTCTACTTTCGCTCTGGATCCCACCAGCTCTTTGGCTGGCTGCACCAGCCCACCTGGCAAAATCGCGCTGATCTGGGCCTCGTGCTGTGCGCCCCGTTTGGGTACGAGGCGATTTGCGCCCACCGCACGCTGCGCACGATCGCTGAACAGGCGGCGATTCTCGGCATGGCCGCGATTCGTTTTGATTACCGTGGGACGGGTGATTCCCAGGATATTGATGCGGAGGCCGATCAGCTTGCGGCCTGGATCGGCGACGTTCAAGCGGCGGCCGAGCAGCTGCGCGCACGCACGGGGGTGAGACGCGTAGCGCTGGTCGGCATCCGGATGGGAGCGCTGTTGGCTGCGCTGGCAGCCAAGTCATCCGCGGCGGATGCCGTGATACTCATCGCCCCCGTAGTCAGTGGCCGGCGCTACCTGAGTGAGATCCGAACGACCCAGCTGGCCGGGGCTATCGGACGCGACGCCGTTGCGGCCCCGATCCCTGCCAATGGCGCCAGCAAGCTAAACCCCGGGCAACTTGAAGTGAGCGGTTTCACCTTGTCTGCGGCAACCACCGCAGCCCTGGCCAGCTGTGATTTGGCGAGTCTGCCGGAGCCTCCTGCCGGGCGCGCCCTGATCATCGACAACGAGCGTCTGCCCACCAGCCGCAATTGGGCCGAATCTCTGATGAAGCGTAGCGAGGCCGTTCAATACCTGGCGCTCCCCGGCGTAGTCGAAATGATCATGACGGCACCGCAATTCGCAAGTGTCCCGAAAGCCATTTTGAAGCACTCTTTTGATTGGCTGCTGGAGCTACCGCACGGGCCAGGCGTCGCAGACTCGCCGCCGGCCAGCTTCCAAGGCGGCGACCAGTTGCTGCTGATCGAGCCGTCCCCGGGCGTCGATGCCGGCGCCGCCCGCCAGCTGCAGGAGCGCCCGGTAATCTTTGGCAACGACGCGGCATTGTTCGGAATCGTGACCGAGCCGCTGCTCGCAGAACGCTCGCAGCGCGCAGTCATATTGGTCAATGCTGGCGCGGATTTTCATATCGGCGCCAACCGCATGTATGTCGAACTGGCCCGTGATTGGGCACGACGGGGCTACCTCGTGCTGCGCTTTGACCTGGCCGGGATCGGTGACAGTGCGACCCGGCCGCACCGCCCAACCGATGAGGTTTTCCCCCCTGCAGCAATAGACGATATCGCCGCTGCCATCAATCTTATACGCGGTAACTATCAGGTTGAAGATATAACGGTCGGGGGACTCTGTTCCGGCGCCTACCACGCATTGCGGGCGGGCACTGGCGGCCTTCCGGTGAAGCGTCTGCTGTTGATCAATCCGCAGAACTACTTCTGGAAAGAGGGCATGACGGTTCAGGACATGCAGATGGTGGAAATCGTATCGGGGCCCGGCATGTACGGCAATCTGCTGCTGTCGACGACTACGTGGAAGAAGTTGCTGACGCTCAGAGTCAATCTAAGCTATGTGCTCACCCTGATGGGGCGGCGGCTATTGCTCTCGGCGGAATCGCGGCTGCGAAACATTGCCCGACACCTTCACATCCCCATCTCCAACGATTTGGGTCGGGATCTGGAGGATGTGGGCGCCCGGGGTACCCGCATCGTCATGGTTTTTGCGCGTGGTGAGGCCGGGTTGGACCTGCTGAAACTTCAGGCCGGCTCGTCGCTGACGCGCTTGGGCAAGGCTTTTGAATTGCATATCGTGGACGGCGCCGACCATGTCTTCAGTCGCAGAGCCTCGCGCGCCGCACTGAAGGACATCCTTCAGCACGAACTGTTTGGCTGAGCAGCGCGTGCGGCGCGGGCCACACCATCGCAGCCGCGCCGGCGGCCACGGGGCTGCGCTCATGCTAGGCTGCTGATCGGCCCGGCATAAGCGGGATGCGCCAGATCCTGCCCGGTAACTGGCGCACCCTGGCATCACACTTTCCTCGACTTTCCATGGCTTCAATTCAAGACGCGCCACCACCAATCATGATCCTGAATCAAGGCTCCGGCGATGGAGTCCTGTGGTGTCTGCCAGGATCCGATGGAGACGCCGCGGTATTCGCCGCGTTGGCTCCGTGGCTTCCTCGCGCACTCTCCGCCTACGGCATCATGCTCACTCAGATGCACGCCAAGTCGCCACGCTTGTCCGTCGAGGAGATCGCCGGCGAATGTGTGCGGGCGATCCGCTCGCGGCCGCGTGCAGGGCCGATCCACCTGATGGGTTACTCCTTCGGCGGACTGCTGGCTTATGAGTTGGCAATCCAGTTGAGCAGGGCCGGGCACGTGATCGGATTTCTGGGCATGGTGGATACCGGACTGCTTGTGCAGTTAGGGCGAGTCACCGCGCGAGAATCTGCCGCCGCTAAAGTAAAGCGCAAGTCGCAGACCTGGCTCAGGCATGCCCGCACGATGCTCACGGGCCCAGCCCGCGGCCGCTGGTTCAGGGAGACCGTCATCAGCAAACTTTTTACCAAAGGCTATGCTTACCTAGCGGCGCGGGGCCGCGTCATTCCGCAGTGGCTGCGCAACGTCAATGACCTGAATCTGTTTGCTTCCACCCGCTATCAGCCCCCGCCCTTTTCAGGGACCGTCGTGCTAATCCGGGCGCGCGATGAGCTTCGCGATAAACGCTGGACGCTGGATTTGGGCTGGCACTCGATCCCGACCGGCCCCTTACTGATCCGCGAACTGCCGGGCACGCACCGGGATCTGCTGCGCACCGAATCGGCCTTGCTTGGCGCCGTGGTCTCCGAGTATCTGGCGAGCCACTCGGTACCGATCAGGGAACAGCCGCCCGCCTGATCCGGCGAGCAGCCGCCGCACGCTGCGCTGCGCCAGTGGCGCTGGGGAGCGATCTCTACGGGGTATTTATGCGCAGCGGTAAGCCACTGCCAGCGCGTAGCCCTGGAACACTTGGGATCGTCCCTCCAACTCCCAGCCCGCGGCCCGTGGCTCGCCCAGGGCAGGCTGCTTGCTGGCATGAAAGTGATTATCCGATGACAGATGGATCTGTACGGCCGAGGGCTCGGTAACGCCGCGCGCCGCTTTGATAGCGGCCTCCTTTGCACACCAGATTCGGCTGGCCTCATCAGCCCGCAACCAGGTCGCGACAGCGCGGATATGCTCGCGTTCGGCCCCCGTCAGCACCATGTCCCAGGCGCTTGCATCCAGAAGCTCGCAGCATTCCAAATCGATGCCGAGCGCGCTCAGGTTGGCGCTGCGTGCGACGGCCGCGACCGCCCAGCTTCCGCGCGGCGAGCGGGTGTGCGTGATGCTGCCGACAATCCCTGCCGGCCACTGCGTACCGCGATCCGGCGCAATCGGCAGATCAATGGCGCTAACACCCAGGGCTGCCAAGGCCCGGCGGGCGCAGCGCCTGCCACTGAGGAACTCCAGCCGTCGCTCAAGATCCATCGCCAGCGTCGCGGCTTGCTCCGCCGCACCGCCGGGCACCGCCCTGGCCGAATACTCCATGACCTCGACGGCTACGCCTGTGGGCGCCAGTGCCCGCCAGGCCGCGGCTAAAGCCGGCTGGTCCACGCCGGTCCATGCGACCAGGCCCAGGTAGCGTCGCTGGTCCTGCTCACAGGGACTGTTTTCCCGCCACGATAGGTCCCAGAGCAGTCGCGAGCGAGGCGACAAAGGGCTCTTGCAGCATGCTCGAGTGCCCACCTTCGACATCAATGACCACGAGCGAAGGATCTACGGCGCGCCAACCAAAGTAGTCGTCGGCATAGACGTCGCGGTACGCATCGTCACCCAATAGATCCGGGTGTGCACGCTTCGCCCGGGCGAGCACCACGCCACGACCAAGGCTGGATCGCGGGCCGTAGCTCGTCTCCGCGGTGTCATAGATCTCGCGCACGGTCAGCTCGCGAATGAAGGGCGGCCAGGACAGGCGCCTGGAGAGCACCAGGCGCAGGACATCGAAGCGCAGGCGCCGGTAAAATCGCGCGGTTCGCTGCGAGGTCTCCCAGGCCAGAGCATTCACGACCTTGCGCGCCGCGGTCTTGAAGATGCTGAGGTATGCAGCCACTGCCGAGGGCTGGTCCGAGCGCAGGCCCGCAACCATGCCTTTGAGCCGATCGACCCGCTGCTTGGTGATCCGCCCCACGCGCTTCTTGGCCCCAGGCGCCGCAGCGTCAAGAATTGCCACCAACGCCACCGACTCGCCGGCCCGCTTGAGCTGCAGCGCCATTTCATAGGCAATAACGCCGCCGGCGCACAAGCCTCCCAACAGGTAGGGACCGGTGGGCTGAACCTTGCGGATGCGCTGGATATAGAATGCGGCCATATCCTCGATTCGTGCATGCGCGAGCGCTACACCGCTCGCACGCAGCGGCTCCACGCCAAAGACATTCACATCATCGGGCAGGCGACGTGCCAGGTTCAGATACAGCAGCGTCTCGCCATCACCATCGTGTATGAGAAACAGATTTCGCTGGCCCGCACCACGCCGCAACGGCACCAGGACTTCGCGCCGACCTTGAGTTTCCTTTTCAATCTGCGCTGCCAGGCGCCGGATCGTGGAAGCCCCAAGAATCGTGGTCAGTGGCAACCTGACGCGCAAGCGCTGCGATATCTCGGCGAACATGCGCGCGGCAAGCAGCGAGGTTCCCCCAAGAGCGAAGTAATCATCTTCGACCCCGACGGGCTTGATGTTCAGCAGCTCCTGCCACAATCCCTGCAGCATGCGTTCGAGCTGGTTGGTGGGTTCAGCCGCGCTGCCGGGCAGCGAGCGCACCCGCCGCGTTCCCACCTGCAGCGCGCTCATGGCACCGCGGCCGCTGGTCATTTCCAGCGCCATGCGCCGATACAGCTCAGAGGCACTGCGCGTGGAAGAATGAGCCGCCGGGGCTGCGCCTGCCTGGGGTTTTTTCTCATCGGCCTTGCGCGCCTGAACGACGGCCTCCGGATCCTGACCTGGGCGGTGCTCGATGGCGCTGGCGTAGGCTGCGCTCATGCGATAGGTCACGCCGTCGGCCTCGGCACCAGCAAACTGCGACCCAATGCTTTCAGCAAAGGCGCGCGCCGGCTCGTTCTTGGCCGTCGCAATGTAGGGCAGCGTTACTGTTGCCACACCGCGCTCGCGTGCGATTTCGCCGAGCCGTCGCAGCACCGCATGTTCCACGCCGCGGCCCAGTACCCGGCAGCTGAGCAGGAACGTATCGACCTGCAGCTCGACGCCCGTGACCTTGGCCACGACCACGCCCACCAGTCCATAATCGCCAAACCGATCGCGGACATTGACGCGAAGTACCAGCGCACCGGCGGCCTGGAGCGCACGCATTTCGGCCTGGGAGCGCCTTATCGTCGTGAAATTAAACTGGTTGGTACGTTGCGTCAGCTGCGAAACGCGCGGCCACTGAGCCTCCTCCGGCTCGCCGATCTCGATATCCAGTTCCAGTGCTGCCATGAACTGAACCATGTCGGTGGCCGAGTTCTCCAGTTGCTGGCGGGCCGCATTTTCAAGATACAGACGGGTCCGCTGCAGGTCCTCGCTGGTGACGGCGATCTTGTCGAAAGCCCAGAGGTTGGCCAGGAATCCCTCAATCTTCTCATCGGCCGGTAGTTGCAGCGTCGTCACCTGCGGTAGCGCCGAACGCACTTCAGCGCACTCCACCGGGTTATCGTCGATAAACACCAAGGAGTCGAGACCAAGGTTCAGCTGTCGCGCCAGACTGGCGATATTTCTGGACTTGAGCTCCCAGTTGATTCGGTGCGCGACGATATGCTCAGAGCGCAGCGGCAGATCCTGACGCTGCTCAAAAACTTCGAGCACATCGTGCTCGGCATTCTTGCTGACCAGGCACAGCAATACGCCGCGTGACTGCTGTTCAAGGGCGAAGCGCTGGACCTTCAGCAACGGCTCTGGAAAACTAATCCCCGCGACACCATCTTCGCCCACCACCCCGCGCCAGAGCGTATTGTCACAGTCGAGGATGAGCACCTTGTGAGCCGGCACCCGCAACATGTGCACGCGCCTCGCAAGGGCAAGGGCAAGAGCGGCGAAATATTCCTCGGTATAAGGGATATGCGCGAGTTCATCACGGACGCTATCAAACCGGTCCACTCCACACAGCGCATCAACATCGCGCGATCCCATCAGCTGCAGCGTGGGAAGCTCGCCGCGCAGGCGCTCTTCAAACTGCCTGGTCGCTGCTTCCAGCTCCGGGCGTAGCTCGTTGGACACGCCCGGCGATGGGGCAAACAGCACCAGTATGCTCGGCACATTCACGCGCGCCATGTGCTGCCGGAGCGCTTCCAGCAAATCGCGGGCCGAGCGCGCCAGGATTTCCCGAGCCTGGGCCACCGAAGCCGCATCGCGCACGTAGTCCTCGAGTCGCAGCAATATCACATCGATACCGCTGGCGTTGCGCCCCAGCTGCCCGTCCGCGGAAAGCAACTCCTGAAACACCTGATGGTAGGGCGCGCACTCAGCCCGCAGTGGCAGCCGCGCCTCACTGAGCAGGAAATTCAACGGCGGCAGCACAGGATCCGCGGTGAAGCTGGCAGCGATCGCGAGCGCAGCAGCAGGCTGTGCGGTGGGTTCAGTCATTCAGCGTCCGTCAAATTACGATTTAAGCCTGGGGCTACACTCAGCTGGCCCGGCGATCGCCGCAGAGGCACCGCATTGCAGCGCACACCGCCACGGGGTTCGCGCCCGCGATGACCCAAAATACCCCACGGAACTCGGCAACCTGGGCGCTCCCAGTGCGTTTGCTGGCCACGTTGCCGATGATAGTTGAATCGTCGGGCGATGTCCGGGTGCACAGCCCTACGGAACGCCTTTGCAACATAATGACCCAGCCCGGCGCAGAAGCTGCTTCGCGGGACGCTGGGAGTAGCAAGAACAATGCAATCTTTGCACCCACCCAAACCCGCTTTCTGAGGTTTTGCACCCAGAGGCGACGAGCTGTCCCGTGCCCACGTCGCCTATTGGCGACAGACTGACCCCCGCCTACGCCCGGAGGCGTTTCGGCCGCCTGGATGGTACTTGGCCGCGCAATGGGAACTGGCGACCGGCCACAATGCCTCAGGCAACTTGATGCCACTTCGCAGGTTGGTGGGCCCAGGCGCCCAAAAAATGCCGCCGCCGTAGCCGGGCATCAACGACGCACTACTCGCGCTGTTACATATCCCTGATCCAGCCCGCCTTGGCCGGCGCTTAACCATAGCGGCCGGTAATGTAATCCTCGGTAGCTTTCTTGGAAGGATTGGTAAATATCTTCGCCGCCTCATCGAACTCGATCAGTTCACCCAAATACATGAAGGCAGTGAAGTCCGATATACGGGCCGCTTGCTGCATATTGTGAGTAACGATCAGCACCGTCACTTTTTCCCGCAGCGATGAGATCAATTCTTCTATTTTAGCCGTGGCAATCGGGTCTAGGGCCGAGGTGGGTTCATCGAAGAGCAGGATTTCGGGCTTGGTTGCCAGTGCGCGGGCGATACACAGGCGCTGCATCTGGCCCCCGGACAAAGCCATGGCCGACTGCTGCAGCCGCGAGCCCACTTCCTCCCATAACGCCGCCCCACGCAGCGCCTGTTCCACCTCGTCGGCCAGCAACGAGCGTTTGCGCAGGCCGCGCAGGCGCAGGCCATAGGCCACATTTTCGAAGATCGAGGTCGGAAAGGGATTGGGTTTCTGGAACACCATGCCGATCCGCATGCGAACCTCGATCGGATCAACCTCGCGGCCCACCAGATTGATGTTCTCCGGATGCAGCATGATTGCACCCTCGTAGCGCGTGTCCTGCTGCAGGTCGTGCATACGATTGAAACAACGCAGAAAGGTACTCTTGCCGCAGCCCGAAGGGCCGATCAGCGCCGTCACGTGACAGTCGACGATCGGAATGCTGATGTTCTTCAAAGCCTGGGTGGCGCCGTAATGGAAGCTCAGGTTCTGAACTTCGGCGCGCGGTCGTTTACTCGTCGCGGCGGGCCGCTCCAGTGGCAGCTTGCTCGCGCCCGCGGCTCTTGCCGGCGTTGGCCCCTCGCCCGGCCGGGTATCGGTCCGCTGCATCTGATCATTCATGGCATCATTCTACCGGCAGATCAGTCGGTCGCCGGTGCCGGGCTTGCAAGCCCCTGCGACTCCGATAGCGCCTGTATGTGCTTTTCGACATCGCCCATCGACACATGACGCACGTCGCGTCCATAAACCATGTAGATCACGTATTCACAGATGTTCTTGGCATGATCGCCGATGCGCTCGAGCGCGCGCGCAATCCATAACATGTCGATCGCATGACGGATCGTGCGCGGATCCTCGATCATGAAAGTGATGCATTGGCGCTGGGCAGCATCGTACTCCTCGTCTATCAGGCGATCATGCTTGGCGACCTCCAGTGCCGTCCGCGCATCGAGGCGCGCGAAGGCATCGAGTGCGTCCCGCACGATCTCCTGGACCACGCGCCCGAGGTGGCGCATCACGCGATAGTGCTCGGCCGGGCGCTCGAGCGCGGCGTGATGCGAGGCGATGTAGCCGACCTTCTCGGCTTCATCGCCGATCCGCTCCAGATCAGTCACCGTCTTAATGATGGCGACCACCAGACGCAGGTCTGAGGCGGTCGGCGCACGCGTGGCCAGAATGCGGCTGCATTCATCATCGATCGACACCTGCATGGCATTGACTTCGTACTCGGCCCGCACCACCTCATCACCGGCCGCACTGTCACCTTCGAGCAGGGCCTGCAGGGCCAGCTTCAACTGCGCCTCGACCAGGCCGCCCATCTGCAGCACGTTGCTGCGCAACTGCTCCAGATCCGCATTAAAGCGACTGAGAATGTGATGCGAAAGATCGGCATTTTCCACCGTGGCATTCTCCCTTGGTTCCGACGCTGCTTGGCCGTGCCGCTATGGCTTGGGCGCGGCGCTTATTCGCCTGGATTGATGTGTTGCCCGAACAGTGTCGCCACCGTACGGGCCAGAATACTCAGAATCAGTACGAAGCCGGTGATCAGCAGTGCGCCGGCCCACGCCAGATGCTGCCAGTCCGGGTATGGGCTCATTGCAAACTGGAAAATCACCACCGGCAGATTGGCCATCGGCTCGTTGAGTTTTGCGGTCCAGAACTGGTTATTCAGTGCCGTGAATAACAACGGCGCAGTCTCGCCGCTGACACGAGCGATCGCAAGCAGCAGGCCGGTGAGCATGCCGCTGCGGGCCGCCGGGTAGATGATCTGCGTAATCGTTCGCCACGGCTGGGCGCCCAGGCCCGCCGAACCATCGCGCATGCTCTTGGGCACCAGGTTCAGCATGTCCTCGGTAGTCCGCACCATGACCGGCAGCGCGATGATCCCCAGTGCCACCGCGCCGGCAATGGCAGAAAAGTGTCCCATCCGGACTACCACCAGCGTGTAGACAAACAAACCGATGATGATCGAGGGCGCACTCAGCAATACATCGTTGATGAATCGCACCACCGTGCACAGGGTCGAAGTGCGGCCATACTCGGCCAGATAGGTCCCTGCCAGCATTCCAACGGGCGTGCCAACCAGGATTCCCAGCACGGTCATTGCCAGGCTGCCATAAATGGCATTGAGCAAGCCGCCCTGGCTGCCCGGAGCCGGAGTCATCTGCGTAAACAGGCTCCAGGACATCGCCGCCAGCCCGTTGGAGAGCAGCGTCCAGAGAATCGCGCATAAAATTGCCAGGCCAATGGCGGTGGCGAGTGTCGAGGCCGCGAAGGCGATCGCATTCTTGATTCGGCGGCGGCGCAGGGCAGTCATGCGCGGCGCACTCCCCCGCGCTCCAGGCGCAGCAATAACAACCGGGCACTGGCGATGACGATGAAGGTCAGAACGAACAGCAGCAATCCCAGGGCAAACAGCGCCGAGGTGTACAGATCGCCGACCGCCTCGGTGAATTCATTGGCAATCGCGGCCGAGATTGTCGTCGCTGGCGCCAGCAATGAGGTGCTGATCCGGTGGGCGTTACCGATGACGAAGGTCACGGCCATCGTCTCGCCGAGCGCTCTGCCCAGGCCCAGCATGATGCCGCCGATCACGCCGGCTCGCGACCAGGGCAGCACAACGTCCCACACCACATTCCACTGAGTCGCCCCGAGCCCGTAGGCCGCCTCCTTCAGCGAGCCAGGGGCCATGCGGAAAACTTCGCGCATCACGGAGGAAATGAAAGGCAGCACCATAATCGCCAGGACCAGCCCGGCGGTCAGTAGGCCGATGCCAAAGGGCGGACCCTGAAACAGCTTGCCGATATAGGGCAGCGGGCCGACGTGACTGATCAGCCAGGGCTGGACATGCTGCTGGAGAATCGGTGCCAGCACGAACAGTCCCCAGATGCCGTAGACAATGCTCGGGATCGAGGCCAGCAGCTCGATGCCGGTGCTGATCGGTCCGCGCAGCCAGCGTGGGCAGGTTTCAGTGAGGAACACAGCGATGCCAAAGCTTAAGGGCACGGCAATCAGCAAGGCGATGAACGAGGTCACCACGGTTCCGTACAGGGGACCGGCGGCACCATAAATATCAGTCACCGGATTCCATTTCTGACCGGAGACAAATCCGAAGCCAAAGGTCTTAAACGCGGGCCACGCGCCATAGACCAACGCGAGGATTACCCCTGCCAGCAGCGCCAGCACAAAGAGTGCCGAGACGAGTGTCGCCGCCCGAAAGACACCCTCAGTACGCGCCTCGCGGCGCAGGTGAGTCTGCAGCTCTTTGTAACTGGTTGCATCCATCTATAGGGCATCAGGTGGCTGGGCGGCCGCCGGCAAGCGGCCGCCCAGCATCGTTTAAGATCCGCCGCAGCTTGAGGCCAGGGGATCGGATTCTACAAGCTATTTGCCGGTCCAGACCGGTTTGCCGCCAGCCGTGATGGAGCTGACCCAGGTGTTTTCCACCATCTTGACAACGCTCGCGGGCAGCGGAACGTAATCGAGCGCCGCCGCCATGTCTCCCCCGCTGGCGTAGGCCCAGGCAAAGAAAGTCAGCGCCGTGGCGACTGCGGCCGGATCCTTCGGGGTTGCATGCACCAGAATGAAGCTGGCGCCGGTGATGGGCCAACTTGCAGCACCGGCCTGATCCACCAGCACCAGGTAATAGCCTGGGGCCTTGGACCAGTCGGCATTGGCAGCGGCCGCCTGGAAAGCGCCGGCTTCCGGTGCGACTATCTTGCCTTCGACGTTCTTGAGCAGCACCGTCGTCATCTTGTTCTGTTTCGCGTACGCATACTCCACGTAGCCTATGGCCCCGGAGGTCACCGTGGTCATATTCGCCACGCCCTCGTTGCCTTTGGCGCCGATGCCACTGGGCCAGTCAACTGAGGTATTGGCACCGATCTTGGTGCGGAACGAGGAACTGACTTTGGACAGGTAGTAAGTGAACAGGAAGTTTGTGCCCGAGCCATCCGAGCGGTACACCGGCGCAATTGCCTGGTTCGGCAGTGCGAGTTTCGGGTTAAGTGCTTTGATCCGAGCATCATTCCACTGCGCGATCTCGCCGTCGTAGATGGCAGCGAGGGTGGGTCCATCCAGAACCAGCTGCCCTGCCTTGATGCCGCCCAGATTCACGACCGGAACCACACCGCCGATGATCATGGGGAACTGAACCAGACCCGAGCCACTGAGCTCGCTCGGATCAAGTGGCTTGTCCGAAGCGCCGAACGTAACGGTCTCGGCTTTGATCTGTTTGATGCCGCCACCGGAGCCGATCGACTGATAATTCAGGCCAATGCCGGTCTTCTGCTTGTAGGCTTCGGCCCACTTGCCATAGATCGGATACGGAAAGGTTGCGCCCGCACCGGAGATATCGGCGGCCGGCGCGGCCAGGCTCAGCATTGCGGCCAGACCCAGTGCACCAAGGCCCAGCGTCTTAAAGTGTCTCATCCAGTTCACCGTTATCTGATTGTTTGTAGGAAAGGTGGCGCGAAATAATAGTCCGCCTGCGGCAGTTTGGCCTGCTCGTGGGGCAGCATGCCTCGGGCGTGTGACGGTCTGACGACATTCGGCCCTCAAATATCAAGGGTTTGTACTGCGCTCAGCCTCTCGCCCCGAAGTCTTATACTTTCAGTAGATGACACTTTTGTGTCAGTCTGCCGATTGAAGGGTGAGATCTGCCGGGAGCCAATGATGCGGGCGCATCACCCTGGGCTCTTTGAGCGGCCCGGTGCAGGCTGGTCGCTTGCCCTTCCGGGACACACCCCGTATAAGGCGCCTAGCGCGGCTTGAGACGCTCGCGGCTGGGTCACTTTCAAGGATAAAGATGTCTGCCACGCTTGAGCTGACTGAGGAACTGATCCGCCGCGCCTCCGTCACTCCCGCCGATGAAGGCTGCCAGGCCCTGCTGGCCGCAAGGCTCGAGCGCCTCGGCTTTCGCATCGAGCATCTGCGCTATGGCAATGTCGATAACCTTTGGGCGCGGCGTGGCTCCAAGCAGCCGGTGCTGTGCTTCGCCGGTCACACCGATGTCGTGCCGACCGGCCCCCGTGAAGAGTGGCGCTCGGATCCTTTTGAGCCTGTAATCCGCGACGGGTTACTGTTTGGGCGCGGAGCCGCCGACATGAAGAGCGGCTTAGCGGCCATGGTGACCGCGACCGAAGCCTTCGTCGCGGCGTATCCTGATCATCAGGGATCCATAGCCTTTCTCATCACCAGCGATGAAGAGGGCCCCTCGGTCGATGGCACTAAGCGGGTCGTGGAGACGCTCAGTGCACGCAATGAGCCCATCCATTGGTGCATCGTCGGCGAGCCTTCCAGCGAACATGTTCTCGGCGATACGATCAAGATCGGCCGGCGCGGTTCGCTGTCAGGTCGCCTGACGGTCCACGGGATTCAGGGCCATATCGCCTATCCGCAAAACGCGGATAATCCAGTGCACCGCTTTGCTCCGGCGCTCGCCGAGCTGGCCGGGCGCTGCTGGGATCAGGGCAATGAGCATTTCCAGCCCACCAGCTTTCAGGTCTCTAACCTGGCTGCTGGCACCGGCGCACCCAATGTAATTCCAGGCGAGCTCAAAGCACGCTTCAATCTGCGCTATTCACCGGTGCAGAGTGTTGAAGGACTGAAGCGCACGGTCGAGGAAATTCTGGATCGGCATCAGGTCAAGTACTCACTGGACTGGTACGTATCTGGCGAGCCCTTTTACACGCCGCCGGGTGACCTGCTGAAGGCAGCTGCTGAGGCGGTGCGCTCAGTGACTGGACAGGCACCGAGCTTCTCGACCGGCGGCGGCACGTCGGACGGGCGTTTTATTGCACCGATGGGCGCCCAGGTCGTTGAACTGGGCGTATGCAACTCGACGATCCACAAGGTCAATGAATGTGTCAGCGTCGCCGAGATCGACGGCCTGCACAGGATTTATGTGCAGGCGCTGAAGAATCTGCTGGCCTGAGAAGCACCACGCCTCAACCGCGTGGTTCAATCCACAGCTCGCTACCGTGGCGGACAACCACCATATCCGTGTAGGTGTGCGAAAGCACCGGCACTGGTCCGACCAGCCGTAAGCTCCATGCCCCGAGATCAAACTGCCGGATAGCTGGCGGCCGACCGGCCTGACCCAGTCGGCCGAGGATCCCAACCGCATCTGTGGTGCCGATTCCCAGAATCGGGCTCGGACCGGCCGAACGCGGATTACCGAACGGACCCGCAAATGACTGAGCACAGCTCAATGCACAGACTGCAGCACCCATGAGCCAACGGTGTGTCATATGTAACCCCTCTATCAGCGCTGTCTGAGGATCAGAAGGTGGCTGTCATCCCCTACAGCGGCCAACTGATTGGAGGCAGCAGCCTCGCACCGTGTAGTGACAGCGCCATGAACTGAGGGTTACAGATTTGTCGCACGGCCCGAGCCACAACTGATCTCCTGCGCCGTGTAGCCACTTGTAGTGCGCGAGTGGAGCGTGGTGCAGGCGATTGAGCACCGGCTGCCCCGGACCGCTTCCTGAATAAGAGCAGCGGACCGCCCATCGAATGTGCGGCGATGCGCAATAAGACGCCTCAAGCTGCCCGCGAGGGCAGCCGTCGCCTCGGAATAAGTCAGCGTGTCTGGACTTGAATATGCATCTGATCGCCGACGGGACATTGCGCTCCGGTGCAGCCTGCGGCCATAGACGCTGCCCAGTGGATTAAGTCAAACAACCTACCTGCGGCAGGCTTAGCAGCCTGCGGATGTGCGGCCGCTGAGTTACTGGGAGTGCTCTCACAAGCTCTCGCATGGGCAGATTGCGGGTTGAATCAGTGTGTTGCATAACAAAGTGAAAGCTGGGCTTCGCCGCGATGCCGCTCCACTGCAGAGTAGGTAATCGCAGCAATTGAGCACCCCGCCGCATCCTAGCGCCCATTTTCGGCGCGGCACTCTGGTATTAGCACTAGAAAGGCGCTCTACTTATGATGTTGCACATCGTGCAAGCTGAGGCTCGCCGACGCATTGTTGCAATCACCGGCTCAGATGGGACTGCACATTGCAGGACTAGCTGACAGGGTCGAGGGTTGCTCCACGGGCTGATCCTTTACGACCGGTGGCAAGTCCGGAAAGCAAAACACGTGGGCGACGTCACGGATAAGCTTCTCTAAGGGGAGTCAAATGGCCGCAGGTCATTGCCTTCAAAGGGCTTGTCCATAGACGCGCGTGCCGTGCGGACGGCTAGCAACTGCGAGCCAATTGTAATTTGAGTGACGCAAGGAACTGCAGTGGCCAATGGCGTAGAGGTTGCAATTATCGGTGCCGGTCCTTACGGGCTATCGATCGCCTCCCATTTGCGACATGCCAATATCGAGTGCCGCGTGTTTGGCGCAACGATGGGCGCCTGGAAGCACCAGATGCCCCCCGGCATGCTGCTGAAGTCGCATGCGTGGTCCAGTTCGCTGTATGACCCCAACGCTGCCTTCACACTCGAGGCCTTTTGCGCCGAGCACTCGCTCCCCTACCACCCCGCCGACATTCCGGTGCCGCTCGAGACCTTCGTGGCCTATGGAGAGGCATTCCAGAGGCGCTTTGTCCCGGACGTGGAAAATCGCGAGTTGATCAATCTGAGCCGGAGCGGCTCGGACTTCCTTGCCACGTTCCGCGATGGGTCTGCGGTGCGCGCAAGGAAAGTCATCGTTGCCGTCGGAGTGCATCCATTTGCGCACATCCCGCCGCAGTTGCGCCACTTGCCGAACGAACTGCTAAGCCATAGCGGCGAGTACGGTCCCCTCGACCGGCTGCAGGGAAAGCAGGTCATTGTCTTAGGCGCTGGCGCCTCGGCCAGCGGTCTGGCCGCACTGATCAGCGAACAGGGCATTGAGGTATCGATCGTTGCCCGGGATAACGAACTCCCATTCCCGAAGCTGCCGCGCACTGCTCGTTCACTGCTGCGGCGACTTGCCCTGCCGCTCAGGCCACTGATCCATCCTAACTCCGGGATAGGCGGTACCTGGCTGCTCAAGATCTGCGCCGACATGCCACAAATAATCCACGCATTGCCTGAGGCCTACCGCCTGCACATTGCGCGTACCGCGCTCGGGCCCTCCGGCCACTCCAGTTTGAGAAGCCGGGTCATCGGCAAGATACCCGCCCATTTAGGTCGAACCCTGAGCTCGGCGGAAGCCGAAGGAGGGCGCGTCCGCCTGAACCTCGCGTTGCCCGATGGGGGCTCTGAATCGCTAGTAGCCGATCACTTGATAGCGGCGACCGGGTTTCGGACCGACCTCAGTAGAGTTCGATTCCTGCAAACGCTTCTGCCCAACATCCGCACGGTCCAAGGCTCACCGATTCTGAGCTTTCGCTACGAGTCTTCGGTTCCGGGCCTCTATTTCGCCGGCCCGGCGACCGCCAATAGTTTTGGGCCCGTGGCCCGCTTCGCCTACGGCGCAATTCACCCGGCCCGGACCATCACCGCACATATTGTCCGTGCCCGCTCGCGACAGGGCGAGGCTTTGCCGTTGACTGCCCACGCTGAGCCTACCGAGAATTGAGCGTGCTTCGGCAGGCTTCCGCGGTGGGCCGGCAGCGCCCATAAGGCTGCCAATCCCAAAGCTGATCTGATGCCGCATCCGAAACTGCATATCCTGTTGCTCGCCAGCCGCTTCGGCATGCCGTACCGGGTGCTGCGTTGCGCCCGCGCGGGCGGCGCAAAAATCTTCGTGCTCGGCAGTGCCGCCGCGAACGGCCTGCATCGATCGCGCTTCTGCACGCAGTTTCAACTGGCGGCGACGCCCATCGATGGCGCGCGCAGCGAGGCTTTGGCGGCCGAAATCAATCAAATAACGCAGCGCTTTGGCATTGATGTCGTACTCGCCGGAGACGCGCCGGCTACGCGCAGCCTGATTGCGAGCGCCGATCTGCTGCTGGCACGTAGCTTTCCGATGCCCGGGCTAGCTGACTTTGATCTGCTGAACAACAAATGGACTTTCACGCAACTGTGCCAGTCGCTCGGCGTGCAATGCCCAAAGACCTGGCTGTTCGCAAAGGCCTCCGAACTGGTGAAGTTCCTCGCCGCCGATGAGGAGCGCGGAACCTTCATCGCCAAGCCTCTGAGCATGGACTCGAGCAAAGGGGTCGTTACCCTTCGATCAAGTACGGTTGCCGGACAAGCGGCGAAGCTCACTTACCGGCCCATAGTTCTGCAGGAGTTTATCGAGGGCCAGGACATCGGCGCCAGCGTGTTTTGCCGCAACGGGCAAGTCGAACAGTTCATTGCCCATCATTACGCGCGCGGCACCTACGCTCCCTTCACGGATCCGCGCATAAAATCTGACCTGCAGGCAGTGCTCGGTTCACTCAAGACCACGGGCATCTTCAACTTCGATATGCGCCGAACCACTGATGGGCGAGTCTTTTACCTGGAGTGCAACCCGCGCGTGTTCTGGAAGATCTCGATGTCCATGATGGCGGGCGTTAATTTCATCACGGCAGGCCTCGAGATGCTGGGGTTGGCCGCGATGCGACCTGCGCCCGAGCGATTAAAGACTGTGCTCTTTCCCAAAGCGCTGCTACTGCAGACGGCCACCGCACCGTGGCAACTTCGGGCCGCATCCGCGCAGATGCTTGAGTTCCTGTGCGCAGATCCCGTGCCCTACTATCGGGAGATCCTGGGTCTGGAGCGCGACCCGGCCGATTGAATTCTGGCGGCCACAAAGGGCGAGTTAGCGGCCCAGGGCGCTAGCCACGTGTATTGGTGCCGCTAGCGCACGCCGGCTAAGCGCTCGAGCAGATGCACTGTGCCCTGCGCGACCCCACGGGCGCTGACAAATAGCGTCGCAAATTCGTAGGTCAGCAGGAACAGGCCCGTGTAGTAGGCCGCGGGCCATCGCGCTTCCCACAGCAAGACCGGGCGCGCCACCCAATGGCGGCCTGCTGCCTGATTGCAGAGATAGCCGCAGAGCACCCCCAGAAGCAGGCCGGCAAGCACGTCGCGTGGATAGTGAAGCCCAAGGTAGATACGCGGGAAACAGATCACGAGTGGCACGTACAGCATCGCCACCAGCCCGACTCGCCAGGACACAAAGCACAATCCCGTGGCCAGCGTCGCAAACATCATCGCATTGTCGCTGGGAAAGGAACTCCAGTCCGCATAGTAACGAGGAATTCCACGCCGCAGGCAGCACGAAATGCAGCGCAGGCTCAAAGCGCGGGCGTACTCGAAGCGGCAGAGTGAGCGCCAGTGCTCGTGCGACCACAATGGATAGGATGCCGGCGATCAGCGTCACAATGACGTGTTCGCGATCGCGCGTACGCTCTGCCGGCTTGACGGATCTGAACCAGCACCACCAGAACGCCGAAATCAGGAAAACACTGTTAAAGAGATCGAACCCATTGAGGTAGCCGATAAGATTATCGAATAGGACATGCTTACCGAAGCAGTCGTTGAGCCACCGATCGATTGGAAAGTCAAAGCGGTTGAGAGTGTCGAATGACATTTGGTGCCACTTAACAAGGCCGCAGCGTGCCCGAAAGTGACCGGGTCGGCATTTACAGCGATACGGTCATTGATTGTTGTATTGGCGGAATCGTATCGCCATGAGGAGCACGAATCCTGAACCCACTGAGTATTAATATAAATCCGGAGGTCGGCCAGACAGTGCTGAGACCGCCCTAGAAGCGCACTCGGGGGCGGTGGGTCATGCGAAAGTTGATGTAAGCGCCGTAGAGGCCGAGTCCCAGCGCGGCTAGGCCCACCCAAGTTGGCATGGACAGGCCAAGAAACGTCCACGTGATTTTGGCGCACTCCCCGGATCCCGTCAGCACGGTTCGTACGACCTCGGTCAGCGGAAAAATCTCGAGCAGATAATTGAGGCTGGCCCCGCAGGTCGGCACCTGATCGGCAGGAAGGTGCTGGATCCATACATGGCGGGCGGCCACAACAAGGGTCGCCGCAGCAGCGAACACGATCAGCACCCCGTAGACGCGGCCACCCCAACCCTTCGGATTGTGGAGAGTCGCCAGCAGGAAAACTGCCCCGATGGCGGCAACGCCAACACGCTGGAAGATGCACAGCGGACAGGGCTCGAGATGCAGTTGCGCCTGCGCATAGTAGGCGTAGGCCAAGAGTCCGAGGCAGATGAGCAGGCCCAGAGCGTTGGGCAGGCGACGGTTAGTCGTCAACATCGGAACGCCGCAGCCGCAGACTCAGCTGCCGGTGCGACGGACCAATTCGCGCTCGACCTTCTCCAGCGAGACGTGGCGAACGTCCTTGCCGTGCACCATGTAGATCACATACTCGCAGATATTCTTGGCATGATCCCCGATGCGCTCGAGCGAGCGGACCACCCACATGACATCCAGGGCCCGGCGCAGGGCGCGCGGATCCTCCATCATGAACGTGATGCACTGGCGCTGGATCGACTCGTACTCTTCATCAACTACCCGATCCGAGCGCGCAGTCTTCAGTGCCAGTTCAGAATCAAGCCGGGCAAAAGCATCCAAGGTCTCATGCACCATCTTCTGCACGATCCGACCCAGATGCTTGACTTCGCGATAGCGATCCGCAGGCCGCTCTGCCGAAGCCAGGCGCGCAGCGATGACACCGATCTTCTCGCACTCATCGCCAATGCGTTCCAGGTCCGTGATGGTCTTGATGGTCGCAACAATCATTCGCAGGTCGCCGGCCGCGGGCGCCCGGGTCGCGAGGATGCGGCTGCAGTCCTCATCGATATTCACTTCCATCGCGTTGACCTGATGGTCTTCGTGCGCGACGGTCTGCCCCAAGGCGCTATCGCCCTGCACCAGGGCTGTCAGACCCTTGCCCAGCTGCTCCTCGACCAAGCCGCCCATCGCCAGCACTTTCGTGCGAACGCGCTCGAGATCCTCGTTAAAGCGACGGGAAGTGTGGTGGGAAAGATCGGCAGCTTCCATATTCATGGCGTGCTCGGATCCTCAATAGGCAGAGAGTGGACTCATTAAGTTCAACTATAGCGCAATAATAAGAAGAAAATGTGAACCAATTCGCAGCGTTGCGCATTGAACCTCTGGTTTGTCCGGAGCCTCAGGCCGGCTGCTGGATACGTTCGGGCGGAAAATGGCAGGTAAAAGTGCTGCCCCGCCCTTCCACACTTTCAATCTGCAGGGTGGCGCCGTGGCGCTGCAGGACATGTTTGACGATCGCGAGGCCGAGGCCGGAACCACCGGTGGCGCGGCTCCGGCCCGGATCGGCGCGATAGAAGCGTTCGGTCAGCCTGGGCAGGTGCTCGGGCGCGATACCAATACCGGTATCTGCCACCGCAAAGTGGCCGCCGCCCGCATCCGTCCACCAGCGAATGCCGATCGCGCCAGTCGGCGCCGTGTACTTGGCCGCATTGTCGACCAGGTTTGAGAAGGCGGAGTGGATCTGATCCTCTTCCCCGATCAGGTCCGCGGGTGACTCGACCGCCACGGTCACCTGGGCCGGATGGGTCGATCGGGCCAGCACGTCCTGACGCAGCTGTGCCAGCAGCGAAGCCACATTGATCGGCGTGCCGACGACCGGCCGGTCCGAGGCCTCCAGTCGGGACAGCTCCAGCAGGTCCTTAACGATGGCGTTCATGCGCAGCGCCTGGCGGCGCATTTCCTGGATAGGTCCGCTGAGTAGCGGGTCGAGCTGGGCGTCCTGCGCGAGGGTCTCCAGGTAGCCGCTGATCACAGTCAGCGGCGAGCGCAATTCATGGGAGGCATTGGCGACAAAGTCCTTGCGCATGGCTTCCAGAAGCGCTTCCCGCGTCACATCGCGTACCAGCAGC
>Ga0182030_10004533_pt1 | contig 29591 bp, 16 predicted proteins | sample 812S3MmetaG_FD_121299 | JGI IMG/M metagenome (GOLD analysis project Ga0182030, IMG submission 121299) | Permafrost microbial communities from Stordalen Mire, Sweden - 812S3M metaG (Illumina Assembly) | ecosystem: Environmental > Terrestrial > Soil > Wetlands > Permafrost | place: Sweden...
CCGGGCAGTCCACGTGCGCGTAGTGCCGGTTCTTGGTCTCATACTCGACGTGCGCAATCGCGATGGTGATCCCGCGTGCCTTCTCCTCCGGCGCGTTGTCAATGGAATCAAACGCCCGGAATTTGACCTTGGGATTGTCCTTCGCCAAAACCTTGGTGATCGCCGCCGTCAACGTCGTCTTCCCGTGATCGATGTGCCCAATCGTCCCCACATTCATGTGCGGCTTCGATCGATCAAACTTTTCCTTGGCCATGAATTTAGCGCCTCGTCCGCTTAATAAATTTGTAGCGTCTCACCCAATTCCCTTGAATCATCAGGACCGGGTCCCCCAGACCTTCCGCCAGGGAGCATCTACGCCTTACGCCATCTCCCGCGGAGTATCACAAGTGCTCGCCGGCGGCGCAGATCCTGCCGCGCCTCAAAACTCTGGAGCCGATGAGCGGAATTGAACCGCTGACCCCGTCCTTACCAAGGACGTGCTCTACCAACTGAGCTACATCGGCGCCGTAAGGTCAGTGGCAAGCGGGCAGTGGTCAGTCCATTCATACGTACCCACATGCGCACATCAATCGGCCCTTACTAGCCACTCGTCACTTACCACTAGCCACTGCTTTCATGGAGCGGGAGACGGGAATCGAACCCGCGACCAACAGCTTGGAAGGCTGTGACTCTACCACTGAGTTACTCCCGCCTGCTTAAGAACAGTGGTTAGTTGCTAGTGGCTAGTGGCTAGTGGCTAGCCAAAACCGCAATGCCCAGCATGCGTCTGCCGCTTACCACTATCCACTAACCACTGATTTTCTGGTGGACAGGGGAGGGTTCGAACCTCCGTAGACCACAGGGGTCGGCAGATTTACAGTCTGCTGCTTTTGACCACTCAGCCACCTGTCCGCTCTGTTTCATCCTTCCAAGCATCCTGGCAAGCGCGGGCGCAGTCTTGCGCTTTGCCCCGTGAGCCGTTTTCATTTGAGCCAAGTGGGTCCAGAATGCGGTTGGGCGCGGACACCGACGCTGCCCGCGCATTTCTGAGTAATCCAGATTTGGTAAACCCGCTCCCGACTCTACCGACCGGCGACCGCTTGCCAGATTTCTTGCAACTGACCTCACTCAAACTGGAGCTGGCGAAGGGATTCGAACCCCCGACCCTCTGATTACAAATCAGATGCTCTACCGGCTGAGCTACGCCAGCCGCTGCAAACTTATTATTATACTAATCGGCAGGAAAATTGCAAGGAAAACCCAAATAATTTTTCCACCGCTGAATCACTGGCCTTCCAGGGCTTCCCACCCGCCTATATCCATCTTCCCTTTCACCCCTAAAACGCTTTATCCGATTGTAGTTACGGGAATCTGCACGCAGGTTCATGGGCTTTGGATCGGGGCCAACTGCGGTACGGCGTTCGACACGTTAACAATCCGGCCGCGCCGGCTTTCACGGACATTCTGAAGATCAAGACGATGTGTGCAGCTCTCCGGTTACTCGTGCAAGTATTTCATCGGGTTTACGGGGGTATCGTTGACAATTACTTCGTAGTGCAGATGCGGACCCGTCGTCTTGCCGGTCATTCCCACGGCGCCGATAACTTGCCCGCGTTTAACTTCCTGGCCCACGACGATAAAAATCTTGCTGAGATGCCCGTACTTTGTCGCCATCCCAAATCCGTGATCCACCACAATTTCGTTACCGTAGCCGGAATCGAATCCCGCTTGCAGGACGATGCCGTCGCCTGCGCACTCAACTCGGGTGCCGTACGGGGTGCGAATATCCACTCCGGAATGGAAGACGCCTTCTCCACTGAAAGGGTCCAAGCGCTGGCCAAAACCCGCCGAGACCTGCCCCCGCACCGGCCAGATTGAGGGCACGGGTTCACGCCCAACATCTGCGCTGGGAACAAGTCCCAACGCGGGCGCTTGACGGGAAGGAACGAGGGAGGAATTCCGGATCAAATTGAAGGCGTAAAGCGAAGCCCGGTAGCTGGATTCGAGGGTGGAATTGGTCTGGGTCGCGAGCGCCAGCGCCGCCTCGGGAAAACGCGGGCGGCGGGCTTCACCGAAGCCGTACGTCAACGCGACTTCCGAGGCCAATGATTGTAAGGAGTCCAACTTTGCGTTGGTTGTGGTTACGGCGGTTTCCAGGCTTCGGTTCTGTGTCTTCAGGGCTTCGCGCTCGGTCCGAAGATTATTGTAATTCGAGACTTTCAGCAACATCCGGGCATAACTGTTGGCCAGTGCGGCGATGGTCATTATTCCCACCACACTGAACGCCAGGACCATATGGACTATGTAAAATGGCAGTCGGATCTTATGGAGATTCCCGTGCGCACCCGGGAAGATTAGAAAGGTATAGAACTTCTTTTCCATTGATGAGGTCACCCAAAACGAATTTAATCGACGCTAATTGCCCCCCACGTGACTGATCAGCAGAGGGCGAGAAATAAGTCGTACAAGAACCAACCAGAAGAGCGGGGTGCATCGTATTGAATCTCGCAGCGATTGTCAAGGAAATATGACAAGCGGCCGGCGCGGTGGACTAATAGTCGCGGACTGGCCCAGAGCGTCGTATTTGGCGTCTGTACCGGCCCAGCCCCCGCGTCCTCAGGCCAGAGTTACGATACAAAATCGCTGTGGGGCTTCCAGCGGGGAGGTGAGGATTTTCGTGGAGCCGTCCGCTTCCACATCCGCCGCAACGTAATAATCCAGCCAAGGCCCCGTGGTTTCCCGCCATTGAAGCTCGCCCGTGTAGGTCCGCCTTTGGACCAATTTCATGGGCGAAGGGCTCCAGGCTGGCGTTTCCTGCGAGCGTATGAACAGGGTCGCGCGCAACACCTTGGCCGGTCCGGGAACCACTGCGGTGATTCGAACGGACTCCCCCTTGCGGAGCACCGTCGGCCGCGTGGGCAAAAACGCCCGCGGCGCGGCCTTGCCGTTGGGCGCGCGCGATTCGGCAAACGATCGTTCCACATCCGGTGGCAGTTCTCCCAGAAACTCTTTCATCGAGGCCCGCAGGCGATCGAGCGCCAAGCGCTCATACTTGTTGTGCATCGACGCCAGTTGCCCTTGATCGATGCGCGTGCTCACAATTTCCTGATAATCCAGAAAGACTTCCCTGACCTTGGGCGCCAACTGTAACCAAAGGGGAACACCCTCCGCCCGGATGAGCTGGCGCGCCTCAGCAACCTTGTTTTGCTTCTTCAATTCACTCGCCTGTTGCAACTTCAAGTGCAGGTTATGGGCCAACGACCATGACTGGGAATAGGGCGTCAGGAATTCCACAAAGCCTGTCAGGTAATTCAGCCTCTCGTGTTCCGCCGGGCTGGAAGCGGCGTCCGCGAGCGCGCGAAGCTGCCGCGCTACTTCCGCTTGTGATTTCTTTACGCTTTCCGAGGGCTCGTAATCGTTCCAAAACTGGAACCCTTCGTCATAATCGCCGGAGTATTCATGGATTTCGCTGTGACCGTCTTTGACTTGCCCCGTCCATGAGCAGAGGATCAGCCGGTCGCGGTCGGTGTCCTCGAGGATTTTGGCCAGCGCTGAGGCTCTCGGCGTCCGCGCCTGGGCGGAGGCGAAATGCTGGAAGAATTGAGTGGCCGTCAAACCCTTATTCCATGAGTAGCCGGATTGAAAGCCCGCGTCAATATCCATAATCCGATGCCGCCAATGAATCCCCATCAGCCCCTGGCAACCATATTGTTCTGCCAAATCCATATCCCGCACAAACCGGGCCACGTGGAATTGCGGCAGCCACATTGCCGGATCGTCCTCCAGCCAAGGAATCGGCCAGCGCTCGCGGCCTTCGAGTTTGGCGTACTCCTCGCTGACCGGATCCCAGCCCAGGTCGTCGCTTAATGAGGAAAAGACAATGTCCTCCGGCAGCGCCTTATGAAATTGCTGGAAGTGCCGCGCCACACCGCCCCAGCCCGATATCACCATGCGCTTCTCCGGCGCGTGGCGCTTCAGGAAGTCGTATGCCTGCTGAAAGGGGGTGACGGAAAGAGGCACGTTCGCTTTTTGGCTGGCCCAGCTCATCCCTTCGTCTTCCCACAACCACACGTAATCCACCATGGGATAAGCTTCCAGGAGGCTGGCCAAGCGCGCTTCCAGGATATCTTTTGCCGTTACCGACTCGGGGTCGATGCGGGGACCGGGGGTCTTGGAATCATCCGTTCCGCGCGCTTCCGGCGGCGTGGCACGGTAAATCTCATCGGGGATTTGGTAGGGCTCAAATCCCACCCCCGTCCGAATGCCCAATTGCTTTGCATATTGAAAGGCCTCGGCCCAGAGCCGCTGCGCCAATTCCTCCGCCTCCCAACTGTTCCGCGCCAGGGTGGTGGCTTCCGCTCCAAATACTTCGCCCGCGAAGAAGTCCGCGCCGCCCATGCCGTATTGCGACGTCCGTTCCGGCAGATATCCCCAGCGGTTCGTCGCCGTGGTATCGGTGTAAGCGATGTGGCCGGCCCCGGCGTACTCGAAAGAAAGGAACGACTCCGCCCACTGGTTGGTGGTGGAGTAAACATGCACTCCCAGGGTGTTGAAGCGCATGCGCACCATGGCTTCCAGATACGCCCGCCAGTCTTCCCGGTTGTAAACCGTCACGCAATTCAGGAAGTCCGGCCAGGGGACCAACCCGCGCGTGCGGAAGCGCGGTTGCGCCTGCCACGGAGTAACAGGGCGGGGCAGATTTATAGTTTGTGAGGGATCCAGAGGATAGACCTCACCGTCCAATCCAAAGAACGCCCCCTGCCGCTCGAGGAAGTCAAACACTGCATACAGAACCGCCTGGGGGGTGGCACCGGTTAGATGAACGCGTGTAGCTTTACCGGGGACCATTTGTTGAGAGATTTCGTAGGCTTCCGGGTGCTGGAACCTCTGCCGGTTCGTCGAAAGCGCGAATACGAAACCAGACGCGGGCGGTTCCCCTTCCCCCGCCAACGCCTGCACAGGGTCCCGGGCAAACCCCAGGTTACGCAGACCGCGTGCCAACTCACGCGACGCCCACTGCTCCGGGAAACCCGCTTGCGGCTCGCGCACGATCCAGATCGGAGGCCCCGTCGCGGCCCGCATCCCCAGGGCAGTTGATGTCGGCGCTGGGCCGCCCGGCTTCTGCTCCGCGCGCGATGATTCGGAGGTAGCAGAAATCAATGGCGCGACTCCCAACCCGAGCGCAGAGTCGCGAAGGAATTTGCGGCGTCCAATACGCAAAAATGGATCCATGGTATGACTCCTAAGGAAGGTGTAAGGTTCCAGGTGTCTGGTGTAAGGGAAAAGCCCAATCTGCGCCCTGCCACCTGATACCTTGATTCCAGTACAACAACTTGATCTGCTGCCAAGTCATTCCCTAGCCTGGGTTTTTCACCACCGGTCTGGAAGGGCGGGGCTTTACAGGCGGCGGAAAAACCCTACCATGCTGTCATCCTGAGCCCGTTCGCTGTCATTCTGAGCGCAGCGAAGAATCTCGCACTGCCGCTCAGGGTAAACTACGCAAAGGATCTCGCTCTGAACATTTTCAAGGCAATGCGAGATTCTTCGTCGCCGCTGCTCCTCGGAATGACAGCCTTTTTGGGTTGTTCCGCAGCCTGTTTAGCCCCGTCGTTGCAAGGCCATCCTGACCGGCTCCCCCCGTTCCGGGTCCAAATCATAATACGAGTTACTCAGTTTAGGTGAGCACTGCTTTTATGGGCGCGGTGGGCGCCGGGGTGGTTATTCCCTTTAGTTCCCCTCCGCCGTCTGGTCGGCGGCGGTGGAGCGGCTTTACGTGGCCTGCCGTGTGCGGCGGCCCCGGAAATATGCTATTGCGACGTTTCCCCATGCCATGATCTCTTTCGCCCTTACCGGGGCTCGGATACAGGGGGGGGCCGATTCTCCCCCGGCTTGCGCCATGGGCTACGGTCTTCTGCCCGCTTCGCGGGCTGGCCCGACACGGCAAGATCGCAACGGGCACGAAAAGCCGCGAACTCACCAAACGGGTCGGCGCGACACTTGCCCTCCCCAGCGACACTTTATAGGCTCCAAACCTGGTTAATCTTTGTTGACGTTCATAGCGTAGCTTGATATACTAAAGGGGTATCACTGCGAGGCGCCGGAGGCTGGATTGCCGATTGATGATGGGCGATTGAGGATTGAGGAGCCGGAAGCGAGGAGGCAGGCGACGGGAAACCAAGGGTTTAGGCAAGGAGCGCCTTTTGCAAGCTCCGGCGGCAGGCTTCGAAGGGCAATAAATTGTTGCGCGTACAAAGATTCCAGCCTGCGCCAATGGGGACGGCTGACAAGGATGTTCTCGGCCCTCCGTCGAGACGGAAGTTCCTAAACAATTCGCCTAAAACGACTATACTCATGAAAACAGAGTTAGTTAGTAGAGAATGGGGAGAAGCCGATGAGTAAGGAAAGAATCAAGTTATTGAAAAAAAGGAAGTTAGTCTGACGCTGGTCAGGGACGAGGGACTGAGACAAAAAGATGTTAAAAATGGAGGATGGCCCGACTATATACTTGAAAACACAGGGTCGAGTGACAAAATGTCAACCGCTCGGCCCGGCTTTTCTCGGACGAAAACGCTCGGATTTGGTGAAAATCGAGGCGAAACCGGACCCTACGACACCACCACTTATGCTTAAATCACCCGATCAGTCGATCTCCGCCCCTCCCCTGCCCAGGGCACCGTCAAAGTCTAAGGGGGTTGAAAGGGACCCCTCACCCGCCCTCCTCCGTCGGGCACCCTCTCCCCTGGGAGAGGGCTATGATGTTGATTTCTCTCCCTCTCCCCTGGGAGAGGGCTATGATGTTGATTTCTCTCCCTCTCCCCTGGGAGAGGGCTGTGATGTTGATTTCTCTCCCTCGCCCCTGGGGAGAGTGGGGACCGCAAGGCGGGGGGTGAGGGGTTTCTTCGCGGGTGATGCATTCATGGCCATGGGAGGTAGGCGACGCCCGCGACTTTGACGGGACCCTGGTTCCCTGCCGCGCAAATTCGTGCGCACGAGGAGCAGTGGCGCTAAACTATCGGCTATGATGATCCGAAAACCGCGTTACGGGAGCGGCGGCCAACCGTCGCGCCGAACCTTTTTGCAGAAGGCGATAGGGCTGGGCTTGACCCTTACGGCGAGGCCCGCTCATGCCGCAACCCCTCGGAGCGCAGCAGTGGGTAAGCGCGTTATGATCCAGTGGCAGACGCACGAAGTCGCGAAAATTCCTGAGGGCTATCAGGTCGCTGTGGGGGATGTGAACGGCGACGGACGCCTGGACATTCTCGCGCTCAGTTCCGCGCAGAGCATCGTGGAGTGGTACGAGAATCCCACCTGGAAGCCGCGGCCCATCACCACGGCGACCCACAAGAACATCAGTCTGGCGCCACTGTTTCACTCCGGGTATCCGGCCCGGGGACTCGCGCTGGCCAGCGATTTTGCGCTCGACGATAGCACCCACGGTGGCAGTCTTTGGTGGGCCAAGCCCGCCGCGGACTGGGATCAAGAGTGGCGTCTGCACCCGCTCGGCAAAATTTCCACCTCGCATCGGCTGCGCTGGGCGAACCTGGACGGCAAGGGACGCTTGGGTTTGGTGGACGCGGTGCTGCTGGGCTTCGGCGCGGTGGCGCCGGATTACAAGGCGCCCGCCCCGCTGACCTGGTTCGAGATGCCGGAAATTTACCGGCGTGGGCACGCCTCCGCCCAAGAGTCGCCTCCGCTCGAGTGGCCTTCTCACCGGATTGACGATTCCTTGACGGTCGTACACGGCGTGAACGTGCTGGACTGGGACGGCGATGGGCGCGACGAGATCCTGACGGCGAGCTTTGAGGGTGTGCACGTGTTCCACTCGGCTGGGTACGGCGCCGACCTTACCTGGACCCGCACGCATCTGGGCGCGGGCGATCAACAGTCAAGCCCGAAGCGGGGCGCGAGTGAAATCGGAGTGGGGAAGGTGGCGGGAACGCGATTCCTTGCCACCATCGAACCCTGGCACGGCGACCAGGTGGTGGTCTATTCCGAAGCCGGACCGGGAGAGTTATGGACGCGCCGCGTTATTGACCCCGGCTTCCATGAAGGCCACGCGCTGGCCTGCGCCGATTTGGACGGCGATGGCAATGACGAGATCGTGGCGGGTTTCCGCGGGCCGGGAACCAGCCTCTACGTTTACTACGCCGCGGATGCTTCGGGATTGAATTGGGAAAGACAACTGCTCGATGCGGAAATGGCCGCTTCCGGCATGGCCATTGCGGATGTGAATGGCGATGGCCGCAAAGACGTGGTGGCGATCGGCTCCTCCACCGGAAATGTGAAGTGGTATCAGAATCTTTCCGCGTAACTCCGCGCCCGAAGGCAATCAGCGTCAGGCGGGGCCTGAGACCGGAGTCGGTGAGAATTAGGGCGTCGGCAGAGGGGCCAACGCCTTATAGAATCAACCGAACCGGTTCCGGCTACGCTGGTTGAACTTCTAATTGCGAATCCTGGTGGGCGCCGGCGGGCAGGGTGATGCGAAAGGTCGTGCCGCGGTTGACCTCGCTGGTGAAGTCAATCGTGCCGTTGTGGAGTTGCACCACTCGAAACGCCATGGCGAGCCCGATGCCGGTGCCGCCGGGTTTGGTGGTGTAAAAGAGGGAGAAGATTCTCTTCTGCGCATCAAGGGAAATACCCACGCCGGAATCGCGAATTTCGATTTCGACGGCGTTGGGTAAGACGTGGGGGGTGATTTTTAGCTCGCCGCCTTGAGGCATCGCCTGGCATGCATTCAAAACCAGGTTCAGCAGCGCCTGCTTGATCAGGTCGCGATCGACGCGCACCGGCGGGGTAGCGCCGTTGCCCACAAAGGTCAGTTGGACTTTATTGCTCCGCGCCTGGGGCTCGGCCAGGGCGAAGACCTCGCGCACCAGGGGCGCCAATTCCGCATCGACGGGATGAATTTCCACCGGCCGGGTGAAATCCAAAAAGGTCTTGACCACGCGATCGAGGCGGCGAATTTCTTCCGCCAGGATATCCACCTGCGGCTGCACCATTTCGCCTTGTTCGCCTAATCGCGCCTTAAGCACTTCCAGTTGCAACACCATGGCGTTCAGCGGATTCTTGACTTCGTGGGCGACGCCCGACATGAGCCGTCCGATGGCGGCGAGTTTGGTGGTGGTATCGATCTGGTCCTTGATTTCCGCGCGCGATCCTGTGTCGCGCAGGGTGATGAGGCAGCCCACGCGCTGATCGCCCACGCCCACGAACTGCGCGTTCACGGCGAGGCTGGTGGAAGGCTCCCCGGGAAGTTCGAGCTTTTTCCAGATCAGCGACTGGCGAGTTTGGAAGGCCTCGCGCAGCAGTTGATGCAGAGGCGTGTCCGGGGAGAAGACTTCCGTTGCCGGACGATGGGCCGTGGTTCGAATGGAGGGGCCGAGAAATCGCTGCGCGGCCGAGGTCGCCAGGACCAAGCGATCCTGCTGGTCAAAGAGCAGCAGGCCATCGCTGAGATTGCTGAAGATTTGGTCGAGATTTTCCTGGAGGCGGACGAAGGCGGCCTTTTCCCCCCGCATCTGCTCACCTAAAAGGTGGAGTTTGGAAGAAAGGATGCCCCACTCGTCGCGCCGCTTGAGCGTCACGGGCCGGGAGAATTCGCCGCGCGCCAGAAGGTCGACGCTTTGCGAAATCTTCTCCAGGGGCCGCAACATGAGGAAGGATACGACGGCGGCTGAAAGCGTGGCGAAGACGATCGCCACGAGCGACAGGAGCAGCGCGGCGCGAAGATTGGGCGAGATCTCCTCTCGGAGCAACACCGTGGAGACCCCCACCCGCACATCCAGCGGCTCGGCGCCAAGGGCGAGCGGCAGGGTGACTTCATAGACCCGCGGGGGGCCATAGACAGCGCGGAACTGCCGTACCAGCCCAGCTTGAATGAGTTGCGAATAATGGGGCGCCGGCGTGAGATGATGAGCGACCTCCTCGGGATTGCTCACCAGGGTGACGAGATTCGTATCGGTGATGGCGACATAATCGACGACGGGCAAGTATCCCACGGCCGATTCCATGAGCGATTTCAGGCCCGGGTCAGAAGAGAGGCACGTTTGAACGAAGCTGCGCAGCGCCTGGAAGTCTTGCGGGTTCTCACCCTGCGGCATGTGGCATTGGGGCAGCACCGTGCCCGCTTGGTGGGAGACCTCGCTGGCAACGTATTCACCTTTGCTTTGAACTTCCAGAAGGGTTTGGCGGGTAAGGTTCGAGATGTAGATGGTGGAGGTGACCACCACCACCAGCAAGACCAACAGGGTGATCAACGCGGTAAGCTTAGCTTTGAGGCTCAGCCTCATATTCCTTCAACTTGTTGTGCAGAGTTTTCAAACTGATTCCCAAAAGTTCCGCCGCACGTGTCTTGTTGTTATCGGTGAACGTCAGGGTCTCGAGTATCAGGCGGCGCTCGGCTTCCCCCACGGTCATTCCCGGCCGCAAACGCAAGGCGTCGGTCGCGCCCGCCACCACCGTACGGCCGAAGTCGAGGCCCAGGTTTTCTTTTCCCAGGCTTTCACCCGAGCAGGTCACCAAGGCGCGTTCCAGGGCATTGCGGAGCTCGCGCACATTCCCCGGCCAGGTATACCGGTGCAAGGTTTCAAGCGCCTCAGGGGAAATGCTTTTCACGGACCGGCCGTGTTTGCGGTTCAGGCCGTCGAGGAGCGCCGCCGCCAAATCCGGAAGATCGTCCAGATGGTCGCGCAAAGGTGGCATGGCGACGCGCACAACATTGAGGCGGAAGTACAAATCGCTGCGGAGCTGCCCCAAGGCGACGGCCTCCTCCGGGACCTTGTTGGTGGCGGCCAGCACGCGCACGTCAACGGAGATTTCCGACTTGCTTCCCAGGCGGCGGACTTTCGAGTCTTCCAGGACGCGCAGAAGTTTGGCCTGCGTGCCGGGCGGCATCTCCCCGATTTCGTCGAGAAGCAAGGTGCCGCCATCGGCCAACTCAAAGCAGCCGATGCGCCGCTCCACCGCTCCTGTAAACGAGCCTTTCTCGTGACCGAAGATTTCACTTTCCATCAAGGACTCGGGGATGGCCGCGCAGTTCACCGCCACAAAAGGCTTGGCCTGGCGGGGACTGAGTTCGTGCAGGGTGCGTGCCGCCAATTCCTTCCCCGTGCCGCTTTCGCCGGTAATCAAGACGGACGCGGTGGAGGGCGCGACCATGGCAATCAGGCGCATGACTTCCTGCATTTCGGCGGAGCGGCCCACCAGGCTTCCCAGCACGCCCAGATCGCGCAGGCGGCGATACGCAACCTCCAACTGCCGCTCGCCTTCCTGGCGCTCCAGGCAATTGCGCAATTCCACCTGGAGCCGCTTGGGGTCAACGGGCTTTTCCAGGAAGTTGTAAGCTCCCAGCTTGGTGGCCTCAACGGCTTCTTCAATGGTGCCTTGGCCCGTCAGCATGATGAAGCGCAGGCCGGGGCGCGAGTCGTGGAGTTGGCGCAGCAGTTCCATGCCCGTCACTTGTGGCAAACGAAGATCGGATATGACGACGGCGGGATTGAAAGCGTCAATCTTTTGCAGAGCTTCGCCACCGTCGCATGCCACGTCAGTCTCATAGCCCCAGGCGCTCAGCAGGTCTGACAAACCCTGCCGCGCGTGGGGGTCGTCTTCCACCACCATGATTCTTCCCAGCTTGGCCACGCCTTGACCCTCCGGTCTCAAGATATATTACACCCCTCCGGCATTTTCCGGCTGGACCATATCCTTGGGGGAGCGTTAGCCAGAAAGTAATGTTTTGACTTATGCCGATACAAACTGTATAATGCAGTACTAATAGAGGTGCCCTCGCTTCCGGTGAAGGCCATGCTTGCCGTGGGCCTTCATCTCGCCGCCATGAACAGAAAAGTGCTGCTCGTCGAAATCGGTACATCTTCCCAGGAGCAGTGTGCGCGCGTTCTGCGCGACTGCGCCTGCGAGGTCAGCGCGGTGAATTCCGCCGCCGCGGCATTGGCGCTGCTGGGGAAGAGAGAATTCGTCGCCATCCTGGTGGATTTCCGGGTGGCCAGCCAGGGGGCAAGCGATCTGCTCACCGCCGCCAAACACGCGCATCCGGGAATCAACATCATTCTCACGGTGGAAGGGATTGGCACTCCACCACTCCAACAACTCCTGCGATTGCGCGGGTATCCGCTGCTGACCAAGCCGCTGAAAATCGAAGAATTGACGCGCGCACTGGAGGCCCCGCCGGAAGCACCCCCACCGCTACCGCCGGAACCTGACACTGCCGCGCCGGAATTGGCTTCGGCGGAGTTTGCCGGCCTGGTTGGCGCCTCCGAGAAGATGAAGAAGATATACCGGCTGGTCTCCAAGGTGGCGTTGCAGCGGCACCCGGTCCTGATCATGGGCGAAAGCGGCACGGGCAAAGAACTGGTGGCGCGGGCCATCCACACACACGGCCCCTGGCGGGATGAGCCCTTCGTCCCGGTTGATTGCGGGGCGCTGCCGCCAACCCTCATCGAAAGCGAGTTGTTCGGACACGTCAAAGGCGCTTTCACCGGGGCCGCCCAATCGCGCCAGGGTTTGCTGGCGGCGGCCCGCTCGGGGACCGTTTTCCTGGACGAAATCGGTGAACTGCCCATCGAACTGCAATCCCGGCTGCTGCGCGCGCTCCAGGAGCATGAAATCCGCCCCCTGGGCAGTAACGAACGAACTCGATTTGAAGCGCGGATCATCGCCGCCACCAACCAGGACTTGGAGGCGGGAATTAAGCGCGGCAGCTTTCGCAAGGATTTGTTTTTCCGTCTCAACGTGGTCTCCATCAAGATGCCTTCGCTTCGCGATCGCAAAGGGGATATCCCCGCGCTAGTCCGGTATTTCCTGGCGCGCCTCGGAAACGAGAACGCGGTGTCGCAGATTACCGACGAAGTCCTGGGGCGCATGATGAGCTATGACTGGCCCGGCAACGTTCGCGAGCTGGAAAACTGCATCCAGCGCGCGGTTTCGCTGGGCTCGGGGACCTTCATTCAAATGCAGGATCTGCCCTCCGCCATGCTCTATCACCTCGCGCGCAAGTCCTCTTCCCGGCAGGATATGACCACCCTGCAAGCCATTGAACAGCAGGCCATCCGGCAGGCGCTCGAGGCGACGGGCGGAGACCGGGTTCGCGCCGCAAAACTTCTGGGTATCGGCAAAACCACCATCTACCGCAAGCTCAAAGAGTATGGGATTGATGTGACCCCGGCGGAGGCGTAAAACAAACGGCCATTGCTGCTTCGATGCCTCAGGATACCCCCCAATACTGTTCACATAATGGGTTCGAGTAAACTGCGTCCCAACTCGTTCTCGCGCGTTCCCCTCAGGTAAAAGCCATTTGCGCCCTCCAACGGGCCGTGAAGGGCGGCCAGGACTGCTTCCTGTTTGAGATGAACAGGGGATTTGGCCAAGGACAGCTTAAATGAGGGGTACAATCCGAGTGCGAGTTCAAAGAAATAACGCGAGGTTTTTTATGAGAGCCTCAATCATCCTGATCACTTGCTTCGCGTTTAGTCTGCCGCTGACGCTCGGCCAATATCCACCTCTCTACCCGTCCGCTAACTCCCTCCCGCGCATCAATGAAGCTGCCGCACTCCAAAACTTCGCACCGCACGCCAGGAGGCTAATCTCCCACGGTCTTTAATTTTGAGAACACGCTCTCGATCTGGTCGCGAGCGGTTTTCCCGAAAAAGTATGCGGCCCGGTAGCGGTAGGTACGCCCTGGAGCAGCGAAGGCCGGATAAATAATGCGTAGGAGTGCAGAGTGTTCATCGGGGACTATCTCTGTCTTGATTGCCGGGGTCAGCTCCAGAAGCGCGAAGGTCTCGCCAGTCTGCTTATCGAAGGTACCTACGAAACCGCGCGCGCCGTCCAGTTCCAGTTTCGTTGACGGGACAAATTCTTCCGGCGTCCGCCCCTGCGCTAACCATTGGTTGTAGTTCGGTTCTCTAAAGACCTTGAAGGGAACGGAAGTCTCCAGCACGTAGGCTTGGGGCTTGCCCATCGCAAGGGGCGTCAGCAAAGTCTGTTCAATGATCAGGTTCTGATCGCCCGCCAGCGTCAGGGTGGGTTCCAGCCGCACGCCCTGCGGATAAATGTCAGGGGCGGAGTAGTCAAGGTGGACTTCGGCTTGGGGCCCCGCCGGAGAAACGATCCGCGAGGAGTAGGGACGATTGTAGAGTCCGAGCCAGTTGGCTCGTGTCCAGTCCGTCAGACCTTCCATATCCTGAGGCTCGAAGCGTGTGGAGAAGTTGTCCCGCATACGTCTTCTGGTTCATCTGATCAGTTACAAGGTTAGGGAGCACCAAGACCTTGTAGCGCTGGAAGTTTTCGCCAGGAGCATGGTCGGAGTCGATCAGTTCCATATTGAAGTGGCTGTAAGCTCCTGACCACAAGACGCGCTGGGCGAACGAGGCAACGTAGTCGGCTTCGTCTGCGGTAACCGAACTTTGCGGAAAAGTGGCCATGGGATAGACCAGACCGGCGTCGGGCAGGAGATGCGTGGAGGCCAGCAGCGGGCCCATGCCGGCCAGCAGGCGACCATTGCGGCGTACGTAAATTGCCCTTCCACTCTCCTGTCCTGCGTAATTGATAGCCGACTCCCAGGTATAGAAGTGATTGGCGCTCGGGAACTCGTACCCGGCGGGATAAAGGGAATCGCTCAGTGGGTAGTAATTCAGCAGCTCTAGCCCGTTCTGAAACATCACTCGCGTTGCCAGCAGCGTGTTCGACGGTTCGGCAAACTCGGCGTAGGTATCAGAGTCTTTGAGATACCATCCCGCCTGGAACTCAATGTGGCCCGGCACAAATAGCGGTTGGGTCTTGAGGGCTTCCATCAGGAACTTGGTGGATGCAGCCTGGGCAGCGGTCAAATAACCGTCCTTGCCGGAAGATTCGTAATCCTGGCCCGTGTTCCAGATGGGCTCCGGCGTGGCGTCGCCGGCGGCTGCATTGACACGCATATCGTACCCGTTCAGGTAGTAGGGCACATGGCCCTGGGGACCAACTTCCTCGGCATATTGTCGAAGCTAGTCCAGATATCTCCAAGTGTCAGACCCAACATGGTTATAGAGAAACGATACTTGATCGTCGTCGATTTGAATGTTAATCAGCGGCCCATGGCCTCCCGCATATAAAGAGGAAAAAAACTCCAGAAGGTCGCGATACCACTTGCGTGTATAGATGAGGTGAGTCTGGTTGTCCAACCATCCCCGCGCTGCTTCGTCCGATTGGTCCCGCTGCAAAGCCGAAAACCGGGGGTAACGGCCATCCAGAATGGTCTGCTCGGACATGCCGAACCCCGGTTTGCGCATCAGCCAGTCCGGATAGCCGCCGTTCCTCCACTCACCGGTGAAGTAGGGTCCCGGCCGAAGAGTAATTTTGAAACCCATCGAGTCAATGAGCCGCAACAGAAACCTGAGGTCGCGCTGAGGATTGGTGTGGCCGTCAAAGTCCAGCACCCCCTCCTCCGGTTCATGCCAGTTCCAGAATGGATAAAGGTCGATAGTATTGATGCCCATTTCCTTGAAGTGCAGTAACTCTTCTCCCCAGCGGTCGCGGGGAATGCGATGGTAGAAAAAGGCGGCGGCGTGCTCAAAAAAAGGTCTGCCATCCACCCAATACTCAGGGTAGGTGTTGACGATTCGGCACTCGTTGTTTTGAGTTCCGATCACCACTCTGACGCGGTCTTGGGCGAAGGATCCGAGGCAAAGCCCGGACAGGCCAAGTAGACTTAGGATAAGCGCCGTGCGGCGGGCTTGGATCATAAGAGATTTAACCCTGTCCGGCAAGGATGGCAGGAATCAAGGCAGTCGCCACGTTTTCGCCTCAAGGTTGCTTCACTCCTTTCTCTCCCTCAACCCGGACGGTGACGATCTGAAAGGGATGGACGGGAAAGCTCACGGTGTGGCCGGAGACGGCTAGAGGCTGCTGGTTTTCTTCCAGCGCGTTGCACAACCATGCCAACTTTACCGGGAGAAGCGGCGCGGTGATTTTGACGGTACCCGTCTGGCCAGCCACCTCTACAAGCCGCAGAATCGTCCCGTGCTCATCTTCGGCGCGCTTCCAGGTAACGAGGACAACATGCGGAGAATCAACCTGCAAAAAACTGGCTTCCGCCCCGTTGAGGGGGCGCGGAGCATCAACGGCCTTATCCAGGTAGGTGACTAAATCCGCCTCGAGGGGCGCCATCTCCTCCCATCCCAGACGACTCAGGCTGCCAGGCTGGAATTCACGGCCACTGGTAAATACATAACGGAAAGTAAAATCGCCGCCTTGCCCGGCGACATAATTCGTATCCCAGTAGTTGTTCATGATATAGGAGAAAACCGTGGCCTTGCGCAACCCGAATTCTGTCGGCCAGGCGCCCCGCACGACATCGCCAAGCGTAATTAGAGGGGCATCAACAGGCACGATTGCCGCCGCCAAGTCCGGCTGATGGACGGCTACCCAATGCTGTACGGAAAACCATTCCCTTCCCGCGCCGGGCAAGAGGTCCTTGACCGGATCGACGAATCCCGCCTGAATCTCATACGCGAACTGGGGCTGATTGAGGGCCAGAGGAAATGCAAAGTAAACCTTTTCCTTGGCGAAGACCTTCTCCTTACGCACCTGGTTGATGAACTCGATCTTCTTCTGCCGGTCGAATAGTACGATGGGCTCGCCTGTATAGATTAGCTTGGCGCGCTGATAAAACCATCCGCGGCGGCCGTTGATGTCCACTTGCAGAATAGAAACGCGCGGGTTATCGATCAGCGTCCCGACCTTCAAGGTGTAACGCCCGGTCGGAGGCCCAGGAAGATCGAACAATATGGTGAAAGGGTGGGGACGGAAACCCGAATCTGCGTCGGCCGATCCTGGCTGGGAGGCAAACCAATTTTTGGAGGGGGTGCTGGCGCCAACCACGTACACCGGATCCTGCGACGGGTCACGATAGTCAATGGTGGGAAGCCCTGTAATCGGGTCGGAACCGGAATTGAATTCGCTGGAGGATGCATTGAACTTCCCGATTTGCCAGACTGGCTCGGAGACAGCCCGGCCCAGGTCTATATGGGTCATTACTACGGCAAATAGCACCAAGAGCTGAATTAACCACCTATCGCCCATTCGTTCTCCATGGGTCCAGACCCGGGAGATCCCTGCCGCCGCATTTCTGTACCTTCAAAATCCTCGCCGGCAAGCTTTGCCAGGGGGCAGTTATCGAAGCTCAGCATCTCCCTATCTTGCCGGCGGCGTTCGGGAAGAAGTCCCTGAAAAGCTGCAGGGAGGCGGTAATCAGATAAAGCCCCCTTGGTGATTCCTCGCGCCTTCTGGGTAAGGTATTCACGAATGCTGATGCGGAGAACTTCTTTTCTCGTCCTCGGGTTCGGCGCCGCCGAGCTGTCCGAATTCACTGTTGACGAAAGGGAGGTCGGCCTTGCTGCCAAAAGACCGGATCGAGCACTCGCCGATCCTCGCTTCGGGAATTCGCGCCGGGAGATAATCGCCACGTGTTCCCCCTCCAAGATGAAGCACCGCTCGCAGGTCGATTCTGATTGGCTAACGAGGGCGTCCGAGCCTCGCAGGCTTCAGAGTCCACGCCTGGAGTTTGGCCAAGGCGCTCAAATGCGGCGCGCGAAACCCGATTGGATTTACCGGCCAATACCAGACGGCAGGGTCACTGGATACATACCGGGATGCCGCGAGGTGGGCAGGCGCCACCATCACCGAATCCGGCGGTGCGCCTCTCACCTGCATGTCGTGAATAACGTGAGCGAGCGTCACCAGATAACTCTCGGGAGGAACTGCGCGGCTGCCCACCCAGACCACGCTCGGAACCTGGGAATTCCTTTCCACAAAGTCCGTAACGTCGAAAACCGCGGTCAAGAACTGGTCCCAAGGAACCAATATGCTTTCCTGGAGTTCAACCGGATGCTCGCTCGGGCCGGCGGGAGTATCTTTGAGAACACCCTGTTCCTGACCTTTACCCTGGGCTTCCCGGGCAACGAAATGGCTTAAGAGATCCAGTACTTCGCTTGGCGCCAGCGTGTATTCATCGTGCGTTTGAAAACTCACTTCCGTATCGACCTTCGCGGCTATATCCGTGAGCTCCGCCGGTGAAAAATCGTGGCCCCTGGCGGTATCCTGATAAAGTACGGAGGCCTGCGTGGCAGTTATAAATTCCACACCCGGATGCGACTTGATGTACTTAATGAAATCTTCGAAGTATTGGAAGGCGCTTTCAATGACTTCCGGGCTTCGCACCGGCGAGGGTTTCCATGCAGCAGGGGGGGGATTGGCGCCGTCGGCAAAGTTGGAAAAATCCCAAGGCTGACGATAAATGAACTCCCATGGATGATAATAAATGCTGATGATGCCGCCCTTCTCCTCCGAGGAAAGGCGCGAGTAGAACTGTTGGAAATTAGCCTTGACTTGGTTCAGATTCGTCCAGTCGGGGTCAGGTCGAAGACGGTTGGTCTCCGGAAGGTTGAAGATATTAAGCAGCCCTCCGTACCAGAAGGGCTTACCGTCCAGCCCTACGTGATCGCCGTCATCCAGATACACTCTGACTCCCCATTGCTTGAGGGCCGCGAAAGCCTGAGGCGCCCAGGCCGCGCCCGGCTGTCCGTAACAGGAAGGGGGGCGGCCGAAAATCCGCGCCACGTCGTCAAACCCCGAACGCTCCCGCCGGGTAAATTCTCGAACGCCATCGTTCCAGTCGATCGGCTCCTCGTATTCCTCGACGATGGGGTGTCGGCTGTGGAAATTGGAGTGATAACCGATTTCATGTCGGGTGAGAGCCCGGATCACATCCTGCCGGCCCCGTCGTTCCAGTGTGCGAGCCTTTTCCCCCACCACCTTGAAAGTGGCGCGAATGCCCTGCTGGGTCAGAAATTCCGCGAGCCGCTTGGCGGAGTCATCACTGGGCGGAGAAATGTAGTCCTCGGTGTCCAGCCAAAGTATCACGTAAACGGGAGATTTGGCATGCTCTTCCGATCGCCCCACACGCAGAAACCAAGGCCCTGCAAGCATTAATGCGGCAAAAAGATACACCAAGGCGCTCGTCTTGCCCTCCGGAAATCTGAAGCGCTTCCAGGGGCAAGGCTTTGTGGTCGATTGCTCAAACGTCGGGCGGCACATTGTATGGCTCCTAAATCGACGCGGTGAAGTGGGAGACGAACACCATAAATCTTTCGAATGCAACGGGTCAATCAACAGACTACGAGCCGCAATACCTCCCTGGCGCGACCCCCAAGCCCCAACCGTTTCGAAGGTGGCATCGCTGGAGTTGAACTACTTTCCCGCCGGACTCGCCGTTGATTCCCTGATCATGAGCCGCGGCACAACTTTGCGGTGCACAGGTTTGATCGCGTTCTTCTTCAGAGTGGTCCGAATCGCCTCCAAAAGTATCGCCACGCTGATCGACCCCATCGTCTCCATAGGCTGCCGGACCGTGGTCAGGGGGGGATTGTAATAGGCCGCCATCGCCACGTCATCGAACCCTATAACCGAGCAGTCATCAGGCACTCTCAGTCCAGCGTTGCTCAGTGCGCGGATGGCGGCGAAGGCGGTCAGGTCATCAAATGCCATGATGGCCGTGAACGGCGGTTTGTAGCGCAGGAGTTGCTGGACTAATTGGTATGCGTCGCTATAGCCGGGAAAGGGTTTAGCGCGCTCGACAATCAAATCGGGATCAAGGTCCAGGCTCGCCTTGTGGGCAAAAGCGCAAATCCCTTCCCAGCGGGGGGCGCTATCCGCGATCGTCTTTGGCCCTCTGATGAACGCAATCCGCCGGTGTCCGAGGGAGTAGAGGTGCTTCAAAGCGTTCCCCGCGCCGGCCCCGTTGTCGATAGCAATTGAACTGAATGAATCGAATTTCAATTCACGGCCGATGATTTGGTCGCGATCCTGTTCCTCCCTCGACCGGTTATCGGCCAAATCGTAAGCGCATCATTGTATGGGACCATCACCGACTCGAGCGGTGCGGTTGTCCCTAAAACTGAAGTTACCGCTAGGAATCTTGACACGGGTATCGCCACCAAGAGCCTCACGGACACAAGTGGAACCTATAATCTGCTATCTCTGCCTCCTGGAACCTACAACATCGTTATTGAAAAGCAGGACTTCAAGTCGACGGTCATTTCCGGAATCACGCTGCTGGTTGACCAGAGGGTCCGCTTAGACTCGCGATTGCAAGTCGGCGATTTGGCCACATCGGTCGCGGTTAAGGGGGCAGCGCCACTCGTGGAAACGAACACGGCGAGTGTTGGCACCGTCATTGGGACCCGCGAAGTTGTGGACCTGCCCCTCAATCTTCGACGTTTTGGGGCATTGGCTATTCTGGTTCCGGGTACGGCCCCTGATAATGGGGGGTTTGCCCAGTCGCAACAAGGTTCAACATTCAGCGAGACATCGTATTCCGCCAACGGCGCCCGCACCGCCAGTAACAATTACCTGATCGATGGGGTGGACGCCCGGAACCTGAGCTTTGGCGGCTTCTCGCTTCAACCGCCACCGGATGCGGTGGAGGAATTCAAGATCCAGACCAACATTTACAGTGCCGCGTTCAGGAAAACTGCCGGGTCCACCATCAACCTGGTGACCAAATCCGGGACGAATGAAATCCACGGGGCAGTTTACGAGTTCTTGCGCAACGACAAGCTTGATGCGCGGAACTTTTTTGCCACCGACCAGACCAACCCTGTCACTGGGGCCGACATTCCCGGCTCGGCGCGACCCGAGTACCGGCGGAACCAATACGGCGTGGCCATAGGTGGCCCGATCCGCAAGACTAAGACCTTCTGGTTTTTCAACTATGAAGGTTTGCGCGAGATCCAGGGGCTTTCGTTGGGGAGCGCAGTCCCCACAGACGCCGAAAAGGCCGGCAATTTCAGCTCCTTCCTGACGGGACAAACCGCGAATCTCTGCGGCGCCGGAGGGCCGTCGAACCTCAATTTCGACACCGGTCAACTGTTCGCGCCGGGGTCGGAATCCCTTTACACTTGTCCATCGGGAAGCGCCAATGCCGGTGGTGCAATCCTGGTGGGGAACCCCGTTTCCGGCAACATCATTTCGACGATTGATCCGGTGGCCCAAAAAGTAGTGGCGAACTTCCCCGAACCCAATCGGCCCGGCTTCCCCAACTATATTAACCAGCAGCCGCTCGTTCGGAACGACAGCCAGTTCGACGGCCGGATCGATCAGAAGATCAGCGACAAGGATCAATTCTTTGCCCGGTATCTCTTCGGCCAGTCCCATATTCAGGAGAACACACTCGCCTACACTACATTGCCGGGTTTCGGCGATACGATCTACTACCGGGGTCAGAACCTGGCGCTCGGGTGGACGCACTCGTTTGGGGGTCAATTGCTCAACGAAGCGCACTTCGGGTTTCAACGCAATTGGGATATCCTGAACTGCGCGATGTGCCCTCGGGGTGCGAATTTTATGGAGGACTTCGGCATCGCGAACCTGCACGCCCTGAGCCCCTCGGATGAAGGTTACCCCTATTTTGGCTTCAACAACTTCGCGGGTATCGGGGATTCCGGCTATCGCCCGGTTATCAGCCCCGACATGGTCGAGAAATATCAAGACAACCTCACTTGGACTCGGGGGCGCCACACCGTGGTGGTTGGGGCCGATATGCAGTTCTATCAAGTCCTGGCGGAACAATCACCCGTGTCCCCGCACGGCCAGTTCTCCTATAGCGGCCAGTACTCTTCTCTGGCCGGTGAGGTTCCCAATGTCAGCGGAATTTCTGACTTGGCGGACCTCCTGCTGGGATATCCCGGCAATGCGGCAGATACAATTCGGTACCGGAATACCAACCAGGTAGGCGGAGGGTTTTGGGCTATCTACGGCCAAGACGACGTCAAAATCAGCTCCAATCTGACCTTGAACCTCGGACTCCGGTGGGAGTACAAACGCGCCGCCATTGACAAACGCGACAACTATGTGTCGTTTGTGGGGCTTGGTCAAAAGTTCTCGGGACCGGGCAACGGCATTCTGGTTACCCCCGCTCCCAACGCCGAGAACGACTCCTTTTGCACGGACCCTGAATACTCTTACTTGCTCACCGGCGACGGTCGCTGCCTGATTGCCAGTTCTTCCGAGCGCGCCCACCTCGGGTTTACCGGCCGCACCGAACAGACCCTGATCTTTCCGGACCATCGACAGTTTGCTCCGCGGGTCGGCATCGCATGGCGGCCGTTGGGTTCCGATAAGCTGGTGGTGCGGACCGGATACGGGATTTTCTACGACCTGACCAACCTCAATACCTTCCACGCCGTGGGCCAGAACCCGGTGTTCTCACCCACCGCCCAGTACAGCACGGCGTTCGGCACTCCCCCGCCCCTTACTAACGGATTGCCCACCACCACGGAAAACGCTTTCGCGAATCCCGGGGTCCCTGGCCTGAATTCGCAAATCCTCTCTTTGTACGTATTGCCGAATTTCGTATTTGGCAACGTGCAACAGTGGAGTTTCGGGTTTCAATCGCAGCTAGCCCAGAATTGGGCCCTGGAAGTGGACTACATCGGCGCCAAGGGAACCCATTTGGCCGATCTCCACGTGTTCGGCAACCAACCCGAGCCCGGAGTGGGTGACCTCCAGCCCAGGCGCCCGTACCCCGACTTCAGCATCATGTGCATCGTTAGCCCCGATTCCAACTCCAGTTACCAGTCCTTGCAAGCCAAGCTGACCAAGAGGTTTTCCACCGGCATGACGTTCTTAGGGGCTTACACCTTTGCCCACTCGATCGACGATAATGAAGGCGACGAGGGATTCACCGGTGGGGTGGGAAACTCCAACGCGCAGGACGATAATAACCGGCGCGGCGACCGTGGCCGCTCCTACACCGATGCACGCCAACGGTTCGTTCTTAGCTATATCTGGCAGCTCCCGGTAGGAAGTGGCCGTCATTTCCTGAATCGAACCGGCACAGTTAACGGAATCTTAGGCGGTTGGGAATTCACCGGAATCTTCTCCCTGCAATCGGGTTTCCCCTTTAGCGTTCAGTCAAGCCAGGACTTCTCCAATACCGCTTCGACCAACCCGCGACCGGACCGCACCTGCACAGGGAATGGACCCAAGACCGTCAACGACTGGTTCAACACCAATTGCTTTACCACGGCCGCGCTCGAAGAGGCCCTGGCTAGCGGGGATCCCCGGTTTGGCAATTCCGGGCGAAATATTCTCAATGGTCCCGGCCTGGATAACCTTGACATCGCCCTGCTGAAAAATTTCACGCTCATGGAGCGCTTGAATCTCCAATTCCGGGCCGAATCCTACGACTTCTTCAACCGAGCGCTGTTCGGTCCGCCGAATTCCTCGGTCGGCAACCCCAATATCGGAAACATTGGTAGCGCCGCCGAGCCGCGGGATATCCAATTCGGCCTAAAACTTTCCTTTTAGCTAACTCCGACTGCTGTCAACCTGAGCCCTCAGCGAACTTCGCCGGACGCTTACTTTGGCCTCTCACTAGCCTGTGGATCTTCCAGAGCTTTTCCCTCGGTTGGCATGGCTAGCCTGGATTTCTCACCTCGAGTCGGGAAGGGCGATGCTTTACAGGCTGCGGGAAAACGCCCCACCGCGGACAACCACCCCGGCGCCTTGGGCGCCGGGGTGGTTGCACACCAAGGACTGTTTTTCCGCAGCCTGTTCAGCCCCGCCCTTCCAAAATCGTGGTGAGAAATCCGGTCTAAGGCTCGGGGGGAAGGGCCTGGGAAAGACGCGCATGCTACAATACGCGCCGTTCAGTATTCATCATCGTGCCGGTTATAAAGGAGATAGGCGAATGGATCGAAGAAAATTCTTCCAAACGGGTACACTTCTGTCGATGAGCGCTGTGAGCGCATCCGCTCTAGCAGAAGCAGGCGTAGCGGCGCCGCTGCCGCCTCCTCCACCGTTGCCTTTCCAGGATGAGAAAAGCGGCTTAAAGATAACCAGCATCAGAATGGTTCAACCGCGGCCCAAGAGGCCGCTCCCTAAATATGAGCCGGCTCCGGGGTCGTGGTCCACGGGCGGCTCCGAAGTCGCGAACCCGATGTCCATCTACCCGCAATACAAGGCGCAACGAAGCCTGTTCATGGCCGACGATCTGGGCCCCGGCGCGGTTGAGATCGCCACGGACAAAGGGATCAAAGGCATCGGTTATGGCGGACCGGGGTGCAGCTTTGTGATTGAGAAACACTTGACGAAATTATTGCTGGGCAAAAATCCTTTTAACCTTGAGGAACTCTGGGACATCATGTGGCGCTCCACTCTTTATTACGGGCGCAAGGGGCTGGTGATCAATGCCATCAGCGCGATTGATATGGCGCTATGGGACATTGTCGGGAACGCTTTGGGAATGCCCATTTACAAATTGTTAGGCGGGGAGACAAAGCCGCGGATTCCCGCTTACTGTACCGGAAACGATACCGAACAGCATCTCGCTTTCGGCTATAAGCGGGTCAAACTGGCCGTTCCCTATGGGCCCGCCGACGGCCGCCAGGGAATGAAGAACAACACGGAACTGGTCAAAAAGACCCGGGATTTGCTGGGGTCCGAGGGCGATATTATGCTCGATTGCTGGATGGCCCTCAGCGAAGATTATGCCATTGAATTTGCCGCGATGGTGGAGCCTTACCGCGTGTACTGGATGGAAGAGTGCCTCCCGCCCGATGAGTATGGGGGCTTCCGGAGGATTCACGAGAGAATTAAATCCACCCGATTGGCGACCGGAGAGCACGAATATACGCGCTATGGCTTCAAGTTGTTACTGGAATACAATGCGGTTGACATCTGGCAGCCGGATATCACCTGGTGTGGTGGGCTGAGCGAGCTAAGGCATATCGGCGCGTTGGCCGCCCCGTATAACATCCCGGTTATTCCTCACGGAGGATGGGCAAACGGCGCTGCGCACTATAGCCTTGCCACCACCAATTGCCCGTGGTGTGAAATGTTCATGCCCCCGCCGGGGGGCCCGCCCGAGGTTTATCAGCGGTTCGAAGAAGATAACAACATCACCCGGGGGGCGGAGGGAATTTATATGCGGCCCCCCGACCGTCCGGGATTTGGGTGGGATGTCACGGTTGATTAAGGCTGTAGGCGGTAAGCAGCAGGAGGTAAACAGAAGACGGTAAGCCGTCAGCTTGGTAGCGGCTTTATGCCTGGCGCCCAATGGTATTGGTAAGCACGATTATTTGTGGCTCCCGGAAGGGCGGGGCTTTACAGGCTGCGGGAAAAACTTCCCGTGCTGCCGTCCTGAGCGAAGGATCTCGCACTGTGCATTTTCAAGCCAATGCGAGATGCTTCCTTCGCGATGCTCAGGACCGCCTGCTGCTCCTCAGAATGACAGCGCATTCGAGTTTTTCCGCAGCCTGTTTAGCACCGCTAAAAAAACCTCTGCGTTTCATCTCGTCCTCCATCCCCAGGCTATCTACTTCGTTGTCCCCGGCTAGCCCGGACTTCTCCCTACGGTTGGACGACGGGGGAAGGGCGAGGCTTCAGCCCCGCCCTTGAGTTTGTACATTTCCACACCGCGAACCAACCGGGCGCGCTGCGTGCTCATAACCACCCCGGCGCCCAAGGCGCCACCCCTCCTGAATCAGGAGGGGAGTTGCTGAAAACGCTCCCCTCCTCAGATGAGGAGGGGTGGCGCGCCGAGCGCCGGGGTGGTGCTGACAGTACCAGCGCCAAGCGCCACAGAGTTTTTCCGCAGCCTGTAAAGCCCCGCCCTTCCGGCAATACCCAAAAGCGTACTAGCGTGGTGAGAAATCCGGGCTGACAGTTTCCGGGCTTCCGGAGGGTGAAAATGCGGTTGCGAACGAGCGCCGGGGTGTATACTGCGATGTTTCTGGACGCCCAAATGGAAATCCCACTCAATTACACGGAGTCTTGCTATGCGTGGATTCTTTACCGCTCTTCTTATCTCGATTTCCCTCGCGCCGGCAATTTTCGCCGCGGAGGCGCAGGGGCTATTGCGCCCCGTGGATTTGCGCTGCGAATATCGCGCCAATCCCTTGGGCGTCGAGGCGCCTGCGCCAAGGTTGAGTTGGAAGCTTGCGGCGGCCAATCCCCTCGTGCGGGGACTAGGCCAGTCTGCCTACCAGGTTCTGGTGGCAAGCGGCGAAGCGCTTTTGATGCGCAATCGGGGCGATCTTTGGGACAGCGGCAGAGTGAACGATGGCCGATCCATCCAGGCGCCGTATGGCGGCAAGCCTTTGTCGTCCGGGGAACGGGTGTGGTGGAAAGTGCGGGTTTGGGATAACGACGCAAAACCGTCGGCCTGGAGCGAGCCTGGCCGGTGGTCCATGGGCCTGCTCGCAGCGAGTGATTGGAAAGGGAAATGGATTGGCCTCGACGGCGGCGAAGGGAAACCGCCGGAGTTGGCCCACGCTCAGTGGATTGGCCGCGGGAACTCCGCTCCCGGAACCATCTATCTCCGCAGCACCTTTGAGGTCTCGAAGGACAACCCCGTCGCGGACGCGCTTTTGTACCTGGCGGGTTCCGGCGCCACGATGAGCACCCTCAACAGTGGCCCGACGGAAAAATCCGATGGCGCGAGCCATCCCTTCTCCACGGACATCACCGGCTTGGTGCACACGGGGACTAACTTTCTGGCCGTGAGCGTGACCACCACGGGGAATGAACCTCCGGCGGCAATCGGCGCCATCGAACTGAATCTGGCCGACGGCGCCCGCGTGATGCTCCCCACCGGCGGGCAGTGGCGGGTTTCGTCCACGGAAACACCCAACTGGAACCAAGACGGTTTCAATGACTCGTCGTGGGAAGCAGCCAGGGTCTTGGGTCCTTACGGCATGGCGCCGTGGGGTGATTTGAGCTTGCGATGGCGGCCCTCTCTCCCCGCGCGCCTGCTGCGTAAGGATTTTACGGCCTCGGCACAAGTCCAGCGCGCCACGCTCTACGTCTCCGGCCTGGGGCTGTTCGAAGCCTATTTGAACGGGGAAAAAGTTGGCCGCGATGTGCTGGTTCCGGCCCTGAGCCAATATGACAATCGCGTGTTTTACATGACGTACGATGTTACGAAGCTCCTGCGGCCAGGCGCGAATGCCCTGGGGGTGATGCTGGGCAACGGGCGCTATTTCGCCATGCGCACCGAAATACCCACTCATATGCGGACGTTTGGTTATCCCAAGCTGCTCTTGCAACTGGAAATGGAAACGGCGGATGGAAAAGTCGAGCGCGTCTACAGCGACGAAACGTGGAAGTTGACCACTGACGGGCCCATCCGCGCCAACAACGAATACGACGGCGAATTTTACGACGCGCGCAAGGAGATGGCGGGGTGGAACCGCCCGGGTTTCGCCGCTGCCGGCTGGCAGCAAGCGCAAGAGGTGGACGCCCCCTCGGGAGTCCTCTCGGCGCAGCCCATTGCGCCCATCCGCGTTACGGAAACCCTGAAGCCCGTAACGGTTCATGAGGTACGGCCCGGCATTTATATCTTTGACCTGGGCCAGAACATGGTGGGTTGGTGCCGCCTGTCCGTCGCCGGACCCCGTGGCACCCAGGTGACGCTCCGCCACGCCGAGAGGCTGCGGCCCAATGGCATGCTTTACACCGACAACCTGCGCTCGGCTGAGGTCACCGACACTTACATCCTCAAGGGAAATGGCACGGAAGTCTATGAGCCGCGTTTCACCTACCACGGGTTTCGTTATGTGGAAGTGAAGGGCTTTCCGGGGAAGCCCACGCTCGCCGCGGTGGAAGGGCGGGAAGTGCATGACGACGTGGATCACGTTTCGGAATTCGCCACGTCGAATCCTTTGCTCAACCAAATCTATAAAGCTGTGTATTGGGGCAGCAAAGACAACTACCGCAGCATTCCCACTGATTGCCCGCAACGCGACGAACGCCAGGGCTGGCTCGGCGACCGGTCGGAGGAAAGCCTGGGCGAAACTTACCTGTTTGATCTCGCCGCCTTCTATGCCAAGTGGGTTCAGGACATCGGCGACGCTCAGGATGCCGAGGGCCGCCTCAGTGATGTCTCCCCCGCGTATTGGCCGTTCTATTCTGATAACGTTACCTGGCCGTCGAGCTTCATCATGGTGGCGGATCACCTTTACGAGCAATATGGAGACGTCAGCGTCATCCAGCAGAACTATCCGGGCATGCGGAAGTGGATCACTCACATGGAAACGTACCTTCAGAATGACCTGATGCCGCGCGATACTTACGGCGATTGGTGCGTTCCGCCGGAATCTCCCGAGCTGATCCATTCCAATGATCCCAGCCGCAAAACGGATGCCACCCTGCTGGGAACAACTTACTTCTACCATCTGCTCCGCCTCATGGCCAATTACGCCACGATTTTAGGCAAGCCGATTGATGCCGAGGAATACTCGCAGCTTGCCGCCAAGCTCCGGGCCGCATTCAATAAGACCTTTTTCCAACCCACCACCAGCCAGTACAGCAATGGCTCGGCCACTTCCAGCGTACTTCCCCTGGCGTTTGGAATGATCCCGGAGGGAGACCGGCAGAAGGTCGCCGATGCCCTGACTCGCAAAATCACCGATCAGTACAACAACCACGTTTCCACCGGGCTGATCGGCGGCCAGTGGCTAATGCAAACGCTGTCGGAAAGCGGTCATGCCGGAGTCGCCTACCAAATCGCCGCGCAGAAAAGTTATCCCGGTTGGGGCTACATGATCGACCACGGAGCCACCACCATTTGGGAGCTTTGGAATGGCGATACCGCCAATCCCGCCATGAATTCGGGGAACCACTTGATGCTGGTGGGCGACCTGGTCACCTGGTTCTATCAGAATTTGGCGGGAATTCGCACCGACCGTGCCCATCCGGCTTTCAAGCACATCATCATGCGCCCAACCCCGGCCGGAGACTTGACATCGGTGAAAGCTTCGTACGATTCCTCTTACGGTAAGATCGTGAGCGAATGGAAAATTGCCGGAGGGCGCTTTATTTGGGACGTAACCACGCCCCCTAATACCACGGCGACGGTTTATGTGCCGGCGAAAGAGCCGGGGGCCGTCATGGAAGGGGGAAAGCAGGCCAGTGAGGCGAACGGCGTCAAATTCCTTCGGCCCGAGGCGGGAACGGCAGTTTACGAAATCGGTTCGGGAATCTACCATTTCGAATCGGCGATGCCTTTTTAGAAGATGCCGGTTACTACGGCTAATTCCCGCCTGCCAGGAAACGCACATCCTGCACGCACTTGCCAATTTGTACGCTTGCCTCACTCTCGCTGCCGATGGGCCGGCCATTGAAATGCAAGTTTTCGATCGTCACTCCTGTCCTTCACCAAAACCACATCAGGCTGAAAAGAATTGACTTTTTCCCGTGTCGGACATCACCCTAGTCGGGATTTCTAACCACGGGCTTGGAAGGGCGGGGCTTTACAGGCTGCGGAAAAACCCTCCAATGCTGTCATCCTGAGCGCAGCGAAGGATCTCGCTCCGAGTATATTCAGGGCAATGCGAGATTCTTCGTCGCCACTGCTCCTCAGAATGACAGCGCTTTCAAGTTTTTCCGCAAACCCTAACCCGAATTTCTCACCACGAGTCTGGAAGGGCGGGGCTTTGGCCCCGCCGTTACAAGGCGCTCTTGAATATTCCCATGTCCCGCGCCCCCCGCAGCTTGCAGCCGCAAGCTGCGGGGGGCGCGGGACGAACAGAGAGCGGGAGGCGCGATTTCGGCGGGGCTGA
>Ga0182030_10004534_pt1 | contig 29589 bp, 29 predicted proteins | sample 812S3MmetaG_FD_121299 | JGI IMG/M metagenome (GOLD analysis project Ga0182030, IMG submission 121299) | Permafrost microbial communities from Stordalen Mire, Sweden - 812S3M metaG (Illumina Assembly) | ecosystem: Environmental > Terrestrial > Soil > Wetlands > Permafrost | place: Sweden...
GAGTTTGAAATCTACAACTCTCGCTTTGGCGAACCGCTGCAGGTCGTGCTGGTGGTTCGGCCGGGGCGCGCTGGAAAAATGCGCGCGGGATTTTTCGTGCGGGAAGCCGACGGCACGGTGAAAGCCGATTGCAGTTACCTGGATTTCGATTTCCCGGACCGCGCCCTCTTGCCGCCTTCGCCCCCGCCTGCTTTCAAAGAAAGGCGTGTTCGCGAACAGCCCTCGGCCGGTCCTCGAGCGGAACCCGAAGACGCCCAGGAGATGGAGCCAGCGGAAACGATTTCTCGCGACGTTCCGGCGCTACCCGCCATCGACCCGTTACGTGCGGGGCCCGTGCGCGTTCCCGACTATGTCCCCGTACCGCAACCAAAACGAAAATGGCTGGCGTGGACGTTTTCCATTGCGGGGGTGCTGGTCGCCGCCGCGGCCGCCGTCCTGGGATTGCGTTATTTTGGACACGTGCCTGCGCCGCCCCTATCGCTCAACGTGTCCGACGGGAATTCGCAAATGATGATTGGATGGGATCCCACTTCGCCCACGATCCGCACGGCGGCGAAGGGAACGCTGGTCATCGTCGAGGGCAACGACACGCAGACGAGCAAGCTCAGCCCCAACGAGCTCGCCAGTGGAATTTATTTGTACACCCGCCACACGGGGGACGTGCAGGTCAGCCTGGAAGTGGAAACGACGGCCCGGGAAAGTAGATTGGAAGCGACGCGTTTCTTGGGGCCTCCGCCTCTTCCGGTGACCAACGACGAACTCGATTCCGTGAAGCGCGATCGCGACGCCCTGCGTGGGGAACTGGATCGCTTGCGCGATCAGAACGCCAAGCAGGCCGCGCAAATCAGGCAACTCGATCGATCGCTGACCATTTTACGCACGCGGATCGGCATTGTCGGTCCCGGCAACGCCGCGAAGAAGTGAGCGTCACTTCGAAAACGACGCTCACTTCCCAAAACAATTATTGTAGCCGCCGCCTACTTCTTAGCGCTTTGCTTGGCGATGACCAGATCCTTGATCTTGGCGTAGGTCGCGTCCGGAAGAATATTTCTAGAAGTCAGCTGGCTCTTGTTGGCGTAGGGACGCCCCGCGATGATCTTCCTGGAATACGCGCCGCCGATGCCCGGCAGGGCTTTCAACTGGTCGGCCGTGGCGGAATTCAGATCGAGCGGAGCGCCCGCCGGCGCCGCGGCAGCAGGCGCTACGTTCTTCGTAGCGGTGCCGGACTGCGCGCACAATTGCGTCGCAGAAAAAGCGGCCATGAGGCAGGCTGTCAGTCAAACCAGGAAATTGATTTTTCGCATGCGAGACAGAGTAACACATCCACTTTCCGCACACACTACGCGCGCGAGGCGCTACGCACCAAATCCCAAGCGCTTGACTTCGTGGATTCCAGAGAACTACGGTAATCAATTCAGGGGGAATTTATATGCTTCGAAAAGCTTCTTCGCGGAAAACTTCTTATGTGACGACTTCGATGAATCCGACGGGTTTGGCGAATTCAATGACGCGCCGCGATGCCATTCGACTGGGCGCCGCGGGGCTGGGCTTCGCGGCGATTGTGAGAGCGCAAAACCAGGTCCCGAATTGGAAGACGGAAATGCGCCAACTCGCGCCCAACGTCTACGCCTACATCCAGGGCGGCGGCCCCGGTGAGATGAATCAGGGCGTCTCCAACGGAGGCATCGTCGTCGGCGAAAACAGCATCCTGGTGATCGATTCGCTGGGCGCTCCGATCCAGACGAAGAACTTCATCGCGGCGATTCGCAAGGTGGCGCCCAACAAGCCGATGAGCCGCATGGTGATTTCGCATCATCATGGCGATCACATCATGGGGCTGCCGTTTTTTCCGCAACCGATGGAGATCGTCTGCCACGAATACTGCCGCAAGGAAATGCTGGCGACCACGTTTCCCACGCCCACCTGGGAAAAGCGCGCCAATTGGGCCGAGGGCGGCGAGCCGCGTGTGATTATTCCTCCGACGACCACCATCGACGACCGTACGACGTATTACTACGGCAACACCGAAGTGCATGTGATCACCAAAGCTCCGTCGCATACTTACGGCGATATCGCCGTGTACCTGCCGCAATACAAGATCCTGTTCGCGGCCGATATCGGATTCTTCTACGTCGCGCCGTTCTGCCACAACGCCGCTCCCACCAAGTGGATGGACCATTGCGACGAGATTCTCGGCATGAACGTCGATACTATCATTCCGGGGCACGGGCCGATCGGTACCAAGAAGAGCCTCGCGGAGATGAGCGAGTATTTAGCGGTTTTCAAATCCGAAGCCCGCAAGCGTTACGACGCGGGTATGAGCGCCGGAAAAGCCGCCGCTGACATCAAACTCGGGCATTTCGACGCCTGGATCGGCGCGCAGGATCGCTTGGTGATGAACACCGTCCGGTATTATCACGAGTTCGCGGGGACGCTGAAGCCGGAGTATGACGTGGAAGGAACTCGCGTCGCCACGATCGAGTTCAACGCCGCGAGAGGGATTAAGAATTAGCGCTAAGCAGGTACAATCGCTGTTATGAATATCTCCGCAGGGCTAGCTGGATTGAAAGCCGCCGCTGACCTAACTAAGTCCATGCGTGATGCGGCGAAGGCCGGGACGCTAAAGCCAGACGAATTCGCTGGACGCGTTGGCGAGATTTACGACTATATTATTGACTCGAAGGCTGCGCTGGTCGACACGCAGGAAGAGAACATACGCTTACGGGAAGAGCTCCGGAGCCTTAGGGAAGACTCCGAAGAGCGCAACGCGATCAAAGGGGAACTTGTCGCCGAGGACAACGCTTATTTTAGGATTGCCGACGCGACGAAGACCGGACCGTACTGCACAGCTTGCTGGGACAACGGCGATCGCCTGGTGCGGCTCACGAATAGCGGACTCCGGTCGCTACCAGGTCTTGGCTGGAAGCATGTCTACGTCTGTGCGCTTCATCCGAAGCATGAAGTGCCAATGTCGAAGGATTACGCCAAAGCGACCAGTTGACGGGACCCGAAAGTGGTTTCTCCCAGGCCCGTCATCGATACGCGTCTTTGCGATTGCGAACACCTGTGATTTCAACCGCGGTCTCGCCTTTGGGATCAAAGAATACTCTGAACTCGCCGCATCGTAAGCGCAAGCCAGACTGCGGGGGTTTGAGTTTCTTAACGTCTCCCACTCGCGTGCTCAGATAGCGGTCTACGCACCCAAGGATTTGCATCGCTGTCTTGCGCTCAATTGCCCTAAGATCCGCGCGAGCTTCGAGCGACCAAATAACTCCGACGCGCGGTGGAGCGGCTTCTTCGGCCATTGCCTACTTGGTCATGCCAAATTCTCGCAAGACTTCTTCATGCGAGACGCCTTCGCCACGCGCGAGTGACGCGCGGGCTCGATCCAGCGCGGCGGCTGTCTCGGGCGTGATTTCTTCTTCTTCAAGCGGAGCGTCCGCGAACGAGTGTGGCGGAGTATCCACCATCACTTCGAGCAGGCTTCGCACCGCGTTCAGCTTTTCGGCCGACAGCATATCGAGATACGCATGAGCTTGCTGTCGTTCCTGGGTCAGATTGGATTCCATAAGACTGGCTCCATTGCCAGTATAACCCTCCGTCCGCTTCTTCCTCCGCAAAAAGCCCAAGCCGACGAAATCGCCCCCGCAACGGGCAAAATCGTCGGCTTTGTTATTCTCGATGGTCTTTTCTGGTGGCCAGGCACGGGCTCAGTGGACCGCGCCATCGCCTTCGTCTGGAAAGGGAGTTCCGTCTATAGCGCGCCCTCCCCTCGTTCGCCGTTGCGGATGCGAATGACCTCTTCAATGGTCGAAACGAAGATCTTGCCGTCGCCGATCTTGCCGGAGCGCGCCGCAGCGGTCAGCGCCTCCAGCACGAGATTCAACAGCGCGTCGGGTATGACAACCTCCAGCTTCACCTTCGGCAGTAAATCGATCTTGTATTCGGCGCCGCGATAGACCTCCATGTGGCCCTTCTGCCGGCCATGTCCGCGTACCTCCATCACCGTGATGCCTTCCGCGCCGATCTTAATGAGGGCGTCCTTCACGTCATCTAATTTATGAGGCTGAATCACAGCTTCTACTTTTTTCATCGGAGATCCCTTCTCTCGAGCGATACCTACGCCATTTTCCAAAATTGACTACCGCTTTAAAATATGGAGATCGCGAATGCATGCACTCGCGATCCCCGAGTCTCTTGGCGGAGAAAACTCACACTTCGTTGGTTCGGGTGCCCGCCAGGCCGGGCAGCGATTCAACCGTCGAGTGTTGCAGGCCTGCCGGCGCCATGCCGCCCGGCCGTCCTATCGATGAGATCACGTATTCCGGATAAGCCGAGATTCCGTGCTCGTATAAATCCAAACCATAGGCTTCGTGTTCCGCCGACAGCCGTAATAGACCAACCGCGTTCACCGCGTACATGACGACCATCGCGACCGCGAACGTCGCCAGCACGATGATGCCGTTGCCGACGATCTGGGCCACCAGAACCTGCGTGCCGCCGCCGTAGAAGAGTCCTTTCAGCGGAGCCGAGTTATCGGCCGCGAACTGTCCCGTCGATCCATATTGTCCCGTTGCGAACAAGCCCAGCGACCACGTTCCCCAAATGCCGCAGAAGCCGTGCACCGGAACCGCGCCGATGGGGTCGTCAATGCGTAAGTACTCGAGTAGCTCCACGCCGTAGACTACGATGACGCCGGCGACGCCGCCCAGCGCGATGGATCCCGTCGGGCTGACCCAATAGCAGGGGCAAGTAATCGCGACCAGTCCCGCGAGGAATCCGTTGACCGTGAAGCTCATGTCCCATTTCCCGCTCATGAAGTAGGCGACGAACATGGCGACGAATCCGCCTGCGCAGGCCGCCAGCGTAGTGTTGGCGGCGACGCGTCCGATGCCTTCAAAATCCATGGCCGAAAGCGTGCTGCCCGGATTGAATCCATACCAGCCGAACCATAGCAGCAGGCCGCCGGAGCAGGCGATGGTCAAATCGTGCGGCATCATCGGGCCGCCGCCATCGCGCTTGAACTTTCGACCGAGCCGCGGACCCAGTACGATCGCTCCCGCAAGAGCGATGAACCCGCCGATGCTGTGAACCACGGTCGATCCCGCGAAATCGTGGAAGCTGGTGCCAAGCGCCGGAAGGAACATGCCCTTCGCGCCCATCGTGGCGAGGAAACCATCCGGTCCCCAGGCCCAGTGGCCGATGATCGGATAGATGAACCCCGATACCGCGAAGCTGTAGAGCAGATCGCCGATCCACGCCGTGCGTCCGATCATCGCGCCCGAAGTGATCGTGGAGCACGTATCGGCAAACGCGAACTGGAACAGCCAGAAGGCGAGGAACGCCACACCTGTCGTCTCATATGTTGCCGGAGCGCCTTGCAGGAAGAACCAGTTCAGGCCGATCCATCCATTGCCGTGGCTGAACATGAAGGCGAAGCCCCAGGCGTAGAACAACAGACCGCACAGGCACGTATCGACCACGCATTCCATCAACACATTCACCGTTTCGCGCGACCGGCAGAAGCCCGCTTCCAGCATCGTGAAGCCCACCTGCATGCCGAATACGAGGAACGCGGCGAGCAGCGTCCACACCGTATTTAACGGATTAACGATATCGTTGCCTTTCAACTGCGGATCGGCGGCATGCGTTGCCAGGCCCAGCAAATCCGGGCGCATGACGATCGCCGCGAGTGCCAACAATCCGATCGCTCCGAACTTGCCCATCAGCAGCACGGAGCCGTAGCGGCGCCACTCGGGATCGCGCAACCGTTCGCGCAATCTCGCGATTTTTCCGGAATATGTCAATTTACGATCCATGGGCTACTGCTCCTTTTCTATAGTCGAGTTCCGCGATGCAACTTCCGTTCGTCCACACGGAGTGCGACGAAAGACTCCTGCCGCGCCGGAGGTCGCCCCTGGAAAGACACACGTGTCCTCCCTACATGCGGCGAACTTCTCCGGCGCCATCCCGTTTGCGATGGGTCGATACACGCGGACTCCGAGCACCGCGGACGACGCACCATCCGTCACGGGTCACAGCAATTCAAGAATCTGTATATCTGGATTCGCCGGCGGCTGGGCCAGCAGGAGAGCGCTACGGGGCAAGGCTTATACGGCCCAGACAACTGACGCTTTACGGAAGCAACAACTGCAAACCTATTTTATGGTTTTTTCACACAGTTGACCAATCAAAAATTTCGATGTTGGCGAAAGCGAATCTGTATATCGAGCGTTCTGCGGTCCTTATTGACTACGGTTGAGCGCGTAAACGAAATACGTTGGCAGGCGATCAGCAATTGACCTGGCGGAGATCCCAGGCACGCCGATTTTGACGAGCCACTCGCTGAGCGCCGTGCGGAGCGGAGCGATCAAAGCTATGTCGGCTGGGCGATCCAGGAACCTCGCATCGAAGTGAATATCGCTTTCTAGAATTGACATGTCCAGAGACTCAGCCAGCGAATCAGTATCCGGACATTTGCTCGAGCTTCCTCTAAATCCCATCATCTGTTATCGTAGAAAGTTGGGTTCTACGCCACTGTGGCAAGGAGCCCGTAAGTTCTTTCATCCTCAGAGGTTCGTCAATGTCAGGCCACTCAAAATGGGCAACGATTAAGCATAAGAAGGGCGCCGCCGACGCCAAGCGCGGGAAAATTTTCACCCGTCTTATCAAGGAAATCATGATTGCCGCGCGCAGCGGTGGCGATCCCGGCATGAATCCTCGCCTGCGCACGGCCATCGCCGCCGCCAAGGCGGAGAGCATGCCCGCCGATAATATCAAGCGCGCGATCATGCGCGGCACGGGCGAACTGGAAGGCGGGCAGATTGAAGAAGTGATGTACGAAGGCTACGGGCCGGGCGGGGCAGCGGTGCTGGTGGCCGTGGCCACGGATAACCGCAATCGTACGGTCAGCGAAATCCGCCACATGTTCTCCAAGCAGGGCGGCAATATGGGCGAGCAGGGCAGCGTCAGCTGGATGTTCGAGCGCAAGAGCCAGATCATCATTGATGCGGAAAAGGCTCCTGCCGAGGACGATCTTATGACGCTGGTGCTCGAAGCCGGCGCCGACGATCTGCGCCGCGAAGGCGACAACTGGGAAGTACTTTCCTCGCCCGAGAGTCACGTCGCCGTGCTGGAGACGATCCAAAAGAAGGGCATCCCGACGGAATCCGCCGAGATCGCCATGATCCCCAAGAATTTGATGAAGCTGGAAGGCAAGAACGCCGCCGGCATGTTGCGGCTCAGTGAAGCGTTCGAGGAACACGAAGACGTGCAGAACGTGTATTCGAACTTCGACATCGACGAGAAGGAACTGGAAGCGCTGTCGTCGTAGCGGCCCGCTTGGGCCTGACTGCGCCTCCGCTACGATCTCATGAGGGTATTGGGCGTCGATTGCGGGACCGAGCGAACCGGGTGGGGTGTCATCGAAAGCGATGGCCGCCGTCACTCGGTGATCGCGCATGGCGTCATCCGATTGAGTGCGAAAAATCCTCTGCCTGGGCGCCTGGCAACCATCGCCGCCGCGCTCCGCGATCTGCTCACGATGCACACTCCCGAATGCGCCGCGGTTGAGGAAGTGTTTTTTTCGCAAAACGTCAAGACCGCGCTCAAGCTGGCGCACGTTCGCGGCGTCGCCCTCGCGGTGTTGGCGGAAGCCGGATTATCGGTCGGCGAGTATTCGCCCCTTTCGGTCAAGTCGAGCGTCGTGGGTTATGGACGCGCGGAAAAGCATCAGGTGCAGTTGATGGTGCGGCAACTCACGGGGCTGGCTTATGCGATTGAATCGGAAGATGCCGCGGATGCGCTCGCCGTTGCCATTTGCCACGTAGTACATGTATCTCGTTCCGCGTTATTCCAACGCGGAACTAACCCAACCGAGGCAGATGCAGCCGCGAAAAATGGGCTCTTGAAAAAAGACGCGCTCTTGAAAAAAACTTCCGCGAGGATCGCATGATCAAGCTCTTCGCCCTACTCGCCTCTCTTGCCATATTTGCGCACGGCGGATCTGACGACGCGCCGCGCCTCACGTTTAGCAAATCTTTTCCCGGATCGGTGCCGCCGTATTTTGCGATCACCCTCGCTCCCGACGGTGCGGCCACGTATAACGAAAGCGAAGATCCCGACAATAGCGAAGCGCTCCACCTGGAACCGGCGGCGACGAGGCAGGCGTTCGAGCTCGCCGAGCGGCTCGATCGTTTCAAGAAACCGCTGGAATCCGGCCTGAAAATCGCGAACATGGGGCAGAAGACGCTGCGCTGGGAACAGGGCTCCGAGAAAAGCGAAGCAAAGTACAATTATTCGACGATGGAAGACGCGAAGGCGCTGGGCGATATTTTCGAACGAATCGCCGAGAGCACGCGCATGATCCTGGACTTGCGCCGCGCCCTGAAACATGATCGCCTGGGAGTAAACGACGCCGTGCTCCGCATTCAGGCGGCCTGGGAAAATCGTAAGCTTTTAGTAACGGATGATATTCTTCCGTTGCTCGATCAAGTGGCCATGAACGACGCCTACATTCATATGGCCCGGGAAAGGGCGGCGCGTATGGCCGACGCGCTCCGCGCGGCGCGATGAACAATATGTCGCGATCCGCGGCGGCGAATGGAACAAATTAGGACAAACGCAATTTTAGAATGACCACCAAATCCATCTCGCGACTTCTGCTGTTCGCTGCATGCGCCGGACCTCTGTTGGTGCAAACGGTTTCGATGCAAACGCTTTTGGCGCAAGCGAGTTTCTCGCAATTCCCAAACCCAGCGGACGAAGCGGCCGAGCGCCAACAGATTAATCAGGCGATCATCGAAGCCAATCACAGCTCGATTGATGTCATCGCCGCGCTCGAAAAGCATCTGCGCGCGCATCCCAATACGAAGTTGCGCGGAGAAATCGAGCAGCTTCTGGCGAAGGAATCCATGGAGGCGAGGGATGACGTCCGCGTCGTCCGCTATGGAGTCCCCACGCTCGCGAAAACTCCCAACGACGCGCAACTGCTCGATCGCGTTTCCGCCAGCCTGCTGAATGTGGGCGGCAAGGACAACGCCCAGAAAGCTTTGGAATTTGCCCGCCGTCTGGAAGATTACGTCGTGCACGTCCCCGTGCCCACGGGCGCGACCGCGGTGCGCAATCAGGAGGATCACGACCGCGCGCTCGAACGTGCGTTGCTCTATCAGGCTCGCGCCTTCGCGATTCTCGGTGCGAACGATGACGCGCGCATCAAGGCGGAGCTCGCCTACATCGCCTATCCCGAAGAGCCTTCCGCGCGCGAATGGGCCGAGGCTTTGGAACGCACCGGACGCCATGAAGACGCCATCAAGCAAATGGCCGCGGCATTTGTGATTTCCGATTCCCGCGCGTCGCCGGACGATCGCACGCTCGACCGCCGCGTCCTGGGACAGATGTATCGCAAGCTGCACAACGAATCGGAAGCCGGGCTCGGCGATGTCGTACTCCAAGCCTACGACCGCACGTCGGAGATTCTCGACAAGCGCCACAAGGATCTTTACGCGCTCGATCCCAATTACGGCCTCACAGATCCGGCGAAATTCGTGCTCGATGGGTTGGACGGCAACCGTCTGCCGCTCGCCAGCTTGAAGGGCAAGATCGTGATCCTCGATTTTTGGGCCACCTGGTGCGGCCCTTGCCGCATTCAGCATCCCATTTATGAGGAAGTGCGCAAACGTTTCGCGGATCGCAACGACATCGTTTTCCTCTCCATCGATTCCGACGACGATCATAGCGTCGTGTCTCCCTTCCTCGAAACCGTGCAGTGGAGCCGCGCTGTTTATTTCGAAACCGGACTGGCGCGCGCGCTGACCGTCGCGAATATTCCGACCACCGTCATCCTGGATAAAGAAGGCCACGTCGCGCGCCGCATGAACGGGTTTCTGCCCGATCGCTTTGCCGATCAATTGACGGAACACATCCGCGACATTCTCGCCGGTCCCGCGCCCGATAAAGATGGACAAGTGGCCGACACGCAGCCCGCGCCTCCTTCGCTCCGTAACACGCCGGTGCCCACGCAGCTGCAGCCGGGACAAGGACTCGGCGGCCGGATCGAATAGTTTTACCCTTTCGTTTTTCTTCATCGCATGGCTTTTCAAAGAATCGTCTGGATTGTTCTCGATAGTGTAGGTATCGGCGAAATGCCGGACGCGGCGGCTTGCGGCGATGTGGGCAGCGACACGCTCGGGAACATCGCGCGCCAGCGTCCCTTGAAATTGCCCAATCTCTGCCGCTGGGGACTCGCTAATATCAAGCCGCTCACGGGACTCACGCCCGCTTCAGAACCCATTGCCAATTTCGGGAAATGCGCGCTCGCGTCTCCCGGCAAGGACACGACCACGGGCCATTGGGAAATGGTGGGCATCCATCTGGCCAAGCCGTTTCCTCTGTTTCCTCACGGATTTCCTCCGGAAGTCATGAATGAATTCGAGCGCCGCGTGGGACGCCGCACGCTCGGCAACAAAGCCGCCTCCGGCACCGAGATCATCGAGGAACTCGGCGAGGAGCACATGCGCACCGGATCGCCGATCGTCTACACTTCGGCCGATTCCGTTTTTCAAATTGCCGCGCACGAGGAAATCATTCCTCTGTTCGAGTTGTATAAGATGTGCGATATCGCGCGCAATATTTTGCGTGGACCTTACGAAGTGGGCCGCGTCATCGCGCGTCCTTTTGAGGGCGAACCGGGTTCCTTCAAGCGCACCACGAATCGTCACGATTACGCCGTGCCTCCGCCGAAAGGCATGCTGCTCGATCAGCTGCATTCCAAAGGCGTCGAGGTTTCGAGCGTCGGCAAAATCTTTGACGTCTTCCTAGGGCGGGGAATTGGCGATCACGAAAAGACCGTCAGCAACGCCGACGGCATGGCGAAGACGCTTCAGATGATGAAGGATCAACCCACCGGATTGATCTACGTCAACCTGGTGGACTTCGATCAACTCTTTGGCCATCGCAACGATGTGGAAGGTTACGCGAAAGCGCTGGAAGAAGTGGACGCCTGGCTGCCGTTGCTGGAGTCGCGCGTGGCTCCTGGAGATCTTGCGATTCTCACGGCCGATCACGGTTGCGATCCCACCACGCCGTCGACGGACCACAGCCGCGAGTATGTTCCGCTGCTGGCTTACGGGCCGTCCTCGCGCCACGGCGTCAATCTCGGCACGCGCGCGTCACTTTCCGATATAGGTCAGACGGTCGCCGAGAACTTCGGAACCAGCATCGTCACCGGGAAGAGTTTTCTGCGAGAAATAGCGAGCTAGTTGCCCGCCGGCGCTTTCAGCGGTTCGCACTTGCCGGTGCAAACCGTCTCGGAAAGTTGCGTCGCCGGCCCTAGTGTGCCGGGATCGTCCAGCGACGCGCGGCGCACGTTGACCGTTTCCTTCACGCCGTCCGCAGTGGGGGTGCGCTCCACGGTCTGCGCTTCAATCAGCTTCGGCGTTCCCGCATCCGAGGAGCCCTCCGGAGCGACGCTGTATAGATTGCGCTCCGTTACCAGCTTGCCGTCCTTTGAAACCGTCGTCGTGCTGGTTTCCTGTTGACTCAGTATCAGGTGGCCGGCAATGTCGCCGTCGTATTTCGCGATGCTTGCCTCGGTCTTGTTGCCGTCCTTTTGTGTGTCCGTGACCGTGCGGCGATTGGCGACAAGTCCGCCATTGATCGAACGTTGATAGATGGTCTCGTCTTCGTGCTGCTTGCTGTTGGTGTCGGAAATCTTCTCCGTGGTCGTTATGATCTTGTGCTGCTCAATCGTTTCGAGCCCGCCGTTGTTGCCGGCCCCGGCGATCGTGACCTCCGTCGCTACGGTCTTCGCGTCTTGCCGCCGCGTCTCCACCGTTTTTCGCTCTTTCTCGGTCATCCCTCCGTTGGGATCGGCACGGTATACGGAATCCGTGGTGGATTTCCCGCCGTCCGGCAGCTTGCGCTCAGTCGTCAGCGTGCGCTCCGTGGAAAGCAACTGGCCGTTATTGTCGTATTTCCGCAGCCACGTTTCGGTAACTTTCTCATTGGGGCTCTCACTCAAAACGCGTTTTTCCGTCTGCTCCTTCGGAACCGGTTGTCCGTTGACCGATTGGCTGTATTCGGATTTCTCGCCGTCATTGAGAGATACGGTCGGCGCCGACGCAACGCGCACGCCATTGATATCGACGGCAATCGACACTGTGGTCGATTGCGCAAACGCCGCTTCGACAAAGATCGGGGAGTTCAACAAAGTGGCCGAAGCCAGTATGAGCAAACAGTACTTCACACTCTCAGCCTAAGCCTATCGCCACCCCGCCGCAATAGTAGGAAGACCTTAGGCAGGCTTCGGAACACACCCGCTCAAGAGCGCCACGTTACAATGAGAGCAGTGAAGACGTTTTACATAGAGACGTTCGGCTGCCAGATGAACGCTCACGACTCCGAAAAAGTCGTCGGCACTCTGATCAGCGAAGGCTATACGCAAGTCCCCACGCCCGACGACGCCGAACTCGTCTTCTACAATACCTGCAGCATCCGCGATAAAGCCGAGCAGAAAGTCTTCCACCGCCTCGACCAATTCAAGCGCAATAATCCTGGCGGCAAAAAGTTTGCCGTGCTCGGCTGCGTGGCCCAGCAGGAAGGCGAAAAGATTTTCGAAAAAGCTCCGCACGTCAGCATGGTGTGCGGATCGGCCAGCTATAACCAGCTTCCGCAAATGCTGGTGCAGCTCGAAGCCGGCAACCGCCGCGTTACCGGATTGAAGCTCGATACCGACCTGACCTTCGACACGCCCCTCACGCGCCGCGATAATCCGCATCGCGCCTATATCACGATCATCGAAGGGTGCGATAAAACCTGCGCCTACTGCGTGGTCCCTTTCACGCGCGGGCCGGAGCGCAGCCGCACCAGCGCCTCGGTTCTGGCGGAGGCCGGCCAGCTGGCGGAAATGGGCTACACGGAAATTCAACTGCTGGGGCAGAACGTGAATAGTTATCGCGATCCTTCGCCCGCGGGCTGGGATTTCGCGCAACTGCTCGATGCTGTCGGTCGCGTCGCGGGAATCCGCCGCGTGCGTTTTACGACTTCTCATCCGCGCGATTTCAAGAAGTCCATCGTCGATGCCATCGAGACCAATCCGGCGTTGTGCAATCACGTGCACCTGCCCGTGCAATCCGGATCCACGCGGATTCTCGATGCCATGCGGCGGCTCTATACGCGCGAAGAATATTTGCAACGCATTTCCTGGATGAAAGCTTCCACCCGGCCCATCGCCATTACTTCCGATATTATCGTCGGCTTTCCCGGCGAGACCGAAGCCGATTTGGAAGCCACGCTCGATCTGCTGAGTGCCGTGGGCTACGATGCGATTTTCAGCTTCAAGTATTCGCGGCGCCCGAATACCCTGGCCTTGGAGCTCGGCGATCAGATCCCGGAAGAAGAGAAATCCAGGCGCCTCGCGATCGTGCAGGAACATCAACGCCAACTGCAAATTGTGCGCAACGCCGCCTACGTCGGCACCGTCCACGAATGTATGGTCGAAGGATTCAATAAAGCCACCGGACAGTGGATGGGGCGCACCTCCGAGCATAAGACGCTGAATTTTCTTTACGCCGGTTCCGAGGATTTGACCGGACATTATGTCCACGCGCGCGTGACGCGTTCCGGACCGAACGCCCTGGCGGGCGAGCGTGTGCGGTAGCGCACTGTTTCTACCCGAGAACGTGTACAGTGAAAGCGAAGGGAGCGCGATATGGAAGTTGAAATGAAGATCCGGGGGTTGATGGTGGATCCGGTGACCAACATGCCGATCGTCGTGCTCAAGGACCTCAACGGCAGCTCCGTGCTTCCCATTTGGGTCGGAGTGTTTGAAGCGAACGCCATCGCACTCGAAATCGAAAAGGTCGCGACGCCGCGCCCCATGACGCACGATCTCATCCGCAATCTTCTGTTCGGCCTCGAAGCCGGCGTGAAAAAAATCGTCGTCAGCGAATTGAAGGACGACACATTTTTCGCCGTGATCTGGCTGGAGCGCAACGGCGAAATGATTTCGGTCGACGCACGTCCCAGCGACGCACTCGCCATCGCTTTGCGTCTCGATTGCCCCATCTACGTCGACGAGACGGTGTTGAAATCGACCAAGGCGTCGGCGGCCGTTTCGCAAGCGGGTACGGAAGACGAACTGCGCCGCTGGCTGGAAAACCTAAACGACGAGGATCTCGGTCGCTATAAGATGTAGCCAGCTCGGTCTCCGGATGCCCCTGGTCAGGCAAGCGGAGCGCGTTAGTCGATCACTCTAATCCCCTGACGATCGCGCCAAACTCCCAACTTTCTGCCAACGTCGCCAACTTCTTTCTTGAGAGGTTCAGGCCCCATTCCGGTGGGCTCTTCTTTCCTTCTCCGAAATCGTGACTTTCCAGAATTGGGTTATGGGCTCCGTCTATGGATGATCGCACCAGGAACAATCGAGCCGGCTCACCATCGACAAACTGAACCAGAGCGAGCAACGACTGAGGCGAAATACTAAACTTCGATTTCTGGAGGAACACGTACTTATTTGACGCAAGGCGGTACGACTTTACTTGTACGTCGTAGTGCCGTCCGGCGCGCGTGCGGACTACGAAGTCTATGCCATGGTCATCAACCTCGCTCGTGAAGACATCGCAGCCTTCCAGGATAAATTCCATCTTGGTAAGGTACTCGGCGTACTTGCCAAGTTGGAGACGATTGAGGCGAGTCCAATTGTGCCGTTCGGCGTTAGTCATCCTTCGAGTGTACGTCCGGCGGCGGACCTGTGGGTGTGGCTAGAAAGAAACAGCAGATCCCTCGTCGCTGACGCTCGCTCGGGATGACAAGGGTGGGGACTGGCCGAAAGACGAGGGTGCAGTGAGTCGCCCTTGCGGGACTATTCCGGAGTCTTTTCCAATTGCTGCTTGGCCCACACGCGCGCCGGATCCAGCTCCACCGCTTTTTGAAACTCCTTGCGAGCTTCCGCGTTGCGATTCAATTTGCGCAGCGCCACGCCCATCCATAAATGCGCGTCGGCGAGCTTGTGATCCAGGTCCGCGGCTTTTTCGAAATCCTTGAGCGACAACTCCACGCCGCCGCCCAGCGCCGCCGGCAAATAGTAATTGCCGATTCCCTTGCTCAGGTAATTCATCGCGGCCTTGGCATCCAACTGCAAAGCCTTATTGACTTCGTCCAGCGCGCAACGCCCGTACTTCAAGGCTCCCAGCCCGCCGGTGGCCGCCGCGGCCTGGCCGCAGAGAGTGCCGTAAATCCGATGATATTCCGCCACGTCCGGCTTGAGCGACGCGGCGTGTTCGGCGGTCTTCAATCCAGCCTCCGCGGCCGCGCGCGAAAGATTCTTATCGCGCACCTCCATGGCGACCTCGGCCAGCGTGGATTCGGCTAACGCCGCCCGATACTGCGCCATGGCGTCGTTCGCATCCTTGTCGGCACGCGCTGTGGCTTGCGAGGCGATCCGCTGCAGAACGGCCTGGTCCTGCGCATCGCGCGCGCGCAACAACTCGGCGTCCGCCCCGGTAATCGGGGAGGCGGCCAGCCAAAGAAAAAAGATTGCGCCTGTCATACATTAATTACGCGGGAGGCACAAGGTTCGATGCTTCATGGAGCGTCGGGGATTCCTGTAACAACCCGAGCAGTTCTCGCCAGTTGCACACCCCGCCGCTTTCCCTCTTTTACGCCGATCGATAACTTCCTAACACGCGTAGAAAATCCGCGACCTCCGCCAGGTGCGCCAGTGCATTCTTCACGTTGGGCTCCTCCGGCCGGCCCAGCAGATCGAGGTAAAAGAGATACTCCCATGGCTTGCCCCGCAGTGGTCGCGATTCTATCTTCGCCAAATTGATATCCCTCAGCGCCAGAGCGCTCAGCGCCCGGAACAAAGCTCCCGGCATGTTGCGGGTGGAAAACACTAGAGACGTCTTCCATCCATGTTTGGTTGCCCCCGGCGGCTGTTTGGTTGCTCCGGGAATCATCCGCGGTTTGGCGCCGACCGGTTCCAACAGGAAGAAGCGCGTGAAGTTCTGCTGATCGTCCTCAATGCCGCGCTTCAGGATTTTTCCTTGATAGATGTGCGCAGCAAGCTCCGAGGCGATCGCCGCGGATTGCGCGGGACGATCGGCCATCACCATTTTCACGCTGCCCGCCGTGTCATAAAAGGGGATGCGCTCGATCTGGGGATTCGCCGCGAAAAAATCCAGACATTGATTTAATGCCACCGGATGCGAGTACACGCACCGCACGTCCTTGAACGCCGTACCGGGCGGCGCGATCAGATTGTGCACCACGCGGACATTCGTCTCCGCCGTGATTTCGAAGGGGAACTTCAGCAGCAGATCGTAGTTTTCGTGGACCGATCCTGCGAGCGTATTCTCGATCGGAAGCGCTGCCGCGTCGACCTCACCTTTTTTCAGTGCCGCAAAAACCTGGTCGAAGCGAGGTCGCGCGATAGGATCGGCCTTCTCTCCGAAAAATTGCCGGATCGCCTGCTGGCTGAACGCTCCCAGTTCGCCCTGAAACGCCACGCGCATGCGGGCACGGCTCGGGGACGGTCGTTTGGTGGAGGGCGGCATGCTTCTCATCATACTTCGGATACCCGCTTCGGATGCGAGCTTGGGATGCCTCTGCGGTCTGTTATGCCGCCGTCTTTCCCATACCAGATCGGCGCAAAAATCGAAAAACGAGGGCTGTGGATATTTTTGTTCTGTTTTCAGAACAAGACCGGGGAAATGTTCTTGCTCTCGTTCGTCCAGGACGAGTATACTGAGCGAGTCACAGTATGTAGTTTATGGCATTCTCCCCCCAGCGGAGGAGGGATACACCCCCATCCCTCTACATGATGGAAGACGCGGGCCAAAAGCTCAAGAAGATTCGCGAGCAGCTGAACTTGCGCTTTCGCGATGTGGAAGAGGCCAGCATCAAGATCGCCGAACGGCATCATAATGACGAGTTCATCCTCGCTCTAAGCCGCCTGGCGGATATTGAAAACAAAGGGACAGTTCCGTCAGTTTACCGCCTGTATTCGTTGTGCGCCATCTACCGGCTGGATCTGTCCGAGGTGCTTTCCTGGTACGGCGTTTCCGTGTCCGCTCTACCGACCGACGCGGCGCTGATGGAGCACGAGCGTACGCATTTGGTCGGCTTCCGGCCCCATGAGATGGACGTGCAAGTCCCGATCGCCCTCGACCCGGGACTGGACCTGACTAAGACCGTATTTCTCAGCAGGATGATCCAGCAGTGGGGCACGCTTCCGTTGATTCTATTGAGCAAATTGGATATACGCTCGTATCGCTACGGCTACATCGGGACCGACGATTGGTTTATGAATCCGATCGTCCCGCCCGGATCGTTCGTGGTCATCGATGAATCGCGGAGAAAAATCGTCTCTTCCGGCTGGACCAATGAATTTGACCGGCCCATTTACTTACTTGAACATAGGGACGGGTACCGCTGTGGATGGTGTTCGCTGAAAGACGACCGCATCACCGTTCAACCGCATCCTTCTTCCTTGTGCGATCCGGAAACGTATGCGCATCCCGAAGAAGTCGAAATCGTGGGTCAGGTGACGCGCGTCGCCATGATGCTCGACCGCTCTAGTTTGCGCCGAAGCCGCTCCTAAGCAGCGCCACGGCAGTTTCCAGATCCCGATGGAACAGCAGCCTCTCGGAAGCGCGGGCGCTGTCCGGGAGCTGAGCTTCGCTCCTGGCCGAATGCGCTAAGTACCGCAGAACCACTTCGCGGTCCTCCTCCAGCCCCTCGATATACTCCCGCAAATCGTTCGTCTTCAATTCCAAATCCAGCGTGAGCCACTCCAGGAAGACTTGTTCATGGCTCTCCCGCAAGGCTCGGACGCTCTCGTCTCTGCCGAACACGGAGGATAGCCCGTGGTGCCGATAAACGCCGGAATTGGAATCGCGCAGCGAAACCAGGTAGATGAGGCGGCCATAAGACGTAGGGATGCACGACAACGTGTGCTTCCAGAGGTCCGCCGACGCGGTCCGCTCCAGCGCTCCTTTTAACTTGAAACGCGGCATTCTTGGCCTATTGTACGACGAACCACAAATCGAAAGCTCGCTCCTGCGCCGCCGCCGTCCACATTCACCCGACGTTTGCCACGCGTTCTAAATGCGGAAAACCTGAGTACCTATGCCGGGATACGAAGAGATAAGCCGGTATGCTCAGCCCCAGAGAGAAAGTAAGCTCTCAAGCGATTTTTGGAGGAGTTACCACAAAATGATTAAGAAAATGATTCTGCTAGCCGCTTTGGCGTTTACCTTGGCGACCACGGTGAGCGCGACGGCTTCTTATCCACAGTATCCGATTCCCGGTTGCTACCCTTGCAACGGCGGCGGCAACTAGGCGAAATAGTTCCGCATTCAGAACAATTCGTCTCATTGCGTCCCTCGAGAACTCACGCGGCGATGTGCCCGCCCGCATCACCACCGCGTGAGTTTCGTCATTTGCCGCATTGCCTCTTCACCGATCACCTTTACCCTTTGTTTAACATCCCTCTCAATCGGTGGTAGACTGCCGTCATGGATCGCATCGGCCAATTGCTGTGGTATGCAAATCTGGCGGCGATCAGTGCGTTGCTCCTGCGTTTTTGGGCTACTGGGGTTTGGCGCCATTATCGGGCCCTATTCTTGTATTTCTTGGCGACGGCCGGAAGTAGCCTCCTCCTTCTTCAGATATCGTTTCGATCCAATTCCTACGCGCTTGCCTTTATGACGTGTGAAGTGGTTCTCCACGCACTCGCGTTATTCACCGTCCTGGAGTTATACCGAATCGCCCTTGCCAGACATGCCGGCCTGGCCAGTTTTGGCCGTACCGGCGTATGGGGAGTGACCGGAGTTGTGACCTTGCTGGCGTTGTTGAGCGCCTTGCTGGATCGCGACATCCCCAAGGGCCAATCCGTCATCCTCCATCGATTCTTGACTGTGGATCGAACCTTGGAACTGGCGATCATTCTTTTTCTTTTATTAATTGCATTATTTATCAGCTGGTTTCCTGTAAAAATGCAGCGCAATACGGCGCTATCGATTGCCGGCTTTTCCGTGTTCTATTTCGTGAGAGCCGGCGGACTACTGGCGGCCAACTTGATGTCCCGGAGCCACTTGGAAGCAATCAACGCCGTCGCGATCGCCGTCTCCACAGCCTTATTATTGGGCTGGGCCGTTGTCCTTAGTCCCGAGGAGGCTAATCATGAGGTGGTGACGGGGCATACCTGGGATCCCGAGGCACTGGGGCAGCTGAGCCGTCAGTTGGATTCCATCAACACTGCTCTAGCCCGTTTGGGCCGGGGGTAATGGATGATCCTTAGTGGAAAATTCATTGAAATTTATTTTGCATTCTTCCGCAAACTATATTATGCTTACTGTGAGTTTCCTCGGAGTTGATGGATGAATCCTTGGACGGCAGTAGCGTGGATGATCACGACCGGCTCGGTCGTCGGCTTAGCCGTGGCCGTCACACGGATGTGGTTCGGTTCCCGTGAGCATGGGGCGGTTGAGCAAAGCCGCGGAGGGCCTGCAGACTCGGATCTTTCCTTCGCTCGCTATCAGGTCATGGAGCGCTTGCTGTCTCCCCGCGACCTTCAGTTTCTGGCCTCCCTACCGGGCAAGCCTGCCAGGAATTGGAAGCGCGAAAGCCTCCGTATTTTCCGGGTGTACCTGGATGAGTTAACGAACGATTTCCAGGCTCTGCACGGTCATGCCCGGCGCATGGTGGCGGAATCGCATACTGAGTCTCCCGAATTGGCGGCCGCGTTGGTTCGCCAGCAAGTGGTCTTCTTTCGAGCCCGGCTCGCCTTGGAGGTGCGACTGCTCTTGTTTGCCCTCGGATGGGGAAGCGTGGAGGTCGCCCCTCTGCTCCAAATGGTCGAAGCCATGCGGCTCGACCTTGGAAGGCTTGTTCCGGAAGCGGTCGACCCTCTAACAACGACCTTCTAAGAACGACTCTCTAACGCCGATTTTATAAGCAACGAACGTCTTCAGAAGACAAGAGCGAGTGCGGATCGGTCCCCGCGTGCGCGCTGTCGTCCCGCCCATCCCGTCGTTCAGCCCATCACAATGACACGGATTCCCTCGTGGATTCTGCGGTAATTTGGGAAACATCCGCCGCCGCGGGCAGGTGAATATCGAAACGGCTGCCCTTGCCCGGGTTGCTTTCCACATTGATATCGCCGCCGTGGGCCGAGACAATCCAGGCGACGAAACTCAAGCCCAAGCCAAGGCCCTCGATCTTATTGGTCTGCGGGTTACGCACGCGGTAGAAGCGGTCAAAGATGTGCGGCAGATCTTCCGGCGCGATTCCCACGCCGCTATCTTCCACCACCACGCGGGACCAACCGCGGGCCTCGGGGTCTATACCGGCGCGTACGATGATCGAGCCGCCTGCCGGCGTATATTTCACGGCGTTGGAAAGCAGATTGGAGAGCATCCGCTCGATCTGCGTCCGGTCCGCCAGCGCGAACGTTCCTTGCTCGCACAGAGAAGTCAGCGTCAGGCCTTTTTCTTCCGCCGGTATTTGGAACTGCTCCACCACGTCGGCGGTCACGTCTTCCAAGTTCACCAGGGTTTTTTGCAGTACCAACTGGCCGGATTCCGCCTGCGACAACAGCAGCAGCGCGCGCACAATACTGGAAAGTTTCTCGACATCTTCCAGGGCATTTTCCATCGCTTCCCGATATTGCGCGGAGGATTCCGCGGTTAATAGCGCCACTTCCAACTGGCCGCGAATGGCCGTCAGCGGCGTGCGCAATTCGTGCGAAACGTCGGTCGAGAACTGCCGCACCTGCTCGAAAGACTGGCTGAGCCGCCGCGTCATGCGATTAAAGCTGTCGATCAGATTGTCCAATTCGTCATGCGCCCCACGATTGGGAATCTGCGTCGACAATGTTCTTCCGGTTAATTCCTGAGCGGCATGTGCGACCGAATTCAGCGGCCGGATAGAGCGGCCCGCCAAGAGCCATCCCGCAATGCTCGTCAGCGCGATCATCGCTGGAAGCAGTAGGAAATAGGTCCGCGTGAAGCCGGTGACGGTGCGCACATTATCTTCCAGGGAGCGGCCCAGGGCCAAGAAATAGGTCTGCCCTTTATCGTCCCGCAAGGCGCCCGCCTTAATCAGGTAGGGCGTGCCGCTGGAGTCGGTTCGGATGTGAACCTCCGGTTTCGCGAGGCTCAAAATCCGGGCGATTTCCTTGGGAGAATCGTCGCCGATGGTGTCGTAGGTCCCCGAATGGTCCAGCACGTAGCCCTTGGAATCGGTCAGCAGGTAGACGTGGCGCAGGCGTTCGACGATGTAGCGCTCCTCGGCATCCGTGGAGTCCCACACCCAAACGGGCCGCTCGTTCTGGATGCTCAAGTAACCCTTGGCCGCGCCCCATTCTTCTTCGAGCAGCGCTTCGACATCGCCGTTCATTTCCGATTGCAGGTTTTGCCGGAATACAAATCCGATGGCGATCAGCAACACCGTAAAGAGCAGAACGTAGCTTACGGTAAGGCGGAAACGCAGGCCGCGCACGAGACGAAGCGCTTGTTGCAGCATCGGCCTGACCGTGGCGATTGGCATGAACGAGCGTCCTTCCTCCATGATTTCGCTTCCCCGTGGCTACAGGATGGAGTCCTTCTCCGTAGGGCGATCCGGCGTCTCCAGCATATAACCGATGCCGCGCACCGTCTGGATCATCTTTTCCGGGAAGCGGTCGTCGATCTTGCTGCGCAGGTGGCGGATGTACACGTCGACGATGTTGGTCAATCCGTCGTAGTCCATATCCCAAACGTGTTCCACGATCATCGTGCGGCTGAGAGGCCGTCCGCGATTGCGCATCAGGTATTCCAGAATGCTGAATTCCTTGGGCGCCAATTCGATATTCCCGCCGCCGCGCGTGACCTTGCGGCGAATGCAGTCGAGCGACAGATCGCCCACCTGCAAGCGCTCCGGTAAAGGTTGCCCGCGGCGCAGCAGGACGCGCACACGAGCCAGCAGTTCGACAAACGCAAACGGCTTGACCAGATAGTCGTCGGCGCCGCCCTCGAGTCCTCTGACACGATCGTCCACGGCGTCCCGCGCGCTGAGGATTAACACCGGAGGCGAGACTTTGCGATTGCGGATCTTCTTCAAGACTTCGAGGCCGTCCATGTCGGGCAGCCCCAAATCCAAAATGATCAGGTCGTACTCGGCGGCATGCACCATGTCGGCCGCCGCGCCGCCCGTGTTCGCAACGTCCACCGCGTAGCCGCCGCTTTCGAGACCGCGGGAGAGGAAATCGGCAATCCGTTTTTCGTCTTCGACGACCAGGATTCGCATGCTATGAGTTTAGCGCGGGTCGTGCGGAACGCGTGCAGCACGCGTGCGCAACCCGTGCGGAAAGCGTGCGTCTGTGCGAAAATTCAGCGGAGGCGCCCAATTCGGGCCGGGTTCCGTCCGTGCGTGGGCGCACCAGTTGTTGCCGGCACAACGCCCCCGGATTTAGAGCCGCCGGAGCGCATAAAATAAAGGGGTCGGGACAAATACACATGAAGCCATGCGCGAAGCCGTTCACCAAGATTCTTACGAAGCTCCTGCCGGTCGCCGTCATCCTTCTGACACCGATCCTGTTCGCACCGATCCGATTTACACCGCCGCTGTTCGCCGCCGATAAAGGCGATCCGGCGTTCGCCAAATGGTGGCAGAAATTCCAACTGGCCGTCATGCGCCGCGATATCCGCGGGATCGACAAGGGCGTCGAGTTTCCGCTGGATTGGCAGGTCGGCCCCGAGGTACGCGGCGTCCGGAGCGAATCGGATTTTGCGGCGAATTTCCAGTTGTTCTTTACGTCCGACGTCATCAAGAACGTCGCGGCCGGAAAACCGGAAAAACTTCCTAACGGAAATTACGCTATCACATGGAAAGCCAACGGCAAGGATTACACCTTGAACATTCGCTTCTACAACGGCGTCTACGCGATGGAAAGCTTGATTGAAGGGCGCCCCTAGCAGGCTTGCTCTTGCGTGCTCACGTTCACAAAGAACGTAATGAGCCGCACGAAAAAAACCTGCGTGAAAAATTCCTGTCGAACCGTGTCCTCCGAAGGCGGCTCAACCGGATTCTTCACGCAGGTTCTATAAGCGCCCTGGCCAAAAGCTTGGCCGCGGGACGTTACGCATTCAATGGATGACGCCCGCTACCTTGCAAGCGGCGGCAGCGAAGTGAATGTCAAGGCGGGCGGCGTGCGGATCCCGATGACGCTGATCTGCGCTCCCGCCGGCTTGTCGAACTCGATGGTCCCCCGGATATTATTGGTGATCGAGAATTGTGTCGACAGCACGAAAGACGAGTGTCCGTTGATGGCCATCGTCAGGTTGCCCGCGCCGCCAATGGCGTTACCCTGGTCGTCGCGAATCACCACGGGAACCACCGTGGCCAGCGGCGCCTGCGTGCTGAGCGCGATGCCCGTCACCGTTCCTCCGGTGTTGTCGAAAGGAATGATGTAGGCGTTCGCGTTGCGCGTCTCGAGCGGCACCACCGCTTCCTGTCCGTTCGGATTGTAGCGGAAGATCACGAAACCGGCGATGTTTCCGGTGGTCGTCAACTGGGCGGATCCCGTTAACAGCGCTGCGCCGATGGCCCCGGCGCTCTGCACCCATAACGATGCATGGCTGTTGATACTCTGCGTGATGGTTGCCGCCGTGGACGCCGTAAAGATTCCTTGCGGCGAGGCCAGAGGCAAGTTCAGAGGGTTGCCGTTGTTATCGTAAAAGTTCAAGGTCGCCGACGCCGCGCCGGACCCCGTATTCACCAGCACGAACGTGGTTTGCCATCCAGCGGCTGACGCCAGGTGCGCCATCAGTCCGCCCGCCGCGGTGACGTTGGCGATGGAGGGAATGGTCGTAATCGTGCCGCCCGTGTAGCGAATTCCCAATACGCTGATCAGTCCGCCGCTCACTGCGTCGAATTCGATCGTCCCGCGAATGTTCGCCGTGATCGGAAATCCCGTGCCCGTCGGGCTGGACAATACAAACGACGTATGGCCGTTGGCCGCGAGCGTGAGAAACGTGGAGGAAAGCAGGTTGCCTTGGTCGTCGCGGATAATCACGGGAATGCTGGCCGACGTCGCCGAGACATTGGCGATCGCCACGCCCGTCAGCACGCCGTTCGTGTTATCGAACGCTAACAGATAAGAGCTGGCCGTACGCGTTTCCATCGGCACCACGGCTTCCTGCTGATTGGGATCGAAATGGAAAATCGCGAACCCGTCCACGTTGCCCGTCGCCGAGAGCTGCGCCGAGCCTTCCAGATACGGAACACCCGCTGGGCCCGTCGCCGCCATGATGAAGGATGCGTTCGGCGCCATCGGCTCGGTAATCGTGGACGCCGTCGTGGAGCCTCCGGTTTGCGGCAGATTGATGAGCACGGTGAACGGCGTTCCGTCGGGTGCGTATAAAGTGTTTTGCGCCGTCGCGGCCGTCGTGCCTTTGTTGACGAAGGTGAACGTCGTCGTCCATCCGCCTTCGGCCGCAACGTGCGGCATGGAGCCGATGAACGTCAGCGCGCTCCCCGTCGTCGAGAGCGGATACGGAGCCAAGCCCGCGAATGCCGGGAAAGAGTTGGTCGAAACATAGGTCTGAGCCCCGGTGGAAGTGCTGATCGTCCCAAATCCGGAACTATAGAAATTCGCCCACAAGGTTCCCGCGGTGTAAACCAACGCATAGGGGTTGCCGGTCTTGGCTGGAGGGGCCACGTTGGCCGCCCCGATCAATGTAGCCGTGCCCGTGGTCGTGTTGATGCTGTAGAGAGTATCCGTGAAGCCGTTCTGCACTTCCCAATAGAGTTGCGAGGAATCGCTGGATGCCGATAAATACCCAGTGCCACCTCCGGCGTTGACTCCTGTCGATCCGATGAGCGTCACGGCGCCGCTGGTCGGATTCACGGAATACAGGGAATTGACACCGCCGGCGGCCGCGCCGATCGCATATAGCCCGCTGAGCGTCGACCCGAAACCATTCTGAGAACCGAAGTTGTTTCCATTCTGACTGAAGGCGTTCGGCGTATTTGTGACCGCACCGGTAGCCGCATTGAGTTGAAAGAGGCAACCGCAGGCCGTACTGGCTCCATACAGGGAGCCGTTGTACTCGCCCAGCCCGTAAACGCTGCTCAAGCTGGAGCCGGGCGCGGCGATTTGCGTGAAAACGCCGGTATTGAGATCCATTGTCCCGATAATTCCGCTGCCGGCGGTGACTGCGTACGCCGTCGTGTCCGCGAGCATGATGCCCTGTGTCAGAGCGATCCCTGCGGCAACGAGGCCTAAAACGGGGAAAATCCCTCGAACGGATTTGTTGAAACGCACAACGACTCTCTTTCTCGGGGGATACCAACACTATATCAGAAACTTTTCGTACAACCACATAAATTGCGAAAAATGTTTCAAACGTTATCGGGCCAACTAGTCGCAATGGAGGACGCCCCCGCCGCGTCCTCCATTGCGCGATCGGCGGTTACGGAACGATCGTCGTCCCCGGCGGCAAATCCCCCGGCGGCAACGAGGAAAACACGGGAAACGCTTCGGCGTTCAACGACAGGCTGATGAACGGGTTCGGCGAGCTGATCTTGACGAATCCTGTGAAGTTGGTCAAGCCGAGCAGCGGTCCCACATTAGCGGCGCCATGCTGCAGCGGCCCGAGCGTGATCACCTTGCTGCCCAACAGTCCTCCGGTCGTCGTATAGACTTCCACCGTGATGGTTGCCGAGACCGTCCCGGAGGGATTCGCATAAGCGATTCCGGTGGCCGTCTGCGCGAACGTCGCGAACTCGGTGGTGGCCGCGGATTCCGCGTTGACACTGGCCTCGCCCACCGGCGCTCCATTCACGAAATAGCGATACAGCAGGCCCGCTTGTACCGGGCCCGTGCACGTTGCCTGCGCCCAACCTTGCACGTAAGGGGGAGCGAGCGGAGCGGCAGTCACGACGTGGATCGATCCTCCCGGCGCCATTGTATCGGATCGCGTGGAGCCGGTCTGGTCGCTGAACGGCATCGCGACCGGAGCCCCGTTATCGCCATAGAAATTGGTCGTGCAGGTTACCGTTTGCGGAGAATAGTTCACATAGGTTAGCGTCGTCTGATATCCGCCGCTGAACGCGAAGTCCGAAAAATAATACTTATCGCTCGTCTGCTCGCTGCCGGAATCAAAAGTGGCCAGCGCGGTCGGAGGTCCCATTATCGTGGCCCCCGCCACAACACCGACGGACGCCACCGAACATGGGGAAACCGGGGTACCGCCGCAGGTTACCTGAGCGCCGAACGCAAAACCGATTCCGGCCCCACTGGGAAACTGGCCTCCGGCAAGGATTGGAACCACTGTGGTCCCGCTCGAGGCAACTAAAGTCAGGGTCATGGTCGAGGTCGCGGGGACGGTGGAAAAGTACCACGTGATGGCGCCCGGGGTTGTTTGGGTTCCTTGGAGTGGCGAGGTTCCGGTGCCCACATAGGTGGTGACCAAGGTATATGTGCCGCTCGTCAGTCCGGCAGCGGAACTGGTAAACGAACCGGTAAGAACACACGTCGTGCTTCCTCCAGAAGCGGTGCACGTGCCGAAGGTTAGGTAATATTGACCGAGGCCGGTGGAGTTCGGCCCGATCCCCGTCAGGGTTTCGTTCTGTGCACTTTGCCCTAGGTTCACCGTGATCGTGACTGCCTGCGCGAAGGGTGCCACCAGCAATGCCCCCAGTAAATACAACGCGATCTGCCAGACGGTCCGCCGCGGGCGGCGAACAGAAGAGAGAGCGAAACCCCAAATCCGGATGGCGGTGCTCATGTTATGAAGTCTCCTCGCGGAAGGTTAGCGAATAGGAGAGCCGCGGAGATTCGCATGAATCTCCACGGCTAGGGGACAACACGCTGCGATGCTTAGGGTACGATCGGCGTGCCGCTCAGCAGATCTCCCGGAGGCAATGACGAAAACACCGGGAACGCCTCGGCATTCAGCGACAGGCTGATGATGGGGACGGTCGAAGTGATTTTCACGAAGCCCGTGAAGCCCGACTGACCAACCCAGGTTCCGACGTTGTTCGATCCGTGCGCCAGCGGACCCAACGGAACGATGTGGCTGCCTACCAGCGCTCCCCCTGTGTTGTACGCTTCAAAGGTCACCGTGCCCGATTGCGTGGTCGAAGGATTCGCATAGGCGATTCCCGTGGAGCTGACCGCGGCTTGTGCGAACGTCGCGAACTCCGTGGTCGGCGCGGTCTCGGCGTTGATGCTGGCTTCGCCCACCGGCGTTCCCGAACTATATAAGCGGTACAGCAAGCTCGCTTGCACGGGACCGTTGCAGTTCGCCTGCGCCCAGCCTTCGACGACCGCCGCGGTCAAAGTCGCAATGGTCTGATCGTGAACGGAGCCGCCGGCAGGAATGGTATCCGTGCGGCTGGTGATATTCCCTTGCGCGAACGGAATGGACAGAGGCCCGCCAGCGTCGGAATAAAAATTGGTGGTGCACGTGATCGTTTGCGGCGAGTAGTTGATATACGTGAGCGTGGTTTGGAACCCGCCGGCAAACGCGAGGTCGGAAAAATAGTACGTTGGTGTCACGCCATTGGGTCCGCTTCCCGATCCGACGAGATTGGTGCCGCTCCCTAGATCTCCCGGAGGCAGCGAGGAAAATATCGGATAAGCTTCCGCATTCAGCGACAGGCTGAGGACGGGGAGGGTGGACGTGATGGTGACCATGCCGGTAAAGTTCGCCTGACCGAGCCAGGTCCCCACGTTGGACGATCCATGCGCCAAAGGTCCGAGCGTGACGATGTGACTACCGAGCAACGAGCCCGCCGTGTTATACGCGGACAGCGTAATGGTGGCGGACTGCGTGGTGGAGGGATTCGCGTACGCGATTCCCGTGGAACTGGCCGCCGATTGCGCGAACGTAGCGAACTTGGTAGTCGCCGCCGTTTCCGCGTTTACACTGGCCTCGCTGACCGGAGTTCCGCCGCTATAGAGGCGATAGAGGAGACCCGCTTCGATCGGACCGCTGCAGGAAGCTTGTGCCCAGCCTTCGGTCACGGGTGCCGTTAGGCTGGCGATCGTCTGCACGTGAAGCGATCCGCCGGGTGCAATGCTATCGTTGCGGACGGCTCCGGTTTGGTCGCTGAAAGGAATCGTGAGAGAGGTTCCCGAATCGGAATAAAAATTCGTGATGCAGTTGACGCTCTGCTGCGAATAATTGATGTAGGTGAGCGTCGTCTGGAAACTGCCGCCAAAGACCAGATCGGAGAAATAATACGACGCCGAGTTCGGAGTTCCGCCGGCTGCCAGACCCGTGAGTTCACGCACGCGGTTGTTGTTGATGTCTCCCACGTACAGATTCGCCGCGCTGTCGATGGCGAGCGCGAACGGATTGTTGAACTCCGCTTGCAGCGGCGCGCCCCCATCGCCGCCGTAACCGGGCAGTCCATTGCCGGCGATCGTGGTAATCACGCCACCGGTGACTTTGCGAATCCTTTCATTGCCGGAATCCGCAATATACAGCGAGCCGGCGGAGTCCCAAGCCAAACCGCCAGGAAAATTCAGATTGGCCGATGTCGCCTGCCCATTGTCGCCGGAATACCCGGTGTTCCCGTTTCCAGCAACTGTGCTGATGATCTGTCCAACAATACTGATGACGCGAACGCGCTGGTTATATTCGTCGGACACGTAAATATTTCCCACGCTGTCCGATATTACCCACGTCGGGTTGTTTAAAGTCGCGGCGTTTGCTGGTCCGCCGTCTCCGGAAAAGGATTGCGTTCCGGTGCCCGCGAACGTGGTGATGTTGCCGCTGGTATCCACTTTGCGAATCTTATGCCCGCCCTGGTCCGCGATGTATACGCTGCCGCTCGGATCCACAGCGCAGCGAACCGGGAGAATCATACTGCCCGCCGTGGCCAGGCCGCCGTCCCCCGCGCTTGCGTTCACTCCATTGCCGGCCAGTGTGGTGATCGTTCCGGACGGGGAAATCGCGCGCACCCTCCGGTTGTTGAGATCGTTCACATAGACCGTGCCGTTGGGAGCCAGGCAGACGCCGCTCGGCGCGCTGAGCTGAGCCTGCAGCGCTGGACCGTTATCCCCGCTGAATCCGGCGACGCCGGTGCCGGCGATCGTCGTGATCACGCCATTCGTGCCAACCTTGCGGACGCGATTGTTGTTCTGATCCGCCAGGTAAATATTTCCCGCGGTGTCCGAGGCCAGTCCCGTCATATTGTTGATTTCCGCGGATACCGCTGGTGCGCCGTCGCCCGCATAACCAGCGACGCCATTCCCGGCAAAGGTTGTGATTTTCTGTCCAAATGCGAGCGCCGCAAAAACACATAGGGCGAAAGCGACTTTCTTATTCATTCCATTGCTCCTCTTGCGGAGTTGACGAAGGCTAAATTACGAACATCTGCCTTTTCCGCGGAATTATGTTTGCAATCGAGGGGCCAACTCTGGCGTGCCCGCCCGCCGCCATTTGCACGTGGTCATCGATGACATAATGACCGCCCGCCGCCACTGCAGATCACCTACGGCAGATCAAGACGGCTAGGGAACGAGCACGGTTCCACCCGGCAAATCTCCGGGAGGCAGCGACGAGAACACCGGGAACGCCTCCGCATTCAGCGACA
>Ga0182030_10004535_pt1 | contig 29584 bp, 46 predicted proteins | sample 812S3MmetaG_FD_121299 | JGI IMG/M metagenome (GOLD analysis project Ga0182030, IMG submission 121299) | Permafrost microbial communities from Stordalen Mire, Sweden - 812S3M metaG (Illumina Assembly) | ecosystem: Environmental > Terrestrial > Soil > Wetlands > Permafrost | place: Sweden...
AGTAAGGTCTCGCGAAATAACAGCCGAAAAGCTAGAAGCTAAACGCCCATCTTCTCAATCTCTGGCAGTGGAACGCGCAGCGTTCCCTGGAAAATATCGCCGAACGACGCCAGGACTTCCTCGTGCAAGGCGCCGTTGTCGGCCAGTATGTGGTCGGACTCTGTGATGCTGAGCGGCCCGCCCCGCATGTCGCCTACGCGTCCGCCAGCCTCTTGTACCAGCAGCGCGCCAGCCGCCATGTCCCAGGGCTTCAGTCCGAACTCCCAGAAGAAATCCAGCCGCCCGCACGACACAAACGCCAGATCGAGCGCCGCCGACCCGGTGCGCCTCACGCCGTGCGACGCCATGGCCAGCTGATAGTAGAAGTGAATATTGATATTGTGGTGCCGCTTGCGGCTGGGAAAGCCCGTCGACGCCAGACTGTCGCTCACCGTCTGGACCGGCGACACGTGGATCCGATGCTGATTCAGGAACGCGCCCGCGCCTCGCTCGGCCGTGAAAAGCTCGCCGCGAATCGGATCGTACACCACGCCGACGATCGGTTCGCCCGCGCGCTGCAGGCCCATGCTGACGCAAAACATCGGAAAGCCGTGCGCGAAGTTAGTGGTGCCGTCGAGCGGGTCGATAAACCAGCAATACTCCGACGCGCTCTCATGTCCGCCGCCTTCTTCCGCCATGATGGCATGCGCGGGGAAATGCGACCGCAACCGCTCCACAATCAGTTTTTCGGATGCGCGGTCGGCCTCGGTTACCAGGTCGAACTCGCCCTTGACCTCGAACGGAATGTGCCGCTGGTGATAATTGGCGATCAGCGCGCCGCTCTCGCGCGCGATCTCTACGGCTGTCTCCAGAACATGCATCGCGAGCCGCGGCCTCAGGCCACTTCCTGAATATATTTGATGTCGTGTTTGAAAATGAAGAGGTTCGGCTCACCCTTGCGAGTAAGCCGGATGAACGACTGATCGTAGTATTCGATGGTGCCCGCAACTTCCTCGCCGTCGGCCATTTTGACCCGTACGGGGGTGCTGCTCTCGATGAGTTGCTTGAGATAGCGGGCTTCCTCGAAGGTGTGTTCCGGGGCGCGCGCGGATTTCGAACTCGGCTGTGGAGTAATCACTTCTTCTTTCTTCCCGTGGGAGTTACCGCGACCGGGGCATTTGAAGAGCCGTCCGCGCCCTCCGCATCCCCATAATAGCCGTTGCGTGCGTGCACCTGCAAATCCGCCCGGTCCACCTTCACCTCAAGTTTGTGAAATGGATTCTTGGTGAGCGGCACATCCTTGGGGTAGTAGCCCAGGAAATACTGCGTGCGCAGTTCGTTCAGGATGTCGGTAAATGCCTGGTCGAGTTCCTTGCTGGCACTGGGAAAAAACGTGCGTCCGCCGGTGCCCTGCTGCATGAAAATGAGCGCATGCTCACCGCCGGTGTTGCGCCCCGCCTCGTTGGTAATCGGCACCACCACCACCGGGTAGATCACCGCATCGGCAAGCTGCGCGGCCTTCAGGGCTTTGTCAATTAGCATCGTGCTGGTGGTGTTGCCACCGTCAGAGATCACCACGATCACCTTTCGTCCCGGTGGCCGTTCCTCCAAATCATGCGCTGCGAAATAGATAGCGTCGTAAAGTGAAGTTCCGCCCGAACCGTGGATGTACTTGAGGGCGTTATCCAGCGACGCGTAGTTGTGGGTGAAGTGCTTCACCTCGGTGACATCCGAATCGAAAGTGAAGAGCCCAACCGCATCCTCCGGATTGCCTTCCGTGAGCAAGGCCTTCAGGAACTTCGAGGCAGAATCCGTCTCGTACTTCAAGTCCTTCGCCGTGGAGCCGCTGACGTCGATCAGCAGCGCGATGGATAACGGCACCGCGCTCTGCCGCTCGAACACGCGGATCTCCTGCGGGACGCCATTGTCCAGGACGGTGAAGTTCGATTTCTCCAGGGTACCCACCAGCTCGCCCTTGGTGTTTTTCACCGAGGCGATTACGTGGACCTGGGTTACCGTGTCGCGGAAGACCGTGGGCGGCTGCGCCGGCAGCACTCCCGCGCCAACCGACACAACCGCAGCGGCGATGCTCTTATCCAGCCACCGGAACATTGCTGTCCCACTCTCCTTCCACCCAGACCTCGCCGTCCACGAAATGCTCTTTCTTCCAGATGGGAACGCGCTTCTTGAGCCGGTCGATGGCCGCCCGCGCGGCTTCGAATGCCGGCCCGCGATGCGGCGCCGTTACGACGATCGCCACGCTCGTTTCGCCGATCAGCATACGGCCCAACCGGTGGACCATGGCAATTCGGCCAATTTCATACTGGCCAATAAGTTCCAGCCCAATCTGCAACATTGTCTTGAGGGCCATGGATTCGTAGCATTCATAGTCCAGGCAGCGGGTGGCGCGTCCCTTGGTGTTGTTGCGGACCGTCCCCTCGAAGGTGACCACAGCACCCTCCGCGCCAGTCATCACGCGGGCGATCACGGCATGGGTATCGATGGCGAGGCGGGTCAAGGCGAATAAGTGGCCGTCCTGCTGAAGTTCGGTGTCCATTCCCGATCCGCCACTGACGGGAGGCAGGAAAGCCACCTCATCACCTTCCGTAATACTTGCAGAAAGCTGTGCAAATTCTTGATTTTGAGCTACTACAATGCTCGGTGCCAGCTCGCGCAGGCGGGGGTAGCGAGTGGCGTAGCTGTCGAACACGGCGCGCAAGTCGGCACCCTGAGGAAACTCGGCGTCTTCCGACGACCGTCCCACCAGTTCCTTCAACATCCCAAAAAAGAGCACTCGAACGCGCATCGTGAATTTGTTAAGGTACCATCTAACAGACGGTTGCGGTCGGTTTGCGGTTGCGCCGGGTTACAATACTCCTCTCCCTCCCATGCAACCCTTCACCGAAACGCGCCTGCGGGTGCGATATGCCGAAACCGACCAGATGGGCGTGGTCTATTACGCCAACCATTACATTTGGATGGAGGTCGCGCGCGTCGAGCTGTGCAAAGCCCGAGGCTTCAACTATCGCGACATGGAGCAGGAGGACGGAATCTTCATGGCGGTGGCGGAATCCGCCTGCCGCTATCGCGCCCCCGCCCATTTCGACGATGAGATCGTGGTGAAGAGCTGGATCGAGGACGCCAACCCGCGGACCGTGACGATCCACTATGAGATGCGACTCGCCGAGGGCGGCCGCGTCCTCGCTACCGGACACACCCGCCACGTCTTCGTGAACCGCGAAATGCACAAAGCGCGCCTGCCTGAAAAGTACTTCTCCATGTTCGGAATTCCCGCGCCGCAGCCCCGATGATATAGTCCGCCACAGGCGGCAATGTAGTCAAAGGTTAACTAGGTTCTACTACGGTACCGGTACGCCACGTTAAAATACTCGAAAGTTATTCTCTTTTCGCCGATAATACATTGTGTATAGTAGTACCCTCAGGGGGTTCTGGAGGGTACGGTCGTAATGTAGCGGCACGGGAGAAAATCGATGGAACTCGCGGACCCACGGATGATCGAAGCGTTGCTGGCGACGCATGCCAGGATCTCCACTGTGCGCCAGGCTCGCAAGAAGCGTTGCAGTCCGCCGCCTGAGATATCCATGGCGGCAACGCGCTATCCCAAGGTAAGACGCTGCCGCTGTGGCACGTGCCAGCGTTGCGTCGAAGAGGCCCGCTGGGAGCGCATTTACAACGAGAGATTCGCCGACCCGGACTATTATAAGAATCGGCCAACGACCTTTGGATCGTCGCTGGGCTGGTTGGGCCGCACCGTCGGCTCGTAAGTGCGTCGGAAATCCCGACCAGTATTCGTGGGGCAGACTTCAGTCTGCGGAGGGCTTGAGCCCTCCCCGGAGGGCTTGAGCCCTCCCTTCCGCGCATTCCTGTACCAAACTGTGTGGGAAGGTGAGCCCTCGCCCCGGCTGGCGGCGCATGCCGCCGGAAGATGGCCGGAAATCTGGATGCGGGAAATCCGCGCGTCCAGCGCCTGTGCCCCACTCTACCCTCGCCCTCGTACAAGGTATATTTGAACTGTGACCGACAACTGGCGTCGCACGCTGGCGATCGGGCTGGCATTCGTCCTGGCGATTGGCGGCGCTTTCCTCTTCGCATCCCGTGCATCGCATCGCGCGCATCGCTTCGTTTCGGCCGACGAGCCCATCCATGGCTGGATGTCGATCCCGTTCATCGCCCACACTCATCACATGCCTGCATCCGTACTGTTCCAGGCCATCGGCGTGGAACCGCTCCAGCCGCGCGATCACCGCTCCGTCCGTCACATTGCTCGTGAATTGAATCGCCCTGTCCGGGAGGTAATCGCCCAATTGCAAAGCGCCATCGATGCGGCCTCACAGCCGCCCGGCGGTGCTCCGCGATGAACGAGCAGCTTCTCGCGGCCGTCACCCAGTACGGCGCCCCGGCACTATTCGGAATCGTGGCCATTGCCGCCGTCGGAGTGCCGCTCCCTATCACGCTCCTGCTGATCGTGGTTGGCTCGATGGTTTCACAAGGCGCCATGGATATCCGGTGGGCCGTGGGAGCTGCCAGTGCCGGGTCCGTCCTCGGCGATCAGGCCGGCTACGCCATCGGGCGATGGGGCGGGTCGGCCGCCGTCGCCAAATTGAGCGGCCTGTTCGGAAAGAAGGCCAGCATCGAGGCCATGGAAGCCAAAGCCAGGGCATGGGGCGGTCCGGGGATTTTTCTGACGCGCTGGCTGCTCAGTCCGCTCGGGCCGTGGATCAATTTCGCCAGCGGCACCGCCGGTTATCCCTGGCACCAGTTTCTCCTCTGGGACATCGCCGGTGAAATCACCGGAGCGGCTGTCTACATTTCTTTGGGCCGTATCTTCAGTGACAGCGTGATTCAGCTCGATGGCGTTCTGGGCGATGTCACCTATGCAGTAGCGGCAGCGATCGTCGCGATCTTTCTGGGATATCAGTTGGTGCGCGCCATCCGTCAGCGTCGTACTCCGCGCCCCGGCGCCACGCCTTCCACTAATGCGCCGTCGCGCACTACCGGTACGCCATTCACCAGCACATAGACCATCCCTTCGGAATACTGTGCGGGATTCTCGAACGTGGCGCGATCGGTGACGCGCGCCGCATCGAAGACCGCCAGGTCTGCGTCGGCGCCCACCGCGATTCGTCCCTTGGCCGCCGTACCGAGCCGATCCGCCGGCGCTAGCGTCATTCGGCGCAGCGCGTCCATCAGGGTGAGCACGTGCTGTTCCCTTACGTAGCGTCCCAACACGCGCGTGAACGTGCCGGCGGCGCGCGGATGGCCCTTGCCGTTATCGAGGATGCCATCGGAGGCGATCTCCACCAGCGGGTTCGCCATCGCCAACTTCACGACGTCCTCGGGAATGGAATGGATAGCCACCATGCCGCCCTGTTTGCGATAGCGCGCGAAGCTCTCCGCGGTGAGGCGCTCGCCGGTGGCCGCCCATTGCAGATCGCCGAACGCGATGCCGCCCAGCCGTGCCTGCCAGCCCTCGCTGAAGATCGCCGACCCGAGATCCGTCATCCCCGCGGTATAAGGGTACGCCTCGGTGGTGACGTCGAGCCCACGCTGCCGCGCCCCTTCGATCATTTCCAGACACAGCGGCGTCTCGCGTAATCCGGTGCTGGTGATGTGCACCACGTGCAGTGAAGCGCCCGTGGCGGCCGCGTCGGCGAGCACCTCCTGCAACGAGTCGATCGCACCCGGTTCCACCGGACCGCTGTTGCGCATGTGGACGTACAGCGGCACCTTCTTCTCGGCGGCCAGCTTGAAAAGGTCGAGAATCTCCGCGCGGGTGACTAAGGGAATATAGGCGATGCCCACGCCGATGCCCAGCGCTCCGTCATCCAGGCCGCGGCGTACCAGGGCGAGAGTTTCGCGCTGCTCTTGCGGTGTCGCGTCGCGTTCGACCGCCTTGTCGCGCGGCAGCAGCGTTCCACTATCGTGCGTCACCGAGATGAGCGCCGGTAGGTGGCCAGACGTCGCGCCGAAATTGATCAACGCTTTGCCTTCGCGCGCGGCGTACCAGGCGGGGACCGGCGAGACTCCCACTTCCATTTCGAGCGCGGTGGTGACCCCGTCCATGGCCTTGTAGCGGTAATTCTCGGGCGTTTGTCCGTGCGAGTGTAGATCGATGAACCCCGGTGCTACGACCAGCCCTTTGGCATCGAGCACCGCGTGCCCGCTCAGCGGATCGGCGGAGATCGCGGCAATCTTGCCGGCGCGAATGCCGACATTCCGGATGGCGTCCACACCGCTCGCCGGATCCATCACCCGGCCATTGGCAATCACGACGTCGAAATCCTGCGCGAATGCTGCGGTGGTGAGGAGCATAATTGCGGCTATGGACGTGGCGCAGGCACTCCTGCCTGCAGCGCCGAGACTCATGTCGGCGTTCCGAGGCGTGGCAAATTCCGCGGGACGCCGGCATGAATGCCGGCGCTGCAGGCACGAGTGCCCGCGCCACGTCCACACAATCAACCGCCGCATGAAAACACCGGCTTCCCCAGCAACTCCCATCGCGGCTCGACACCCAGCCCGGGCGCCGACGGCGCAGCCATCCGCCCATCTTTCCTCTGTGGCGCGCCCGACGCGTTGCTCACCGTCACGTAACTATTGAAGTCAGTCGCAGTGAACAAATAATTGGTTGGCGTACTGTGCGCCAGGTGCGCGATCGCTGCCGTAACGATGTCGCCGCCCCAGGTATCTTCGATGGTCAGCGCGATCCCCAGCGACACCGCCAGATCGCGAATCTGCCGCGCCTTGGTCAATCCGCCCACCTTCGAAATCTTCAGATTGATCACATCCATAGCCTGGTCGCGCACGCCTTCCACCACCATCTCCAGGCTGTCGACCACCTCATCCAGCACGAACGGCCGATCGGTATGCCGCCGCACCGCCAGGCATTCGGCATAACTCGCGCACGGCTGCTCGATGTACACGTCCACCGCGCGGACCGCGTCGGCTACCCGCAGCGCCTGATGCTGCGTCCATCCGGTGTTGGCGTCGGCGATGAGGACGTCGCCGCGTTCCAGCTTCGCGGCCACCTGGTGAATGCGTTCGATATCGGTATCGGGATCGCCGCCCACCTTGAGTTGAAACTTGGTGTATCCCTCGGCGCGATAATGCGCCACCTTGCCGGCCATGGCCTCCGGACTCTCCTGCGAGATGGCGCGGTACAGCGGGAACGTCTCGCCGTAGCGGCCGCCCAGCAGGGTGACGACAGGCAATCCGGCTACCTTGCCGAGGATGTCCCAGCAAGCCATGTCGAGCGCCGATTTGACGTACGGATGGCCGCGGAGCGCGGCGTCCATACGCGCGTTCAGAACGCCCAGCGCAGTGGGGTCGAGCCCGATGAGGTGCGGCCCCACCTCCGCGATCCCCGTGCGCGCGCCGGCGGCGTACGCCGGCAGGTAGGCCGGACCGAGAGGGCAGACCTCGCCGTAGCCAGTGAGGCCGGCGTCGGTATGGACCGCGACCAGGGTGGAATCGAATACCTCAACCGAGTTGCCGCCGGACCATTTGTAGCTGCCTTCGTGCAGCGGCAAATCCACCTGAAAGGCTTCCACCCGCGTGATTTTTAGCGCCACTCTACTTTTGCCTTTTCAGCTTCATCTCCCCACCGAAATCCATCCCGGCATCGTTGGTGGTGGTCAGCGAGATTTCATCGCCTTTAATGGTCCCTTTACTCGAGAATGTGGCGACATTGCCGCCCATATCCACCTTCACCGCGAAGGAAATCTTATCGCCATCGAGTTTGCAGTCGATCAGGGGTAGCGGATCGCCCTGCGGACCCAGGACGGTGCCGGTGAACTTGTCCCCATCTTGTTTGAAGCTGTAGGTCAGCGTAAAATCGCCACCCCCGCCGCCAGCGGAACCGACCCAGTTACCCGAAATATCGGCAGCCCAGGCGGCCACACCCAGCATGGCGAAAAGCAGCGTAAAAATCGCGAATCGGCGTCTTTGCATGGACTGATTGTACCGTCCGCCATTCGGGTACGCTAGTCTGGAACGAATCGAATACCCATCCCTGTCTCACCCCAAAACCGGAATTCTACCATCTGTCTTCGACACGGAATGCCACATTCTATGGCGGCCTTGCGGGGTGTGTCGGAAGATTTAAGACAGGACCTTGATATGGACTATCCGAAAATCGTAGCGGAGTTTCTGCACGACAAAGCAGACATTCAAAAATCGACCCCAGCCACTGTCCGGGCCTACATTATTGGTTTACGGCAGTTCGAGTCCTGCCTGCAAAACCTGACCTCCCTGGAAGCGCCCGAAGCGGACATGGCCGTGAAAATGCATGCCGCGATGCTAATGCGGAACGGCCTTAAGCCCATAAGCTGCAAGGCCTACATGACCGTCCACAGCTCGTTCTTGAACTGGTGCCATGAGAATGGTTACCGGAGCACGCCTTACCGGAAATTTAAACTGAAGGTGCCAAAGCTGCTGCCGAATTTTCTGTCGCGTCCGGAGTTCATGGCTCTGCTGAATGTGCCGGTGGATACCCAGCCGCTTCGACGTGGGCAGCTGGTCTGCAGGGTAATAATGGATACTGGATGCCGAAGCAGCGAGGTGTTGGGGATTAAGCTCGTGGACATTAGTGAGAACGCCGTGCGGGTTTATGGAAAAGGGCAGACAGAGCGGTGGGTTCCAGTTTTGGAAGACACCCGCGCCAGAATTCTTGCATTCGCGGCGGAGTTCCCCAATGAGCATGGATATGTTTTTGCCACAATGTGGGGAAAACGTTTGGGCGTGTCTGGAATGTTGAAGGATCTGAAGTGTCTGGCGAAGCTAGCCGGGTTGGGTTCGCGGAGAGTTTGGGTTCATCAGCTTCGCCATACCTTCGCCAGCCATTACGTGAACGGAGGTGGAAGCGTGAAAGCCCTCCAACTGCAGCTCGGGCATTCATCCATCGAGACGACGAACCGGTATGTTGCGGCGAGTGATGCGATGGTCCAGCACGACCATGCCGGTCATAGCCCACTGGTAGGAGTATGAAACCTCTGACGATTCTCCATACCAACCTCACGGAGCAACGCGGTCGCGATAAGCGTGTGATCGCTGGACGCGTTTTTCGGCATTCCGATCCGAAGCCCCCCACCCCCACCCCCACTCTCGATCTCGATCGAGATCGAAAGATTGATTCGCCACGGTACAGGTTTCTGTTAGCAGAGGCGGCAACCATCGGGTCCAGAGCCGCGATGATCGAAATAGTAATCGAACTCGCCATGCGGGTGCAGAAGAAAATGCCGCCCGAAAAGCAGATCACCCTGCCAACGAAACTCCCCGACAAAAGGCGCACACGTGACTATATGGGGGTAACCAAAATCCCCCATCAGCGTGAGAGAGACAGGATTCGCGTCTTCGTCGTTGCGCGACTTGGTGAAAAAGTCCGACGCGGCATTGATGCTCTGCTGTTTTTCGAGCAACCACTGCCGGGCTGGTTCGCGCGCTGGTTCTTAGACTTTACACGAACTAGCACATAATCTCTCCTTCTCTTTCCTCCCGCCCCTATCCTGGGGACATGTTTATTCGCAAAGTATCAAAAACCAAGAAGCTGGCCCGGAAAAAGGCCAAAGCAGAAACGCAGCGATTCCTGCGCGAGGGTGGCCAATACTTTGTTCCCGGTGTGGGCATGATAAATGGCCGGTATCGCGGCGTGAAGAAGGAGAGTTAATATGTCACAACGACCAGAAGGAATCTGCGCCGACCCGACGGGGAAATGCGGAGTCCGGGGGAAGAAGGTGACCCTGTTCGGCGGTTTCTGCCGGAAGTGTTACGACCGGCTGAGGAACTCAGATTCCACGAAGAGAGGGGAAATGCCCGAAATCCCCCTCGAGTATCCAACCGGTGAAGAGAGAGAGTTGCAGTCGTCGCGGACAAAACTCTTCGAAGTTTTCCGCGAGCTAACATTCACACCGGAGGACATCGCTACGGCTATGGAGACCTTTGGTCCCTATTTCAGGCCGTTGCAGGCGATCCTGGAGCGGGAGAAGTTCGCGCTCGACGTCCTATTCACGCACGTCCCACCGATTGTTGAGCCTCAACCTCAACCTCAACAAGCTTCAACAGATTCAACAGACTCAACCGCCAAGAAGAGTCGTCTACTGTCTCGGCAACTGGCGGCGGGCGCGGCGGGAGACCAAGGAGGCCCACGATGAAGACCGAAACGATATTTCAGGTGCAACATCGCACGGGCAAAGTCCGCTGGACTAATAGCGTTTGGGATGGCTGTTCCCCGCGCTATTTCCCCACACGTCAGGCGGCGGAGGATGAAATCGGCAAGTTGCAGACTCGCTGGCGGGGGCTCGTGGCTCCGCAGTTCCGCGTGAAGGAGATCGAAGCCCTCGGCGGGCTTCCGATCCCCCGCAGGCGAGGCGCGAGGTAACCATGAGATATTGCATTGAGAAACGCGCACCGGATGGCTGGCAGGATGTCGTCAATCCCGTCTCGGGCGACAACCAAATGGTCTGCGCCTCGCGCGAAGAAGCCGCAGTGATGGTGTTTAATCTTATGCTCATGCAGGGCGGCACAATGTACGACTACCGCATCGTGGAGGATTGATCCGTTACCGTTTTGGGCAGTTGGAAGGCCGCGCATCAAATCTGTCCAGACTTGGAAGACGATTATCGGCATGAGTGCGCCGCAGAACGGCGCGGCGCTCTTGCGCACGTGGTGGCTCCGGTGGCCCCCCTCCCCCCACCAGCGCGCGACGAGTCCCTACTGACCGGCGAAGAGGCGCTGGAGTTCATCGGAACCCTTCCGCGCTGCGGAGACCTGCCGGCACAGTTGCGCCACGCATTACCTGGACGGCGGCGGCAATATTCGCGTACTATCCGAAATGTTGGAGCATTCGAACGTGAACACCACTTCGCGGTACGCTCATACGAATGGTCAGATGATGAAGACGGACCATCAGAGGTCCAGCCCATTGGCACGATCATGAAGGAGCCAATATGAATTCGATGGCGAGCAGAATCATGCGTGCGAACTACGACAAAGCCAGATTGGTTTCACATATCATGGTGGTGTCAGACGTTCGGGTAGGAGAACAGGAGCCCCCCACCCCCCGTCGCCCGAAAATCCTCCCCCCGGAAGTTCTGCACCTGCTAGCGCTCAAACTCGAAACAGAGGAAAAAGAGAAGGCAATAATGAAATCGGCGGGACCGAAACCGAAATTCAAATACCGCCTCGCTCCCCCCCACCCCCCACGTAAGAAAGGGGAGCACGTGTCGGAGGAAGAGAAAGAGGCGCGCAGATACGAGTTCCCCTGCGACCGCACAACCACGCGCATGCCGAAGCATCGAGAGCGAAGACAGGCCGCTGCCGAGTACTTCATGGAGCGTCTGACTTGGCATGAGGACTACGCCTACTACATGAAGCGCAGGAAGGAAGTCGAAGAGCTTCTGAACGTGGGCGTAATCACCAAGTGCACGCAGCTGCCGTACCAGCGGTCGGAATAATCTCTTACACACTCGAACACAGAACCTCGATTCCTCCCTCCTCCCGCCCCAATACTGGGGACATGTTTATTCGCAAAGTATCAAAAACCAAGAAGCTGGCCCGGAAAAAGGCCAAAGCGGAAACGCAGCGATCCCTGCGCGAGGGTGGCCAATACTTTGTGCCCGGTGTGGGCATGATAAATGGCCGGTATCGCGGAGTGAAAAAGGAGGATTGACATGTCGGACGAACTAAGCCCCACGCTGCCGCGCGAGGCGGTGATCGATATAGTCCGGAAGAGCGTGGATGTCTGCAAGGACGACGGATCCAAAGCATTGGTCCATCTGCGGGACTTGCTCTACCTCTTCGGCCATTCTAATGCGGTCGAACTCCCACGCACTTTCCAGTGGAATCTAGTTATCAAGAAGGAGCGATGAGCATTGCATCGTACGATACACCGCTGGCGCAGGCGGAGGCAATCAACTTATCAGTGTTTCGTACGATGCAATTTCATTTGGGATGACAAATCCTTATGCACCAGCAGACAGTGACAACTACCGAGTACGGCAACTTCCAGGCCGCATTCGACTGGTTCAATGGGAAGTTATTTGATGGGAAGTTGCCCAACGTTCTTATAACGCTAAACCGACATCCGCGATCGAGAGGTTATTTCTCGCCGGACCGTTTTGCAAAGAGAACCGGTGAAGCTACGGCTCACGAACTGGCCTTAAACCCTGACACGTTCGCCGGTCGAAGCGACGAAAGCATCCTATCCACGCTGGCACATGAGATGTGTCATCTGTGGCAGCAAGAGTTTGGTAAGGTACCGCGTAAGGCATATCATGACCGGCAATGGGCAGACCGGATGGAAGTTATTGGTCTGGTTCCCTCGTCCACCGGTGAGGCCGGTGGCAAACGTACCGGCCAGAATGTGACGCACTACATCCAAGACGGTGGTCGCTACCAAGTCGCCTACAAGGAATTGCAAGCGAATGGCTTCCTCCTTCAGTGGCAGTCGCCGGAAGAAGCCAAGAACGGCAACAAGCCTAAGAAGAAGGACGACAGCAAGACGAAGTTCACCTGTCCTAAGTGCGGAAAGAACGTGTGGGGTACGGCTGACAGTTTCATCGCCTGTCTTAAATGTGTAAGAGACGACGAAACACTTATTGCCAGACTAGAAGAACTGGGTGTCACATTACCTCAAATGATTCCTGAGGGCGGATTTGACGCTCCTAAGCCCAAAGCTATGGTAGCCGGTGGCGTCGAAGCTGGATGGGAAGGCTACGTCGCTGCGAAATATGGCAAGGACGATGATGACGAAGCCGAAGGGGATGACTAGTCGATTTCGATTGAGTCATCGCTTGATAGGTTCGCGGCGGCCCGAGGGTTCCGGGCCGAGGCAGTGATGAACATCCCACCCTACTACCGCACCAAGTACCCACTTGAAAGGGTCCTGACGGTGACGCACCCACTTGGTGCGACTCAACTTGTGGAGGACGCCGCCGGGTGCAGTAGTGTACAGGCCGAGCTGTTCGGCTCGGGCGACGGCTGGCGGTTCGTGAAGGTGTTCGTCTTCGACTCGGTGGACGAGGCCGCCGCGGCCCACAACGAACTCCGGTTGTTGGAAGGCGTCACTGTTGAAATTTCCGGCAGCACCGCCACGCAAGATCCGGCAATCACGCCGGGGGAGGAAAAAGAGATGATGCAGTCGCAAGACGGAACAATGGACGTTTCTCAGCTTGTCGCTCAGGCACTCGCGCTCGACCCGGACAAGATGATGGATCTTGTCCGCGCACTGAAGACAGCGGCGAAGCGCAAGAAAGACGCCGAAAAGAGCAAGGATCAGGTTGAAGTCGTTGAAGCCGAGAAGGCGCTGTCGCGCGCCGAATTCGAACAAAAGTATGCCTTCGACTCTGCTCAGGCCCTCACAATCGAACCGCTTCGCGAGAAACTCCGCAGCCTCGGCGTGGCCGACCGCACCCAGAGCCGCGCCACTCGCGAGTGGCGGAAAGTCGCCAAAGAATTGCGCAAGCGACTGATCAGCCAGCGCGTTCCGCCCGGCGAGCAACTCGATGCGGAAATGGAGCGCGAGGAACTCCGCTGGTTCACCTCGGATGACACGATGAGAAACTTTCCGATGGAAGGCTACACCGCGCGTCTCTCTACTGCCAACCCGCGGGAAGCGGCCTTGGTCGGAGGTCAGTGGCACGTCGACTACGCGACTGGAGCATGGGAGTTCATTCACGACGTGGGCGGAGGTGAGGAGTAGATGGCCTCGTTCCCAAACTGGCCGCTCGTGGTGCCTGCGGTCTCACCGCCGATCACGGTCATCAATGCTGATTCGAACGAAGCTTTGAAGATGCTTGCACCCGATTCTATCGACGCCGTAATCTGCGACCCACCGTACGGCATTTCGCTCCCAACCGCACATTGGGACGACAGCGTCCTGCCGGGGGTAGCTTTCTGGCGCGAGTGTTGCCGGGTGCTTCGACCTGGAAAGCGGTTGCTGGCCTTCGGCGCGGCACGGATGGCCCACAGGCTCGCGGGGTCGATCCATGAAGCTGGGTTTGAAATCCTCGACATGTATTTCTGGTCGTACACTTCCGGCGTCCCTACAAGCCGCAATATTTCGCGTGACCTCGACCGTATGGCCGGTGTAGAGCGTCCAATCGTTGGCTACAAGTTGCAGAGACCGCTATTTGGAGGCGGAAAGGCGAAACTCAATCCGATCTACTCCAACGAGCCGATCACGGAGCTCGCGAAGAGGTTCGAGGGTGCGGGGACAGGCCTGCGGCCTGCACATGAGCCGATCATCGTTGCCCGGAAGCCCGATCCCACCCGTCCACAACTAGCCGTATATCCGGACGAGCAAATTGATGAAGCGGTGTGGCAATGCGGCCTCGCCAGTGACATGAGCCTCGAGGAGGCGATTCAGTTCGCGCCACTGTTCGTGTGTCCAAAGCCATCCGGGAAGGATCGCGCTGAGGGCGGCGGCCATCCGACCATGAAGCCGATTGGCATCATGGAGCACTTAATCACGCTCGTCACCCGCATGGGTGACGTTGTGCTCGACCCGTTTGCTGGCTCCGGGACCACGGGCGTAGCCGCGATGCGCCTTAGCCGAGGTGCCGTACTGATCGAGATGGACCCGCACTTCTATCGGGTGATCTTGGCGCGCCTTGAAAAGCACGCGGCGTTTGAAGATGCTCCCGCAGCAAAGGGTGTTCGGCGACGTCGAATCAAGGGTTGAGGGGAATGGGGCGAGTGAAACATGAACAATTGGGACACGACTCGCTTCGCCTTATCGGTTTACATCTGAAACCTACAGAGGTTAAATGCTATTTGCAGGCCTCCCCGGCCTGTGCACTTCTCTCCTTTCCGAATGCGGTGGGTGTTAGTCGCGCCCACCGCGCTTTCCCAAAGGAGAACGCCCCGACTAAGGGCGATGGGGAATGAGAGGAAAGGATGAGTATTCACATTAACACCGTAGTAGAGAACGTGCCTTACCGTCTGAAGGAGCATCCTTACTGGCTCATTGCGGACCCGCAAAAAGACCCCCACTCTGTCATTGACTTCAACAAGTCCCAATATGACCGTGGGTACCTTCCAAGATGCAACAGCATTGATGGGTGTGTGTCTTTCGACGAAGCGCTGGCGGCGTTGTACAAACACAATCTTGAGCATTGGGGCCTGGGTATTCGTCTTGGACCGTTTAACTCTTTGGTGGTGGTGGACTATGACCACGTTGCGGACCCGGTAACCGGGGAGATCTCCCCGTGGGCAGTCGAGGCCATGGATAAGGTGTCCTCCTACACTGAGAGAAGCCTAAGTGGAAAAGGGTTCCATCAGTGTGCGTTGAGTCTTACCTCACACCCCGATGGGGTTCAGTGCGGCAGGCATGCGTCGTTTATTCCGGGGATGGGCCAGAAATTCGAATATTTTGATCACGAAAAGTACATCTTCATCACCGGCAAGCTCGTTGAGAAGTACGGGAGTCTTGTAATCCAGCGGACCATGCAGTTGGATGAATTGCACAAGCACTTTTTCCCCCAATATTACAGACCGCCAGAGAAACGAGTATATGCACCATGCCCGACCAACATGACGGTCGAGAGCGTGCTGCGCTGTATTCAGTACAGTAAGCGCGGGAAGCTGTTCTTCGAACGCTTTGCCAGCCTTCCCGGCAGTCCGGCGAATCGCGGTTTGAGCGACAGCGAGGTCGATTTCTACCTCTGCGGTACTCTTGCCCGCTATATCGGACCGAATCACGCGCTGATCGAGGCGGTGATGCGGCAATCGCTGCGTGCGCGCCCCAAATGGGACAAGATGCATGGAAGCGCCACATATCTTGAGATTACCATCCAGCGTGCCATCGCCAAGGGTTAGTGGTGGCGGGCGCTTGAGGAAGAGGTTAAATACTTTTGGGCCGCAAGCCCTGTTCTGAATCTTTCCTGATCGGGACCAACGAGGCTAAGTCGTTGGTCCCAAACAACCAGGAGAACCTCCTAGCCGGGGACCAGAACAAAAGGAAAGAGATGTCAGAATACCCTTCTAAATCACAACATCTCTTATGTTTGTGTATGTCCACTGTTCCAAAGCTAGACAACTCCTATCTACAGAGATACTCCCCACATCCTCTCGCCGAAGAATATATCAGAGAACTCGCCAACCAAGTTCTTCCGGCAGTCCTGGTCGAAGGCGGCACCGAAGAGGACGACTATGTCAGACGATTCTTGCTGGTGTTCGAAGGCAAAATCAAGTACAGTCTGAATGGCTGGTACTTCTACAATGGGCAACACTGGATCTTGGAGCCCAAAAGGCATGTGGCGATCCGGTACATGACCGTTCTGCGCGACATGTTGCGTGATGCTGTTCGCCCTATGTTATCCGAGTTGGGGGCCAAGCAGGCCACCACATCCAGCCCAGAGGAACAGAAGGCTCTCCAGGGCAGAATCAACGCAATCAAAAGAATTCCGGAGCAGCTCTCAAAAACCTCTTTCATAAACCATGTACTCGATCAGGTGCAGGTCCATTCGCAATTCGAAGCAAGCAACGAAGAATTCGACTTTCAGCCCTTTGTGATTAATGGACTTAACGGGACGTTCGACCTGAAGCCAGGAACGCTTCGACCACACAGTAGCCTCGATATGATCACCAAGATAACCTACGCCGAGATTATTCCTGGTGCCACGTGTCCAGTACTGGACAAGTTTCTCGGCGATATTGGTGCTGGTGCCCCAGGGTTGGTTGACTTTCTGCAGCTAAGTCTTGGGATGGCGCTGATCGGTCAGCAGCGCGATAAGTGCTTCTTTATTATTCAGGGGGCCAAGGACACTGGGAAGAGCACGCTGATGAAGGCTATTCTGTGGACGCTTAACTACTACGCCCATACGCAGGACTACTCCACCCTATCGTCCAGACAGGGTACCGGACACCAGGAGTCGCTTGCCAATTTGGCGGGCAAGCTTGTCGTAATGTTCGACGAGAGCAGCCGCAGCTTCACATTTAATAGCGCTTTTGTGAAGTCGAACTCTGGTGGCAAGATACAGCGGGCTTCGCGCAAGGGCCAGCACGAAGAGGAGTTCGAGCAGAAGTACATCTCCTACCTGTTCACTAACTTCTCGCCCAACTACGACACACTGGACGACGCGATGTATGATCGACTGGTGAATATTGTACTGCCCAATTCAATCCCAAAGGAAAATCAGGATAGCAGCTTGCGGGAGGATATAGCCAAGCGGCCAGAATTCAAGAGCGCCCTGCTGTGGTGGTTGATCGAAGGCGCAATGAAGTACATCGCTGGTGGAATGAAGCTTGTTCTACCTGAGTTTGTGGTGAAGGCCAACCAGGAATGCAAGGCAGATCGCGACAACTACAGTGATCTGAAGGAACAATGTCTGGTTTTCGACTCCAGCCAGCAGGCTACTTTCCGCGATGTCCAGGCCAAGTTAGATGAATATTGCCACGAGCACAACGTTCCGAAATTGAGTTCGAACGAGTTAAGCCAATTGCTGAAAGCAAACGGCGCACACGTGGTGGATAAGGAAGAAGGTAGGGTCTGGATTGGGGTGGGTATAGCCGGAAGACCATCCGTCTTTGGCACGCTGCGATCCAATCAGGAGCGCTTTAGCGGGGTCAAAAAGTGAACTTACCCGATATGGGGGTGGGGGGTGGGGTCGGGTCCGTTCTTGGCGAATTTGAATGCTTTTTGATGAAGTTTAGTATCTGTTTTGCGTGTTTTGCGCGGTTTTCCAACACTTTTACTCTTTTTACCCCCACCCCCCTTTTAAATTGAATAAAAAGTCTGAAAAGGGAAGAAAAGAAAACAGCATCAAAGGGGGGTGGGGGGTCGGAAAACGAAAAACGTTCCTTGCTTCACGCCCGCGGCGCGTGGCAAAGGAACAGGAAGGAGACAAGACGACTATGATCAGAGTAATAGGGGAAGGCGAACCATGCTGCGGGCGCCCGAGCGAGCGGCGTGGGCACCCAGAGGGGTGGACCCCGGCACCCGGACAGCATTATCTGGAGTGGTGGGATACATGCCTGAAGTGCGGGCGTATGGTGACCAGCAAGGCAGCAATCGGACCAATGGAGATACCACGAACTGTGCTAGACGATATGTTTGAGTAGAAGAGAACGCCAATGAACGTGAGATCTCCAATAAACGGCGACCAGGGTGCGCCCTTTTTGTCGGTTCCACGTTGCGGGGTAAATTGGGGATTCCGACTGCCCAAAGCTTTGGGGGGTATGGGGTGGCCGGAGAGCTGCCTGCGAGCCCCAGTGTGCGGAGTCGGTCGCCCTCCGGTGGGGGCGGCGTTTGCCGCCAGGGACGGCGCTGGGCCTGTCGGGCGGACTGCAGTTGTATGGCGGCACGTTGGGGCGCACGTGGCGCAAAACGGGCGGCGCGTTGCGCGGAGGGCCGCGGCTGGCCGTCACGCTAGGCGCCGCTGACTGCCGCCCTCGCAGTATCGCCTTCGGCCCTGGGCATGGGTTTTGTGCACTCGACGTAGTGGGGTAAATCGGGCATCTGAGATGCTCAAGGTTTGAAGGGGGTATGTATTCCCAGGGGAAGTTCTGTTGAGATATCTGACCTTGCGGGTCCCGAGTTTCTTGAGGCGGAGCGAGTTTGGCGTACCTCCACTTCCAAGCGTGAAACTATTTCCCCCATGGGGTTTCTGGCACGCACGGCCCCCAATGCAGTCAGGATTTATTGCGACTGGCCCAATACCGAATCATCCGCGCAGAGACCGCGAAATGTTCTTTGGACCCCATCGACTCCTCGGCGCTCGCCAAGAAGTTGACCAATTCTGCTCGTTAAAGTTGCCCACACTGAGAACAGGCGTTGGCGCAGGGCAAGAGGTGCCGCGAGCGATATCATCCCCGACGCAGGCGTGCGGGTTGGTTTCTGGTCATCCGCGCCGGAAGGCACGTAACGCGTTCGAGTTGCAGTATGCTGGCGCCGGGGATCGACGGGCCGGGGGCGGCGTAGGACCCAGGCCAGTCCGGCATTCGCCATAAAACGATTGCCGCCGCCTCTGCCAGTCGCCTGCAAAAGCGCAACACAATCGGACATTTTTCACTCGGTGAAGCTATCGAAAGAGCTATTTGGCGGGAAAACCCAGTCGTTTATACTTGTAAAATGGTTCCCGAAGCTGGCCACCAGCGCTTCCGGTTGAAAGCCCAAATGATGGCCGTGTCTGATAAACACACCATCATAGACATTCCAGCCGGTGCCGAAGTCGTCCTGTTGGACTCGATTGAGGTTTCTACACCAACACCTGAACTCAACAGGCAGGTGAACATCCAATGGCGGGGCCAAACGCTCAAACTGTTTGTCGTGGATCTTTTTGAGCGGGCAGAGCGATTATAGCGAACCCGAACTGAAATCCGGTTCATGGCCCGCCCGGAACCGGAAACGGGCAGTTGGCAGAATTCACCCGGCAATTGCCAGATGTTGAGTGACGTTGGCGTGGCGACCGACGAGCCAAACTCGAAATCCGCTGAGGTCTAGCTAGCGTTGTTGGCAGGCTGGCAATCCAGGACATCGCTGGTCACAGACGAGACATTCGGTAAGAGTTCGACGCAGAGCCTTTTCAATGTCTGGATGGCTCATAACGGCAGTGCGGTATTGCTCAAGCGCCTTTCGGTATATCTCCACCTTCGAGGGAATAGTTTGAGTAAGTTCAGCGACGGCTTGCCGAACTTCCCGTTCTGCTCTACACAAGTCCCGTTCTGGAGCCATGCAGTTCATATCGGCATTTAAGCATGAATATCTTACATCTGCCTTGGATTAAATGAGGGTAGTCAATCAGGACGGCGCTCCGCTCACCGATGCGTTGGAGAACAAACAGCGAATCTTCTGGGAGCCAACCGAAAGGCAGGGACAAATATGAGGGGCGAGGCCGCCACAGTGGCTTTGTAGCGTGCTTTTCAGCCAAAATGATCTACCGAAGGGCGTTGCTGAGACTCCCATTTTCCAGGTCGTCCCTGATGCGGTTAGGCACGTTCCGTATGATTCGCAAGATGGAAAAGAATCGCTCGTCTCCCTCGTTAATCTATGAATGAGGGAGGGAGGCTGACGCTCACGACGGGGCTGATAGCTTCGATGAACTGTTCATGGCCGCATTTTGGATTTGGACAATTGAATGGATACTCGATTCCTCCAGCTTTAGGTGAAACGCTACATGGTAGTTGCATAATAAGAGGTGCCGAACATCTTGTGCATTTCTTCTTCACGAAAAATGTGTTTTGCATGTACCTCACTTATCGGCACTTGTCAGGCGCAAGCCCTTAATGCGTTAGTGAATCTGGCTGCTCAGGATTTCGTTCACTGCTGCGGTGAGAGCGGTTGGCAGAAACGGCTTCTTTAGCACCGGGCAGTTCACCAAACCCTTATTGCCTTCTTGCAGTGCTCCCGAAACCACCAACACGTCTACATTCGGGCAGATCCGACGTAACGAGCGCACCAGTTCGATAGCTGTTCGACAGTCTGGAGCGCAGTGGGAGCATCGCTGGCCGAGTGAACTTCGTAGCCGTGCCGACGCAAGATCGTCACCATGTATTTCAGAACGGCGATTTCGTCGTCAACTACAAGAATTCGGGGGGGCGGCATCTGCTTCGAGAATTGAACCCAGACGAAGAGCACACAGCACAAAAGATCATCAGATTCACCAATTATACGCTTCGTGTGCTCTCGCTGAACCAAGCTCCGAAGCCACCATCAACCACGCTGCCACCGTCCGGTTGCACACCAGCAATCGAAACGAGAATGGAAGGAGAATTCAATGGTTGGGAACCAACGTCGTCGCCGGATATGGAGCCTTACCTGCGGCTGATAATGGCAGAGATGCGAGAGGTCGATCCCACGGCAGAACTGGAGGCACTGCGTCAACTGCCGCTCGAAAAGCGCTACGTGTGGCGGGTGGCGTCGGCGCTGCAATGGGGCTTCGCTGATTTCGACAGCGTGAACGTGGATGCAGACCGAGAAACGCTGACGCCGAAAGATTTCGCCAAAGTTATGGATCTCCTGAAATTGTACCCGCTGCAGTTTTGCATTTTCTTAAAGTCGCTGGTCGGTCCCGAAGAGATGCAGCGGATGATGGTGGAGGCAACCAAGGTGGCGAAGCAGGTGTAGAATGCCCACTGTGGGCGATCTCCTACTCGAATCGTTGAGGATTCAGGCCGAAGCCGAAGAAGCATGTCTTGATTTCATCAGGACGGACTTGGAGTTATGCCTTACCTTCGCCAGGGTTGCCGAAACGGCATATGGCATGGGCCACTTGGAACACGCGGACCAAGCAGTAGCACGTGCGGAGAAGGGCTATTCCGACATGCTCCGATTCTTCTCCAAGGCGAAGAGGCTGACACCGGGTATAGAACAGGAATTGCAGTCGGAATTCAAGGAACTTCGGGATCGGTTGGACAGGGTACAGCGACTCGGGTGAGCGACGCTTTAGGCTATTGACCGGACGGCCCCTGGCCTGTCGCCACCGCCTTTTCGGTATCTTTGCGGGAATCGAATTCCTTACCACCGAGTTGCGATCTGTCTGGCGAATGCAATACCTCCGTGACCATTTCAACCAATTTCTCGGCCACAAACGGCTTCTCAATAAAAGCCCATCCGTAATTGAGCACCAGTAGATTTCCGTCTGCCCCGCCAGACATCAACATCACACGCATTTCGGGTCTCGCCTTCTTCAACGTCTCGCCCAGAACCGGGCCTGACATTAGAGGCATGTCTACGTCGGAAAGCAACAGGTCGATTGTTCCAACCGTGTGCTTCGCGAGTTCGATAGCGTTGGCTCCATTCTCCGCCGACAGCACGTGGAAGTTAGCTTGTTCGAGAATCGCCACGACGTATTTGCAGGTTGCTTCATTATCATCGACCACCAGTATGTTTTCTAGCTTTCCCGTGAGAATGTCGGGCATAGTTTCGAGTTCCAGTTTTGCCAGATCGCACGTGCATGGCCAAGCACAAAACAGACATCATCACCTGACTTGACTGAGGATTCCGGCGAAACATGCACTCGCAAGTGCACTTCCTGCACTTCCGTGTGAGGTTTGCAAACCGGGATGCTATGCCAGCCCGTGGAAGGACTACAAGGCATCTTCCGCCGAGCGCGGTGTGGAAATGGGAAGATGCGTCCTGCCTGATCGAGATGTTTCAATCCTCGTCATCTTCGTCACCAGACTCGGGAATCTTGGCGGCGTAGGCGTCGTTGTAATCGTCCGATTCAACTTCCTCGCCTTCTGAATCGGCCACGTTGTTTTTCCATCCTGCATTGGCTTGGCCGACGGGATAGACGATGTAATTGGAATCCACGGAAGAGGCGGGAGGCACAGTGTGTTTTGCGAAGCTGCCAGGGCACACTGCGCCTTGTGCCCTTGTGTGACAATACATCCGTTCTCGGAAAAGTCGACCCAACTCTTGGCTTGACTTCGATATGACGTAAGCCTAAGATTAATCCGACCGGGAATGCTGTATTCCTTCATCCCGCCGAAGAGAAGCGGCGCTTCTTTTCTCCTGCCTGAAGAAGCGCTTACTCACCCTAGACTCTAGAGTGACTGGGAGTCCCTAGATAACTCAGTCTGTCAACTCGGGATGGACGGCCAGAGGAGGGGAACCGTGCGAACGGTCGCTCCTAGAGGTGTGACGTGAAGACGATTCTCGTGTTGGATGATGAGTTTCCCGTAATGAAACTAATGCGGCACTTGTTGAAGCAATACAACGTGATCGAAACTACCACAGCGGACGAAGCTCTACTGTCTTCAATTGATGTGAATTATCAGGTCGATCTCCTAATTGCCGACTTAACGGTGCCAATACGATCAGGCGTACAGGTGGCGCTGCTTCTTCGGAGCAGAATTCCAGACTTGCCAGTGATTATAACGTCCGGTTATCCAGTGAGCGACTGGAGTGGAAGGCATTCCGCCGACCTCGAAAGGCTCGGTCCCCAGTCGTTGATCGTCCTCCAAAAGCCTTTCTCGGCCAAAGCCCTATTGAATGCAGTTTGTGATTTGCTTCCAGATGCACACGTCGAGATTGCGAGGACGGCGTGATCCGCTAAGATGCTGTGTCCGTAAGGCTTCGGGACGGCGAAAGTATTTCAGTTATCCAAGGGTTGCCGAAGAGAATTTATATTTGGGTGTTCAGTTTTGACCATACAGCCGTCGAACACCGTGATATAAACTCAACACCGTATATTCTCGTGCAACCGTGGATAAGGTTGGAAGAAAGGCACCAGCATGGATGTGGACACATTCCTTTTGGCTCTCTACTCAGAGCTAGAGCAGATCGAGCAGGAACTTCGAGTTCTGGAACGTGAGGCCGGAACAAGATCCGAATTCGGCTTTGAGCCGGGGCTGTCTGCGTCTGAATTGGCGCCGTTCCGAAGAGGCAATCGTGGCAGGGATCAAATTTGCTGGCTGCAATGACAATCTAGATTCCGTTCGGTTTGGATCGGGAGTAAATGGTGGCCCGATCCCGCAAGGGCGTGACCGCTAAAACAACCTCCACATTTGGCTGTGTTCACGCCCTTGTAGCTTGAGTTCAGCGGTAGTGGTTATCATGGCAAAGCAACAGACCCACGTGCTTCCAATCCGGCCAGAAGTTCCGCTGTCGGACGCCGACGAATTGGTCGCAGATGTTGCTTACGCACTGTGGCACTCAGCGCCTTTTCGGTGCGGTCTACCCGAAGAAGCGTTCTTGACGGCTCTGCGGATGGTCAGAGGGAAGTCTTCGGCGGGTCTGTTCTTGGTACCGAAGCGTAAACATAATATCCAGTCGATTAAGCGCCCCGTGCCCTTGGCTGGTCGCCGGTGAAGGACGGTTACAGTGGGCCTAGTCACGCAGGAAACAATTCTCCTCTTACAAGATGATCGTGCCGTCATGGAGCACATGCGGGGCATCCTGAAGCGATACATTCTAATCGAAGCCGCCACGGCAGATCAGGCTCTTCGGCGCTTCAGTGATTGTGGGCGGCACGTCGATCTCTTGGTGGCCAACGTGACGATAGCAGCAAGTTCTGGTGTGGAGGTAGCATTGGCGTTTCGATCCGAACTTCCACGTTTGCCTGTCATTATTAGCAGTGGACTTCCCACAAGCCTATGGAGCCAGCGGAATAAGGCCGCTTTCGGGCTGCTTGGGCCGGAACTTGTAGCGGTCGTGGAAAGACCGATCCTGACGCAAGCGCTGTTCGATACAGTTTGGGAACTACTGGGGTCAGCCCATACCAGGAAAGCGCTCACTGCGTCGTAGAAAGTATATCCAAATTCCTGGCGATCTGCGATAGTTGTGGCGACCAGTCGGAGGGATTAGAGAAATGAAGCTTTATCGCAGCGCAAAACATGACAATCGCTGGTTCGCATTCTGTCCGAAGGTCGGATGGGTAATGTTTCCTGCCGAATTGGCCGGATGGCAGAAGCGCCAGCCCGCTCGTGGCATTGATCGCCTGGGCTTGCGTGAGGTCCCACTTCGACTCGGCTTTAACACTGGGATTCCCGGCGCTCCCATGTCTGCCAGCAGCACTTCTGGTTTACGGCTCCGGGTGGCGGCATGACGGTTCAAATTGATCGGAGCCGCACTGCCGTCTACGAACCCATGGGGCACAAGGTCACCTGTATTGCCTGCAAGCTCAAGAAAGGCGTCTGTCGTTGCCCCTTTGAGGGTGTAAAGGGTCCTCAACCGCCGAAAGCGGCTTAAAGTTTACGGTAAGCGGTGTCGAGCACCATAGAATCAGCGCCATGAAGTTCTGCTGGTGCGTCGGTCCCGCGCTTCGGCAGAAGTGCTTATGAAGCAACCGTGCGCATCTTAACAGGCTAACAGCCCTTATTCTCTTAATATCACCAACTCCATTGACTTCCATCAACATTCAGGTATAGCCTTAGAGCATCCAGTACTCTTCCCCGTCCTTTTGACCTGGACATTAGGCTGCGGATGCCAAGAAGTTGTGCTTTCCTGTTGGACCGAAATATCGGTGTTTCTCCAATAGCAGTCGTCCGCTGTCGAATTGCTAGAGGTAACCCACGATGCGAAAGCAGCCCGGAATCGAAACGAATCTCCCAATACCAGTAACTAGCACAACTAAAGTCCTGACCGTCCTCTCAGTCAGTCCACTTGAGGAAGATCATTCTTCCTTGAAGGCCATCGTGGAGCATTCAAGTTGGCGGTTGTTCGAGGCCGACAATATTTGCTCTTCTCTCGCCTTACTACAACAGCACGACATTGCGGTTGTTCTTTGCGAGAGGGATTTACAGCCGGGAACGTACATTGACTTGTTGGAACATATTATTGCCAAACCAAATGCGCCATCGTTGATCGTCGCCTCCAGGCTGGCAGACGAGCGGCTTTGGGCCGAAGCTCTGAATCTGGGCGCTTGGGACGTATTGGCGAAACCGTTTGATCGAACCGAAGTTCTTCGTAGCGTGAAGTCCGGCTGGCAGCATTGGCACGACCAGGGCAACGAACAGAGGATGGCTGCGACCGGGACGTAGGCGCTCGCGGAAAGACAATCGCGATTGCATTCACCGATCAAAGCCGATCGAGACCAGAACATGGACACACCATATAAGCCGCTGAGTGCCGGTGGACTGCACGCTTTGCAGGATATGGTGGAGTTGCAGATGTACCTTTTGTCCCAACCGCAGCAGATGCCTTGGCCCATGTTCTCTCGAAGCGGCAAGCAGTATCAAGCAGGCAGAGAACCGCACAGCAATCCTATCGAACCGAGTGTAGGCTGGGAGTTGTTGGACTTGGGCTTGATCGAAGCCACTTCTAAGCGAACCTTCGTCGTAAGTAAGTCTGGCTATCAATATTACGAGGGACAGAGGAAGCGCCTCTTGGCTTGATCGCAGGAAAACGGCATCTTAGAGGCTCAGGCAGCCGTGCTCGGCCCGATGGCAAGTTATCGCAGCCAAGGCTTCGGCGGATTTGGTCCGTGCTTCATCCGCAGCCTCTCGTAATTGTTTTGATTTCGCAACTGGGCACGTTCTAATGTGGCCGTTCAGCGCCCTCGCCGCCTCTGCGTAGGCAAACGATGCCCGCTGGTACTCCTCTACCAGCCTCAAGAGTTCTCCACATTCCATTTGCTGCCATGTTCGTATCAACCCTGAGTTCATACATAGTCTCAGAGACATTGTGGACCGTCGCAACCTTCTTGACGGAACTGCGCTCCACTGGTCCCTCGTACATCTTCGAGCTACTGAACCAAACAACGCTGGCCTGGAGTAAGGCAACACCTACCGCCGAAAGAGTATCATTAAATACGTGAATTGAACGATGGATTTATGTGGGCAGAGGCTTCCACCGATGCGGGTGTTGGAATTCCCCGCAACTGGCGCTAGGCTGCGATGAATCGTGAGGCAGTGCCGACTTCATCGCCGCTAAGGTATTCATCGGCCTCAAGATCAGTTCAATATTCGGGTAAAGTCCGTTTGCCATCACAGCCAGCTTATTCAAGTTGGATAGTTTGGGTCCACGAATGCGGTTATCCATCTGAAGACTCACGGTCCCGACCGTGGTACGCTCAAACTAGTACTTCGTCAGATCCGTATGCGCCACGCTGTCCTCATTGTCGATGATGACGCACAACTCCGAAGGTTATGCAGGTTAGCTCTCGATGGATCCTACATCGTCACAGAGGCCAGTAACGGCAAAGAGGCGTTAGCGGCGCTCAGGGAAGGCTCCATTGATCTGATCGTACTAGATCTGTGTATGCCCGCCTTAGACGGATTTGAGTTTTTGAACGCAGTTCATGCCAAACCACCAAAATTCAAAATCGTAGTGATATCAGGATTCCTGGGTGGCACGATGCTGGAGGCGGCGACACTGCTCGGTGCAGCGGCAACCCTTGCCAAGCCATTTTCTCCCGAATCGCTTCTCTCACTTGTGGACGAAGTGTTGGCATAGATTCCAGTACGGACCTTTGGCTATTGCTGTTCCCGGCTTTCGGGCCTTCTGCGAAAGCCGCTTCGCATTCCTCATTTCTGGTCAAGCACCTCTCGCACCTTCCGTGCCAGTTCTTCCTGGCTGAACGGCTTGTGCAGGAACGCAATGCCAGGATCGAGCACACCTCGATTAGCAATGACATCCGCCGTGTAGCCGGAAATAAAAAGCACTTTCACGTTTGGCCGTAATTCCTTCAGGCGCTCAGACAACTCTCTACCATTCAGTCCCGGCATCACCACATCCGTTAACAATAAGTGAATCTGCTCCGAATGTAGCTTGACAACGGAAAGCGCTTTGTCACCATCACTGGCCTGGATGACTTGATAGCCGTGCTGCCGCAATGCAGCCTTGGCGAAAGACCGAACGGCTTCTTGATCCTCTACCACCAGGATAGTTTCACCACCGCCTCCGACTGAAAGCCTCATCTCTTCCTCCTCCACTGCACATGCATCAATGCGTGGAAGATACACCTTGAATGCAGTTCCGATGCCCACTTCACTCCATACTTCTATCCAGCCGCCGTTCTGCCGCATGATGCCATAAACCGTTGACAACCCAAGCCCCGTTCCTTTCCCTACTCCTTTTGTAGTAAAGAACGGCTCAAAGATGTGTTTTCGTATGGTCTCATTCATGCCCTGTCCCGTGTCCGTCACGGTCATTAAGACATAGCGCCCCGGAATTCCACTAGGGTGAATCGCTGCGATGTCGTCTTTGCCGAGTTCGACGTTCAGCGTCTCAATGTCAAGTGCCCCGCCATCAGGCATTGCGTCACGGGCGTTTACGGCAAGATTCATAATCACCTGATGAATCTGATCTGGGTCTGCCATGACTTGCCCCAAGGAACTGTCCAGGTGCGTTTCCAAAAGAATGTCGTCACCGATCAAACGCCGAAGCATGAGCGTAGATTCTCGAATAAGGGCATTTACGTCCACGACTTTCGGTTCGATCACCTGTTTACGGCTGAATGCCAGCAATTGCTTTGTCAGGCTAGCAGCACGTTCCCCGGCAGTAGTGATCTCCTCTGCGTATGACCGTAATGGATCACCAGCTTTCAATGCCCTGAGTAGGAACCCGCTATAGCCGTTGATGACCGTCAACAGATTGTTGAAGTCATGGGCAACCCCACCGGCCAATCTACCGATGCTTTCGAGTTTCTGTGCTTGGCGAAGTTGGTCTTCCAGCTTGGCTCTCTCTGCCTCTGCACGCTTCTGTTCGGTAATGTCCCGTACTACGAACAGAAGCAGTTTTTCGTCGCCGTCCTTTATCGAATTTGCCGATACCAGTACCGAACGAAGCTCCCCACTCTTTCTGCGGGCCGTAAATTCCAAGTCGGCGACATGGCCCTTATCTCTGAATTCGGACAGCAACCGTCCCCTGTCGGAGTCGGAGTAGAGACCAAGCTCTGTTGAAGTCCTGCCGCACGCCTCGTCTGCTGAATACCCGAATACGTCCGTGAAACGACTATTGACATCCAGGATCAAACCCTCTTTCATCGTGGCGATTGAAAAGGCATCCGCACCCGTCATGAAGGCTGTCCTGAATTTGCTCTCGCTTTCCTTGAGTACTTCCTCCGCACGCTTGCGCTCGGTGATGTCAAGAATGGTTCCGAACATTTTGACTGGCTGACCAACCTTATCGAATACCACCTCACCCATTCCATGAACCCACCGCTGTTGCCCATCGCAATGTCGGACGATCTGGTATTCTTTGTCAAAGCGGTTGTGTTTGCTCAACGCCCAATTGGTGAGATGGTCGATCATCTGTTCTCGCCAGTCGGGGTGTATAAGTGACGACCACGCTTCAACCGAACGGACGAAGGACTGATCGATTCCGAAAATGTCATCCAGTACAGCCGAACTAGCCCAAGTGCCCGTTAAGACATCTAATACATAGTTACCCAAGCCAGCAATGTTCTGGCAGGTCGTGAGTAGCTGTTCACTCTCCCGAAGCGCACCCTCAGACAGCTTGCGTTCGGTGATGACCCACGCCATCTGAGCGAAGTTGGTGACGGTCTCCACGTCCAGGTCGGCGTATTCGGTTGGTTTGTTCCCTACACCAAGGATGGCGACGATGCGATCACGACTGAATACCGGCACTACGAGTTCCCGGAGCACTTCTGCGTGACCCGGAGGCAATCCCTTCCGATGAGGCAGACTCGGGTAATCGTTGTGGATGATCGCCCTGCGCTCCCGCACACAATCTGCCCAAACCCCAGCCATGTCAAGATCATAGTGCAGCCGTTCGCCCTCCGCTTTGCAGTAATCCCGTAGAGTAGCGGTGGACCACGCTTGTAGGGAAAGTGTTTTTTCGTTCTCCGAGACGAAATGGTAAAAACCGACCTTGCTCCCCGTTAAACGGCAGACTTCATCAAGGGTTTCCTGGAGTAGTTCTCCCACGGAATGTTCGCCCGCAAACCCAAGCAACGAAAACACCGACTGATAAACTCGTACCTCACTTCGCATAGGTGTGACCCGCCTTGCACGGACAGGTTGTTTGGACCCACGGTTCGGAGGAAGGCGCTGCGTGTGCCAGTGCTTCCCAAGGGAAATCTCCAGCCGATTGGCCGAGAAATTCATCCGGCGTGCTACCCGCCAGTCCAGCATACGCTGCATTCGCAAACGTAATCTCTCCGTGGGTATCGGTGGTCGCAATTCCAAACGGAAGCGCTTGAGCGGCGGAAGCAAGAAAGGCAGTCGCTCCACCCGGCAAACTGGA
>Ga0182030_10004536_pt1 | contig 29581 bp, 22 predicted proteins | sample 812S3MmetaG_FD_121299 | JGI IMG/M metagenome (GOLD analysis project Ga0182030, IMG submission 121299) | Permafrost microbial communities from Stordalen Mire, Sweden - 812S3M metaG (Illumina Assembly) | ecosystem: Environmental > Terrestrial > Soil > Wetlands > Permafrost | place: Sweden...
ACCTTCGCTATCTGCTGCTGAAGGCCAAGCGGCTGGCCGTGAGCAACACCGAATTCATCGCGCTCACCAGCGTGAAGAAAGCCGCGTAAAATGGCCCTCTCTTACAAATTCCTGCTCAGAGCCAGAAAAACCAGTGTCAGTACTCGCCGTGTTTCGTGGTCGCCGCAGTCCTCGCGCCATGGCCGCGATTCTACGCGACCGGGAAACGTAGAGCTACCTCCCGCCGCAACGGAACAGCCCAAACTCAAGCAGGGATCGTGCCGCATCTCACAATGTGGCGGCGGCACTGCCCTGAGCCGGCGGCTTTTCGATGCGCATGTATTCCACATCCGAGGTGGCGATCATGCCGGTGTCCATCATCTCCTCCAACTCGGGAATCAGCCGGCCCAGGTTTTCCGGCGTGTCCACAATCGTGACCACCACAGGCTGATCCTTCTTGATGAGGTGATGGCGGTGGATTTCCGCCGTCTCGCCATACCCTTCCAGGCCGCGAAACACCGTGGCGCCGGCGATCTTCAATTCCTTACAGCGATGCACGATCGCTTCGTACAGCGGTTTCCCATTGTAGCGGTCGCTTTCGCCGAAGTGCAGGCGAAGCAGTTTGGCTTTCTTAACCGTTCGCATGCGAAGACTCCGTTTCGGGACGGCTGTGAACCAGGCGAATCACCTCCACATCGGAAAAAACGATGATTCCATCCTGCATCATCGACTCGATCTCGCTCACGGCCTTGACCAGTTTCTCCTCCGTGTCCACCACCGAAATCATTACCGGCAGGTCGTGAGAGAACGGCAGCCGCCCGCTCTTGTGCGTGTGCCCCTTCGCTCCGTATCCCAGAATGCCCCGGTACACCGTGGCGCCGGCAATATCCATCAGGCGCAACCGCTTGACGATCGCCTCATAAAGCGGCTCCCCCTGCCACTTGTCCGACTCGCCCATATAGATCCGCATCAACCGGGCGGTGCCTCTCGTTTCCGTGTGCGGCCGCTTCAGCGGCGACGGGCGTTCCGTGTTGGCAACTTTGACCACATTCGTATCCTGCACGTCGATCACGCCATCGGTGACCATTTCGTAGAGTGTCGGCATGACCTCATCGACTTTATCGGCGGATTCGATGAACTCGATGCGAATCGGCAGGTGCTCGGTGAGCACTTCGATCTTGGTAGTGTGCATCATCTGGTGGCCGCCGAAGCCGGCCATGGCGCGCGTGGCCGTAGCGCCCGACACCCCTTTGTGAAGCAGGAACGTCAGAATGGAGTCGCACAGCGAACCAAAGTGGTGCTGCGTGTCCTCATTTACGTAGATCGTGACCTTCTTGGCCGTGCCCTTGCGGAGCATACCAACTCCTCCCGCGATCCCTGGCGCAGGGCCAACATTCACCCGGGCGAGACCGCTACGTACCCAAGCATAACGCTCGAAGCGGCGTCGAGCATCCCGGTGCGGAGGCGCTCCCTCCCGAACCGGATCAACTCCCCGTCCCCCCACCCAGCGATTGCCGCGCCTTTTCGATCCGCTCCAGGTCCGCGCGGAGTTCGGGCGCGCGTTCATTGCTGCCACTCTCCAACAGCCGCTCCACCGTGCCGAGCAATTCATCCAGGCGGCGCCGGGCTTCTTTCTCCACGCCCCACAGCGCGCCATGGATGCTCTCTTCCCACTGCGAGCCGAGCCGGCTGAGGTTCTGATAAACCACATAAGGGACGGTGCGCGCAAAATGGCGGTGAACAGCCCTCTCGACGGTCCATGCCGGCACCACCGGCGACAGCAGTTCCCAGTTCCGGTCGAACACTCGTCCCACCCGGATATGCGGCGTACGCGGCTCCACCACGTCGATCTCCGTTTCCGTAGTGCGCAACGGCACGCCGAACGCCCGCATGGTGCGCTCCGACAAACGATCCCGGAATTGTTGCAGCGCGCGGAATACCTGCCTCCGAACCTTGTCCAGGGGCGCCAGGAACCCGCTGCGTTCCCGGATGGAAAGCTCGGTAAGCTCGTCGCGCAACGCGCCGGTGAGCCAGCGCTCGAACGAGGTAAGCATGGTGGCAAGGCTCCTGGTCCATTTCGGGAATGCGCTTTCGAAACCTTCGAGCAGCGCGCTCTCCAATTCGTTCTGGTGCGCTTCAAGCCGGTTGCTCACCACGGACCGCGTTCCAGCCGCGGCATTCTGTACCACCAGCCGGACTGTCGACTTCACTTCGTCGACGATTTCCTTCTCGCCGATTACCTGCTGTTTCAGCGCCTCGCGCTCCGACTGCACCATTTCAGCCGATTTCAGACTCAGCATCAGGTAGTCCCCGCATTCCCGCAGCAGGGTATCCATTTTCCGCAGCAGGATGGACTCGCGCTCTTCGGCAAAGCGCTCCATCGTTCCGCTCACCAGCTCGGCCTCCAGCGCCTGACGGAACCGCTCAAAGCCGGGCCTGGTGGAATAAGGGAAGACCCGAGGCGTTCCGGCAAAGTTCTTCGCAAGCTGGGCGCGTACGTACTCGACCACTTCTTCCAGCTCCGCTTCGCTCAGCAGGTCGGCTTTGGTCAATAGCACGCCGACCTTCGGTGTGTACTGGTAGAGGCTCTTCAACAAATCGATGTCGCGCTGCGAAAGGGGCGGGTCGACGCTCACCGCCACCAACGCCAGCCCCACGTTCGGCAGCCAGTCCAGCGACGTTTGCGTATTGTGCGAAAGCGCGCTCTCCAGCCCCGGCGTATCGACGAACTTCAGCCCGCGAAATCGCCGCAATTCGGGCAGTTCCACGGTGATCAGATCGACTTGCCTGGCGTTCTCCGGATTTTCCTTCTCGGAGATGTAGAGGCCAATCTGGTCGAGCGGAACCTCGAAATCGTGGCCATCGTGTCGATGAACGCGCGCCTCTTCGCTGGCGCCGTAGCGGATTTCCGTGACCACGGCCGTCACCGGTACCACGCCCACCGGAAGCACGTTGCGCCCCAGGAAATGGTTCAGGAAACTGCTCTTGCCGGCCTTGAATCGTCCCAGCACGGCGACGCTGATCTCGTCCTGTCCCGCCGCTGCCCGGGCGCTCGCGAGAAGGCCGGATAGCGCCGAAATCCCGTACCGCGCCGCGACTTCCGCTACCAGGTCCAGGGCCGGATGTAACGGAGAGTTGGCAGGCATACCGGTGGATCGCTGGGTGAAATCGGAGGAATGGACCGTGCCGTTGGTCTCGGGGTGAATGCTTTGTGTACTTGGAATCATAGCTCTTCACAAGTAGGAGCAATCATTCCCGAGCAGGCTCGAGACGGTTGATGGTGGGCTCCATCACCAACGGTCTAAACCAGAGTATAGCCTCCTTTCCAGAATCGGGCAATCGCGTTGACCGGCCATCGGGCATCGGCCATAATGAATCCAGGCGTTGGAGTTCGCCGCAACCGCCCCTCCGGGGAAGATGACTCCTACCAAGAGAACCACCTGGTTGTGAGCCCCATGGACGACGCGCCGGAACCCGGCCCCCTCAATTCATCGCAGCGGCTGCATCTCCTTTCGAGCTGCCAGTACGCCGACAAGCTGCTTTCGGAGATTGAGGCGACCCTCGCCGCATCGCAGTCGAAGTCTCCGTTCCCTAAGTTCCAGCCCGACATCTCGCTGGCGCAGGCCAAGGTCGTGCAAGACTACATCGCCAGGATGCGTGCCCAATTGGTTCGCATCTTGGATAGCCAGCGCGTGCCGATTCCCGCTCCGCACATCGGGTCGGTCCACGCCATTCGAGTGACGCTCGGATTCGTGGATATCGCCTTCGATGAGTGCCGCCCCAAGCGCATGGCCGGCTATGGAGAGCTGGCGGACACGGCCGCCGTCGAGATTGCCGGGCTCGTGGATGAAATGCAGGGCATCGTTTCCAGGTTGGATTTCTACCTGGCGCAGGGCCAGTCCGCCGACCTGGAGAAGCGCTTGCGGCGCCTGGAGGAGGCGGGCGGCGATATCGCGCTGGTCCATGCGCTCGAACGGGCGATCAACCAACACGGCCTGGTGGAGTTTCGCCCTGCCTTAGCCACCATCATCGACCGGTTGGAAACGGATACGTTCGAAATCGCCGTTTTCGGCCGGGTCAGTTCCGGCAAATCGTCTCTGCTGAACCATATTGTCGGGCAGGATCTGCTGCCGGTGGGAGTGAACCCGATCACAGCGGTGCCCACGCGCCTGACTTACGGCGCCGAGCCGCGCGCCACCGCCTGGTTCGCCGACCGCAAGCCGGAGCAATTCGGCATAGAGCGGCTGGCGGAGTTCGTTACCGAACAGCAGAATCCCGCGAACGTCCAGCACGTAACGCGCATTGTCGTGGAGTTGCCCACGCCACGCCTGCGCGAAGGCGTCGTCTATGTGGACACGCCGGGTCTTGGATCGCTGGCCACTTCCGGCGCCGCGGAAACCAAGGCCTATCTTCCCCGCTGCGATTTGGGAGTGGTGCTGATCGACGCCGGGTCCACTCTCACCGAGGACGATCTGGCGACGGTGCAGACGCTCTGCGACGCCGGCATTCCCGCCTCCGTGCTGTTGAGCAAAGCGGATTTGTTGGCGCCGGCGGATTGCGATCGCGCGCTGCAATACGTCGCCGGCCACATCCATTCGGATTTGCGCGTGGATCTGCCGGTGCATGCGGTCAGCATCGAGGCCGGGCATACCGACCTCCTCGAGCAATGGCTCGATACCGGAATCCTGCCACTTTACGATCGTCACGCGGAACTCGCGCGCCAGTCCGTGAACCGGAAGATCGGCGCGCTTCGGCTCGGTGTAGAAGCGGCGCTCAGAATGCGCCTCAGGCGCTCCGCGTCCGCTGGGCAAGCCGGGGCGAGGATGGACATCGCCAAGCTGCGTGATCTGGAAACGGAGCTCAGAACCGCCGCCGGCAAAATTGCCCAGGCGCGGACGGCGTGCATCGATCGCACCGACGCCTTCCGCGAATGCGCCGATGGCATGATTCGGACAGTCGCAAAAAATCTCAGCGACGCGTGGGACTCGGGTGCCAGCCCGGCCGGCGAAGGCCGCATCGGGAACATGCTGGAACAGGCTGCCGCGGAACCCGCCGCGCAGATTGCCTCCGCCATCCAGAATGCGGCCCGTAACGCCGGGAGCGTGCTCCTGAAAACGGCCACGGCGCTCGATCTCGCCAACCGGCCGGAGCGGGACGAGTTGCTCGATGTGCTGAAGAATATGCCGCGCTTCGATTTGGGGAACCTCGAAATTGCGATTGGTCCGAGTGCGCTGGCCTCACTGTTGGGCCGCCGTTGGGCGGCGGCACGGGTGGAGCGGCGAATCAACTCGCAAGCTGGGAACCAAATTACCGACGCCGTTGCGATCTATGCGCGCGTGCTTCACTCCTGGGTGCGCAACACCTTCACCCAATTGCAGGAGCAGTTCGATAGCTACGCCGGCGCCTACCGCGCGCACCTGGATCGCCTGGCGGAAAATAGGACCGGCGTGGAAGACGAGCAAGCGCTGCGAGACGATCTCGCGGCCCTCGCCGGCGCCGCCGGGGAAAACGCGGCACCGCGGAGTGCGCCGGGCGCGACTGCGTAATTGGGCAGCGAATTTATGGGAGACTGGCCGGCAATCGATTCCCGACAGTACATCGTGGCTTTCGAGCTGCACTCGGCAGCCGATTGCCCGCCTGATTTTGCTTTGCCGGCTTCCCTTGCCGGCTTCGATACCGGCCTCTTCCTGCCGCGCGGCGGTTCCGATTGGTTCGGGCGGCCGTCCTATCCGCCCCATATCTTGCTTCTGACGGGCGGTGCGCTGCACATCGTTTCTCACCCCAGCGCCGGCGAGCCGCCGCGCCAATGCGTGATGGAGCGGATCTCCTCGGTCGAGTCGGGGTGCATGCTGCTGAAGGGGTGGCTCCGCTTCACCGGATCCGGATTCGATTACACCGTCCGCTACAATACCCGCGGCTTCCCCTCGGTCTTTCGGTTCATGCGCCGTTTCCAGGGCAAGTTGCTGCGCGATTCCACGCCACGCGGCGCTTCGGAGGTTCGGCTCGGAGCCGGCCTCGACATCAAATTCGCCAACGCCCTGGCGCTGGAACTGGGCTCCGAAGAAACCGTCCTGATACAGCTCTTTCAACCACCGAAACAGATCGGATCCGGAAGGTGGTGGCTTCCATACCGCCGCTCGGTTGCCGGCGATTTACTGGCGCTGACCGGCAGACGGCTGCTTTGGATTACAGACCGGGAGCGGGGATCCTATTGGCGATACGGGAGTATCGCTTTGTATGCTCCACTGGACGCCGTGCAAGGCTTCGGTCTGACATCGGGCCGGGCCGGACACCTTCTCCGGGTGGAACTGAACGGCGGTTGCGCCTGGCAGGTTCCCATCGAGTCGGGCAGCCGCGAGGCATGTCAGCGAATCGCGGAAGATTTCGCGGCGGCAGCCTCTACGATGCGAACTTCATGACCGCATCGATGCGCAACGGAGCGAACTTGATATAGCGGCCCGCATGGTATCGCGGCTGGGTGGCCAGCCGGCACATCTCAATAATCTGTCCCGGGTTGCCGCCCGCGCTCTCCAGCACCTTTTCACGGAACTCATCCAGATTCAGGTTGCGCAGCTTGAAATAGTCGGTCGCGGCCTCGAACAGTTGTTCGGCGTCTCTCTCGGCGAGCGGTGGGACATGCAGCGCCTTCGCCGGATTCCAGAAGAGCCGGGCCAATGCGCCCAAACAGAAAGCATCCCGCGAGCCGGCGAACAGAGCCATGCCGGGCGCGTGGTAGATTCGCTGCAAGAAACGGTAAGCGGGGAAACTGGCGCCCGCAATCCCATCCAGCATCATCGGCACGGGTGAAGTTTCCATCGCGGTCCAGAGCAGCCCTTTGAGGTGACTACTGGTCTGCACCGCGAGCCATGCTTCCGCATCGCGGCCCGGCTTAGCGCGCCTGATGAAACCCGCGTGGCGCGCGGCGATCAGAGCGCGCGCCATGGCTGTCAGTAAGGCATGCAGGGTCGGCGCCCAGGCAATATACAGCACCCCGGTGTTGCTCGGGAGCGCTTCTTGAATGAGCCTGGTCTTGCCGCTGCCCCGAGGACCCAGCACTATCAGCGGATCGCCCGTTTCCAACGCCAGACTCAGGCGTTGCCTCTCTTTCGCCATCCCCACGAAAGGAAGGTGCGGCTCCATTCAAGCAGCCCCGCTACTTGACCACGAGCACGTTGCAGCGCACCGTGCCCGTCAGGTTGTGGGCGGTGCCGCCCCAAAGATGCTCGTAGATCCGGGAATGTCCGGTGAAACCGATTACCAGCAGATCGATGGCATTTTCCCGGACGAAATCGCCAATGACCTTGACGGCGTGTCCGGGTGCGATCGCCGTCTCGAGGTCTACCGAATGCATGGCCGCGCGCGTACGGCAATGCTCGGCAAGCTGCCCGAAGTAGCTATCGGCGCGATCCTTCTCTTCGCGTAGCTCGTCGATCACCTCCGCATGGCGCGGAATCTCCTCTTCCACGCAGATCATGCGCAGATGCGCACCCAATCTGGCCGCCAGTTGGACGGCCGCATCGAAGGCCTTTCGCGCGCTGTCGGAGCCGTCGTGTGCAATGAGAATTTGTCCGAACATATCAGTCCTTGGCCCCCGTACCGGCATCTTGCATCAAGGCAGTTGCGGACCGGCTCGCGGGCTCAGTCGTGGGCAGGAGGTGCCTGGGCATGAACCAGGCGTTGGCGATCCCCGTAGGCACGACGGCGCTGGCGATCACGGTCGCCACCAGGTAGGAATACTGCGCGGCGCTGATGATCTGGTGATTGAGACCGAACAAGGCCGAGATGGTACCGAACGTCAGGCCGGTGGACATCATCAGCGAGTAATAAAGCCCTTGGTGCCCCACGTGGTTGAACGCTCGCACGGTGGGAACCAGCGGGACCATCTTGCAAACCATCTTGGCCGCGAGCAGCGCCAGAAAGGAGAATGGCATGGCGACGAGCGCCGGCACCGAAACCAACGATCCCGCGCGAATGAAATAGAACGGCGTTAGCAGTCCGAAGGTCAGGGTGCGCAGCCGCCTGATCAGAATGTGATCCTTGCCGACGCTTCCGGCCAACACCATCCCGATGATGTACGCCGGCAGTACGGCCTCGCTGCCGGCCCAGCCCGCCAGGCCGCCCATGCCGAACAGCAGAAAGAGAATGTATTTCGTTTCCAGCTCCGACACCCGCCCGCCGTATTTCTGAAAAAACCACGGGGTGACGAACGGCAGAGCCGCGAAGACGACAATGCTCGCGCCGATGAAGATCAGCGTGCGTATGGTAAAGGGCGCGAAGATGAGGCCCAGCGCGATCACCGTGCCGAGATCGTTCACGAAGCAGGCGGCGAGAATGCCTTTACCAAAATCGGTGCGATTGAGGCCGAATTCCAGCATGACGGCATACACCACGGCGACTGACGTGGTGGACAGGGCAACTCCGGCCAGCCAGCTTGCGGGGATGGACCACTTCAGCACGTAGTGGGCGACCGCCGCTGCACCCAGGAACGGTCCGAAGAAGCCGACCATACCGACACCCATGGCCTCTTTCCATTTCGTCCGGAATATCGCCGGATCGAGCTCCGCGCCGGCCAGAAACGTGAGCACGATGGCGCCCGTGCCGGCCAGAAAACTGACCCATCCGGACTTCGCCCCCAACACTTCGGTGCCGATGAGGGCGCCGATAATGAGTTGTGCGACCGTGCCGACCACGATTTCCGACAGTGCCGTCGAAATCCTGAACCAAATCGACAGCATGGTGGCGACCAGAGCCAGTACCAGCCACAATGCCGCGGAAAACCAGACCTGTTCCATCTCCGTCTCCGATGCTCAATTCTAGCTGTACAGGGATTCGGCCTGGAAGCCCCTACAGCAGACCTGCTATAGGAGTCATTGGCCGCTGGGAAGCGGCGGTTTGGCGAACTCCACCGCCTGACCCGAGAATACAGCAAAACACACCAACGCCGCAATGGCCGTGCTTGCCCGTAAAGTATAAATCAGGGCGCCATGAAGCTTCTCATCGTTTCCGACCTGCACGGCAACCTCGAAGCGCTGCAAACGGTGCTCGCGGAATCGCATGACGAGCTGTGGGTGCTCGGCGACCTGGTCAACTACGGTCCGAATCCCCGCGAGGTGGTCGATCTCGTCCGCACACATGCCTCCCTGGTGGTGCAGGGAAACCACGATTACGCCCTCGGCGCCGGCGCCGACCCACAGTGCTCCAGCGCCTTCCGCGAGATGGCAGACGCCATGCAGAGCTACACCGAACCCCTGCTGAACGCAGGTCAGCGGGCGTTTCTGCGCAGTCTCCCGCGCACCGCGGCGCGCACCATCGGCGGCCATCGATTCTTTCTGTGCCACGCCACCCCTACGGAGCCGCTCTTCCGATACTGCCCCGCCGAGCCCGCGCCGTGGGCGTCGGAGATCGCGGGCGTAGAGGCCGATATTGTCCTCACCGGGCACACCCATTTGCCCTTCACCATGAGCCTGGGAGAGCGGCGAATCGTTAACCCGGGCAGCGTGGGGCAGCCCAAGCATGGCGCTCCCATGGCCTGCTATGCGCTGTGGGAAGACGGCATCCTATCCCTGCAATCTCGTCCCTACCCTGTCGAGGAGACGGTCCGGAAGATCTTCTCCCTGCCGGTCCCCAGGGAAATTCGCAGCCAACTCGCCGCGGTCCTGCGGAGGGGATTTCTTCCCTGTCCGGCGGAACGCCTTGAGTTATAGTAAGTGTTCAAGAGTTCAAACGGTGATGGAGTCTCACCGGGAACCGTCTCAACTTGGTTGAGTCTGATAGCTCCTACCCCCGGCGGTAGGAGCTTTTTCAGTTTATGGCCAGTAGTAAGTATCGAAAGGGAGTGATTCATGATGACAGCAATCGTTGACGTGAAAGGCCGCGAGATCCTGGATTCTCGGGGCAATCCAACCGTCGAGGCGGATGTCGTTCTCGCCGATGGAAGCTTCGGACGCGCCGCCGTGCCGTCCGGCGCCTCAACCGGCGAAAAAGAAGCGGTGGAACTGCGGGACGGAGACAAAGGCCGATACGGCGGCAAGGGCGTCACCAAGGCCGCGCACCATATCAACACCGGGATCCGTAAGGCGGTGGCCGGCCTGGACGCCTCCAATCAGCGGGCCGTGGATGCGGCCATGATCGCGTTGGATGGCACGCCCAACAAAGCCACGTTAGGAGCCAACGCGATTCTGGCGGTGTCCATGGCCGTCGCCCGGGCGGCTGCCACGACGCATCGCCTGCCGCTCTACCGCTACCTGGGCGGCGCCAATGCCTGCCTCCTTCCGGTCCCCTGCATGAATGTGCTCAATGGCGGGAAGCATGCCGACAATACGGTCGATTTCCAGGAGTTCATGATCGCGCCACACAACGCGCCCTCCTTCGCGGAAGCCATCCGCAAGGGCATGGAGACCTTCCATGCGCTCAAACAGGTATTGCGCGGTAAGGGCTTGAGCACTGCTGTCGGCGACGAGGGTGGATTCGCGCCGGATTTGAAGTCCAACGACGAAGCCGTGGAACTGATCCTGGAAGCCATCGTGAAAGCGGGCTACAAGCCGGGCGAAGATATCTCCATTTGCCTCGATCCGGCGGCCAGCGAGATGTGGGACGACGGCAAATACGTGCTGTTCAAATCGACGAAGAAGGCCATCACTTCGCAGGAGCTGATCAAGATCTGGGAATCGTGGGCGAATCAGTACCCAATCGTTCTGCTCGAAGACGGCATGGGCGAGAACGACTGGCAGGGATGGAAGGATCTCACTGCCACGCTGGGATCGCGCATCGAGCTGGTCGGCGACGACATCTTCTGCACCAACCCGAAGATCCTCCAGGAAGGCATCGACAAGGGGATCGCCAACGCGGTGCTGATCAAGCTCAACCAGATTGGTTCCGTGACCGAAACGCTGGACACGATCGAGCTGGCGGGACGCAACAACTACCGCTGCTTCGTGTCACACCGTTCCGGGGAGACGGAAGATACTTTCATCTCCGATCTGACGGTGGCCACCAGCGCGGGTCACATCAAGACCGGCTCCGGGTGCCGCAGCGAACGTGTCGCCAAGTTCAATCAGTTCCTGCGCATCGAAGAAGAGCTGGGAGCGCAGGCACATTTCGCGGGCCGCGCCGCTTTCGGACGCTGACGGCGGCCGGCTGAAGTCTCGAAAGGGCCAGGTTCCGCTCTTGCCGCGCACGGGCAACGGACGTTTTGCGTCAACTTGCCGCGATTCGGCCCATTGTGGCCGCCAAGCCGATTTGTCGAGTAATCCGACGCTGGCTGCACTTCCGCGGGTTGGCGACAACACGTCAGAGTGGATCCTATCGCAGGCCGACGGATCGCCGGGGACTGTCATCACAGGATCTGGCTCGGTGATCCTGCTAGAATGCAATCGATGGCCAAGACCTTAACGGCCGATGACATTCTTCCGCTGGTCGCGTCGTTGACGCCTCGGGAACGCGTTCGTCTGCTGCGGTTGATCGCCTTGCCGCAGGGTTCGGACGCGCCTGTTTACCGGTCCGTACCACCCGCACGCGACGAGTTCTCGGCGGACGAGGAGCCGCTTGCTTGGGACGCAGAGGGCTGGGAGGATGTGGGGTGAGGCGTGGTGAGATTCGCTGGTATATGTTTCGGCTTCCCGATAAGCGGCGGCCGGTTCTAATTCTCACACGAAATGAGGTCATCGATCGGCTGAACGAGATCATCGTGGTACCGGCAACGCGAACAATCCGAGGATTGACAACTGAGGTAGTCTTGACCGTTGATGACGGGATGCCGGCGGCGTGCGCGCGTAATTTCGATCACGTGTCGCTGGCGCAACGCAGTCGAGTTGGGTCCAGTCCTGTGCGATCTATTAGAAACGCGCTGGGCTGAAGTGCGGGACGCGCTACTCATCGCCTGCGGCTTCGGAATCCATTCTACCGCCAGTCGCCCGGCTTGTAGCCGCGGCCGTGAATCCCCATCTGCCGCGGACAACTTCCCGCGGCCGATTACTCAGGCAGCGATGAATTCGTCCGCCGGCCGGCGCGCTCGTTGTGTTTTCGCGGCCTGAGGATCCGGCCTCGCACCCGCATCCTCCGGCCACGAGGGATTCCCGTCCGCCGCGCCTGCGCCCGGGGATTGATCCAGGGCGCTCGTCTGCAGCACTTCGAGAATATCCACCACCCAGCCCAGAAGCCCTTCGTTGCGCTTCATCTCCGCCCGCAACGAATCGACCGCGGCGGCTTGCAGGGCGAGCGAGCGCTGCACGTTGCACAGTTCGCTCTCCAGGCGTGCCGCGACCACTTCCCAGCGCGCCGTCGCCGGAAGCTGGCCGAGACGCCCGGCGATGGCGGCCAGCTTGAGTTCCATCAGAATCTTCTCCACCCGCTGGAAACGCGCGCCGCGGTCCTTGGCGATGCAGGTTTGAATCAGGCCATCGATCGCGGCAACCCCGCACGACGGGGGCTGCGATTCGGCAATCGCCTTGGCCAGGGCTTCCGGACTGTCGCCCTCAAATGCGCGGCGGCCGGACAACATCTCGTAAACCACCGCGCCGAACGAAAACACGTCGCTGAGGACATCGCTGGGAACTCCCGCCAGCACTTCCGGCGCCGTGTAGGGCGTGATTTCGCCGCCGGCATCGGCGGGCAGCAACTCCAGTCCGCCGTCCTTCAGCACGATCGCCTCCGGCGACAACGCGCCGTGGATGCGCCCGGCCGCATGAATCCGGCACAACTCTTGCCCCAACGCTACCGCGTATTCCAGCGCCTCGGCCTGCGGTAGTTTGCCCTCCCGCAGGCAATCTGACAGGCTTCGGTGGGTCGTCTCGAGATTCGTCATGTGGTTCCTCCGACTCTCCGCAGTTGAGCACGCCGGCCGCGCCCTTACAAGTAGCGGAAAGGAAGCGAGCGCCCGTTAACCCCCGTGTAACCAGGATGGAGTACGCCCAGCCGGTTCATAACCGCCGCCGCCCACCCCGCGCTTCCGCGTGAAAACTCGGGTATTGCCGCACGTGCCGCACGCGGCGGCGTTGACAAGCTCCGGCGACTCGGCGTATATTTGCTAACATACTGATCTCATAGTGGTTTGCTCGTGGTTTTTGCCGCACGGTCTGGCTACCAGGTTTTCGACCCGTATGCACAGTCCCCGAGCCCTGTGGATCAGTCAGCGGTGGAGGCTGAATGGCCGTAGACCAAGACAACGGGCAAGTGGACCCCTCGGTCCCCGAGAGCTACGAGCATCTGCTCGAAGATTACAGTCAGTTCGCCCCGCCGGCGGCTGACGAAGTGGTCCAAGGCACGGTCCTCGGCATCACCGCCAAAGACGTCATCGTCGACTTCGGATACAAGTCCGAAGGCATCGTCCCCATCGAGCAGTTCCAGTCCCCCACCGGCGAAGTCACGGTAAAGCGCGGCGATGTGGTCGACGTCATGATCGACCGCAGCGAGCAGGTGGAAGGCTACCAGTTGCTCTCCCACACCAAAGCCGCGCGGCTGCGCATCTGGGACGATCTCGAAAAGGCTTCCAACGATCAACTGATTCTTTCCGGCCGGGTGCTCGGCCGCGTCAAAGGCGGTCTCGCCGTCGATGTGGGCGTCAAGGCGTTCATGCCCGGTTCGCAGGCCGACCCGCGCCCGGTGCACAACCTGGATTCGCTGATCGGGCAGGACATCCCGGTCAAGATCATCAAACTCAACCGGCGCCGCGGCAACGTGGTGGTTTCGCGCAAGCTGGCGGTCGAGGACGAGATCAACTCGCGCAAGACCGTGACCCTGGAGCATCTCTCCGAGGGCGCCACGGTGGTGGGCACGGTCAAGAACCTGACCGAATACGGCGCCTTCATCGATCTGGGCGGAATCGATGGCCTGCTGCACGTTACCGACATGTCCTACGGCCGCATCACCCATCCTTCGGAGATGCTCCAGGTGGGCCAGGACGTGAGCGTCAGGATTCTCAAGTTCGACCGCGCCAAGGAGCGCGTTTCCCTCGGCATCAAACAACTGGAGCCGGACCCCTGGGACACGGTGGTGGAGCGCTACCCGGTGAACAGCCGGGTTATCGGCCGGGTGGTCAACGTCACCGATTATGGCGCGTTTGTGGAACTCGAAGCCGGCGTGGAAGGCCTCATCCACATCAGCGAGATGACCTGGTCGCGGCGCATGAAACACCCTTCCAAGGTGGTCAGGGCCGGTGATCGGGTGGAAGCCGTGGTTCTGGAAGTGCATTCCAGGGACCGCCGTATTTCGCTCGGCCTCAAACAGCTCGAACCCAACCCCTGGACCACCATCGACAGCCGCTACAGCGTGGGCAGCGTGGTCGAGGGCCGGGTGCGCAATATGACCGATTTCGGCGCCTTCATCGAAATCGAGGAAGGCATCGACGGGCTGGTGCACGTGAGCGATCTCTCCTGGACGAAGCGCGTCAAGCATCCCAGTGAAGTCCTCAAGAAAGGCATGATCGTGCAGGCGGTGATTCTGAATATCGATTCCTCCTCGCACCGCCTTTCCCTGGGCATCAAACAGTTGCAGCCCGACGCCTGGGAGAGCTATTTCCAAAACCATCAGGTGGCCGACACCGTGCATGGCCGCGTCTGCCGTCTGGCCAGTTTCGGAGCCTTTGTGGAGCTTGCCGAAGGGGTGGAGGGTTTGTGCCACTTCTCCGAAGTGCCGGGCTTTACGGGACGCCGCGGGGCGGAGGAGCCGCCGGTTCGCGTCGGCGACGAACACGATTTCAAAATCATCAAGATGAGCGAAGCGGAGAAGAAAATCGGGCTCAGCCTGCGCGCCGTGGCCGACGACGAGGAGAAGAACCGCCTGGAAGACTACCAGCGCCAGGCCGCCGCCGCCACCAGCACCATCGAGGAGGTCCTGAGTTTGAAGGATCGCACCCACGAATAGGTTGCAAATCTTTTAAATTCAGGAGATACTGCGATTTCATGCCAGTTTTTCAATCCAGGAGAATGCGATGACGAAGGCCGATCTGATTGAAGAAGTCTCCCGTGTGGTCGAGATGACCCGGAAGGAATCCGAAGTCATCGTGGAGGCCATTTTCGACAGCATCGTGCGTTCCCTCCGGTCCAACGATAAGATCGAAATCCGCGGATTCGGCAGCTTCCGCACGCGCCAGCGCCAGCCCCGTATCGGCCGCAACCCGAAGACCGGGGCCCGGGTCGAAGTCCCCGCCAAGAAAATCCCGTATTTCAAGCCGAGCAAGGAATTGAAGGACGTGGTCAACAACTCCGGCGCCCCCGTAGTGGCGCCTGGCCTGGCCCCCGCCCCGTCCGAGCCGGTCCCCAACGCATAACGTGGATTATCTCTGGACCCCGTGGCGTTATCAATACGTAACTAAGGCGGATGCCCCCTCGGGATGTGCGTTCTGCACCGCCGCGGGCGGTTCCGACGACCGGGAAAACCTGATCGTTCACCGGGCGGCACACAATTTCATTATCCTCAACCGCTTTCCCTACACCAATGGCCACGTCATGGTGGTGCCGTTCCAGCATGTCTCCACCCTTCAGGATCTGGACGACGCGACGCTGGTGGAGATGATACGCCTGGCGCGCCAGTGCGAAACGCACCTGCGTGCCACCTACCGGCCGGATGGCCTGAACCTCGGAATGAACATCGGCCATGCCGCCGGTGCGGGAATCGCCGACCACATCCACATGCACATTCTTCCCCGTTGGACCGGCGACACCAACTTCATGTCGGTGACCGCCGAGACGCGCATCCTGCCGGAAGATCTGCCGGCCACGTGGGAAAAGCTGAAGAGCGCGGACTGGGCGGGCTGAACCGCGGCAAGCCCTCCCAATTGGAGATCGCGATGGCCCCCGCATTCAAGCGTTCATGCTGAACCGCCCGGACGCCAATGCATATAACCGTCGCCAGAGCAGCCGATTGACGGTCACCACGATCGAAGCCATGACAATCGTGGCAGCAAGCAGCGTCGGGAAGTTCCCGGTGTCGGTAGCGCGACTGATGACCGCCCCCAACCCTGTGGTAGTAATGGTCTGTCCATGGAAATGGAAGTACTCGGCAACGATGCTGGCGTTCCACGCGCCGCCGGAAGCGGTCACAAAACCGGTGATCAGGTACGGAAAGATGCCGGGCAAGAGCAATTTCCGCCAGCGCTCGACGGGGCTAAGGCGATACACGTCGCAGACCTCTTTAAGGTCCGTCGGGATGGCGGATGCGCCCGCGATCACGTTGAAGAATATGTACCACTGCGTGCCCATCAGCAGCAGGACGATGGAGCCAATGCCAAGCCCTCCGCCAAAGCGGATCAAGGCCAACAGCACGATAGGGAACAACGCCGTGGCTGGCACGGATGCCGCAATCTGAGCGATCGGTTGGGCGATGGCCGCGAGCCTGGGACGCAGTCCCACGTAGACGCCCACGGGAATGGTCCAGAGTCCCGCCAGAATGAGAACGAATTCGACACGGAGGAAGGTCGCGCCGGCAGCCCACAGTATCCCGCGTAATTCGGAAGCCGATACCCTGGCCACCATGAGGCTCATCTTCACTACCGCGTACGCCACGCCCGCCAAGATGAGTACAGTCAGCGCACGAGCCGGCCATTTTGTCCACCGGAGCTTCGTGTGAACGCGGGGCAGAGACGCTTGCTTTCGTGCAAAGTGTAGACTCAACGCTTCACGCGCGGGCGCCACCGCGATTCGGCCGACATAGCTAAGGGCTTTGGAGTGGCGCAGCAGTTGAAGGATTGGCGAGCGTGGTATCTCGGATGATTCCACCTGCTCGAACTTGAACTTATCGCTCCAGGCAATGATCGGGCGCCAGATCGTCTGGTCTATCAGCACGATCACGGCGATCATGGTGAACACCCCCCAGACAATGGCGCGAGTATCGCCGGCATTGGCGGCGGTCTGCAGGTAAGAACCGAGGCCGGGAAGACGGAGGTCACGGTTCCCCAGGACGAACATTTCACACGCCATCAGAAAGAACCAGCCGCCAGCGACCGACATCATCGAATTCCACACCAAACCGATCGCGGCGAAGGGCAGTTCGATCTGCATCAACTTCTGCCACCAGCTCAGCCGGTACACCTGCGCGGCCTCCACCATTTCCCTGGGCACGTTCTTGATCGAAGAATAAACGCTGAAAGTCATATTCCAGACCTGCCCTGTGAAAATCAACAGGATGCATCCGAGCTCCACTCCCAATTGCCTGGCTGGGAATAGCGCAACCACCGCCACCATTACCGGCGGCAGAAAGCTCAAAACCGGGATAGACTGCAGCGTATCCAGAAGCGGGATCAGGATTCGCTCGGCCTTGGCGTTGTGCGCGGCGAAATACGCATAAACCAGAGTTACGATGAGACTGATCACGTAGGCCGCCGCGATGCGTGCAACCGAAAACAGCGCGTACTTTGGAAGCGCGGACGGGGAAAGCTGAATGACTGGTTGGGTGTTGACCGGGCCCGCCCAGTACCCTGTCAGCGATATCAGTCCATAGAACAGCGCCAGTCCCGCGACGAGGATGGGTATATCTCTCAGGAGAGGCGGAATCGTTGTGGAGAACGATGCCCAAGGTGGACTGGACGTCCTATCGCGGGGATACATCGATTGCTCCCAGCTCGCCATCCTTGGCGATATCCGGCTCATGGAGTACCAGCCGGTCGCTCTCGGAATCGTAAGTAAAAATGTCCCCGTACCTGCCCCAATTCAGCGCAGTTTCGATTTGCCGCTTCACCTCGGCGCCAGAGAATTGCTCTTGCAGGATGTCGCGGAAAAACTCCAGCGGCAGTGAGTGGTCCGACTTGCTTGCCAGAGCGCTGTGCATCTGCCCGAGCAAGGTGACGCGAGCCAGAATCGCCTCCCGGAAGAGAGCTTTACGCGCGGCAATGTCGGCTCCCGCGAACGCTTCGCCTTGCGGAGTGATCTCCACATCTCCGCGCTCGGATTTCGCGAAGCTCAACAAGGCCGCGGCTTCCACGATCGGAAGAAGATCGTCCACTTCCAGGCGGAGCTCTTCGGCGAGCTGGTACAGGTCGCGCTTGCCGCCATGGTCGTTGAGCAGTTCCAGCAGGCCCGCAATCGCGCCCCGGCGCGCGTGCGGCAGCATCTGGTAAGTTCTTGGATGCGAGGGGGACGGCAGTCCCGCCTGGAGCTCCGGCTGCGTCAACAACTTGTAAATGTAATTTACGTATACCAGGAACTCCGCGGAGGCGCGCGGCCTCGGCTGTTGCATGGGAACCCGAAAATCGGCGCGAATCCTCGCCGGATTTCTTCCCAGGACGATAATGCGGTCCGCCAGCATCACGGCCTCTTCGATATTGTGTGTCACCAGGAAGATGCCGCGCGTGGGGATCTTCTTGCCGAGCCAGAGTTCCATCAGTTCGCCGCGCAGGTTCTCCGCCGTAAGCACGTCGAGCGCGGAAAATGGTTCGTCCATAAACAGGATTTCCGGCTCCACCGCCAAGGCCCGCGCGAACCCTACGCGTTGCTTCATGCCACCCGACAGCTCCTTTGGGTAGGCATTCTCGAAGCCTTTCAGACCGACCGAATCCAGCGTGTCGAGCGCCTTCCGATGCCGTTCGCCCTGCGTCATGCCCAGAGCCAGCAACGGGACTTCGACGTTTTCGGCCACCGTCAGCCACGGAAACAGGGCGAAGCTCTGAAACACAATGGCGACATTCGGGCGGGACTCCGCCATGGGCCGGCCATGCCACAGAACTTCACCGCCGCTGGGCGTCGCCAGACCCGAGAGCATGCGCAGCAGCGTCGATTTGCCCGAGCCCGACGGCCCCAGCAGTGCGGTGATGATTCCAGGCTCCACGGATAAGTTGGTTGGAGCGATCACCTGAACCCGCCCGCCATCGGCCCGTTGGAACGACTTTTCGACCTGGCGGGCCTGGATGATGGTTTCGCGAGGCGGCAAGGCTCGCAAGTTTGACGGGGCGGCGCCGGTGCCTGCCGCATCGCCGGGCCCGAGTTCGTCCATCAGGATTTGCCAGGATTGCTCAGGCAACTCGTCGAAAAACCGCAGGAGTTCGCCAGGATTCATCAGGTTGACGATGGCAATCAGGTCGTTGATGGCCCGCGAGTGCAGCAAGACGTACGTGTCGTAATAAGGGAGTATCTCCGCCAACCTGGCGGCAAAGTCTATCGGGAGGCGGCGGAACAGGATCTCCCGCTGTTCCACGGGGATCTCCATGAAGAGGTCGGCCGCGACGGAGGGATCGAGCCGGGGCAAGAGGGCAACCAACTGGCCCCAGTCCTCTCGGGAAAGAAGCGTTCGAAATTTGTCGGTCGGCGGACTGGGCATTTGGCTTACGCCCCATTATCATTTAACAACCAGGACCTGAAAACCCCGTCGCGGTGAATCACGCTGACGCCCCCATCGCGCTCCTGCCGTATCGGCAGCAGATCGGTGGTGGCGCCGCCCGCTTCCAGGTTGTGAATCCGCAATTCGCCAAGGGAAGCGGGCAGTTGCGAATGGGCGAAACAGATTCGCCCGTCGACCCCGCTGACCTCCAGACCCAGGCAGGCCCGAAAGAGAAGGAACACGGACGCGGCAGACCACGCCTGTGGGGCACAGGCGGCCGGATAAAGAACGGGGCCCTCACCAGGGTCGCGAGAAAAACCGCAGAATAGTTCGGGCATGCGATGCGGATCGAAGTGCATCCCCGCTTCGAACAGCCCGGTTAGGATTTGTAGTGCCTTCTCGGCCAACCCGTAGCGGTGAGGGACATTTTCCTTTCACGCTTCCATGTCTAAGCGTAGCCATTAAGGCCTAAGGAAGTCGTAGGCAATCCATGCGGAAACCATAAAGATCCGAAGGATCGCGGCACTCACGTGAGCAAGCGGACAAGGGAACATTCGAGCTTAGGGGCTAGCTCAGTGCGTCATGGAGTAGATCAGGTAGTTGATGCCGTAGCGGTAGGCCAGCGCCGTCATGGCCTCGGGGTAGTCGGGGGAATCGGCGTACTCCCAGGCGTCGCCCACGTCGGTATTGAAGTTGACGGCCACCAGCATGCGGTTGCGGTCGTCGAAAATGGCGCGCCAGGCGGGGGCGGTGCCTTCGGGTTGCTGCACGGTGATGGCGCCGCCCGGGCCGCGGCGCAGATGGCGCGTGCCGGGGATCCAGGTGAGGTCCTTCTCCTCGATATCGTAGAGCACGTGCAACACGGCATCGGAGTGCGCCAGATCCACGATGGGGCGGGTGGGGAGCACGCGGTCCATAGTCATACGGAAGATCTCCCACTGCTCCGGTCCCCAGAAATCGTCCACCACCAGGTAGCCGCCGCGCAGCAGGTATTCGCGCAGACATTTGACCTCGGCATCGCTCAATCCCCACCATCCGGTCTGCGTGGCGTAGATCCAGGGATAGTCGAACAGGTGGGGATCGGTGAGCGGCAGGTGGCGCGGATCGCCGGTATGTATGCGGGTGAGGCGTTCGACGCCCATGGAGAAGTGGTTGTCGGCATCGGGCCAATCCACGATCCACCAGCCGTCTCCGGTAGCGTTGCGCGAGGCGAATCCGAAGCGGCGGTGGAACTGCGGCAGGTCGGTGTACTCGGTGCGGATGAAATGGAATTCGGCGCCGGTGGGGAACTCGGGGGGCGGACCTTCGTCGCCGTGGCGGATGCCGCCGCCGAACCGGCCGCCGCCGAACCGCTGGGCGAACACGGCAACCGCGGCCACGGCAGCGAGCAGGATGGCTGCCGGAATCACGCCGGGACGCATCGGGCGCCCTCCTCTTATGTCAGATCGAGGCCGTCGATTTTGCCGGTGGAATCGCCGAAGTGATCCGTCCGCAGCCCCATACGATCCATCATACCGAGGAAGAGATTGCACATGGGCGTTTCCCTGCGATAGACCACGCGGCGTCCGGTCTTGATGGTCTTGCCGGCGCGCCCGGCGATCAGCGTGGGAAGGTCTTCGTGCAAGTGGCGATTGCCGTCGGAGAGGCCGGCGCCGTAGACGATCATGCAGTTGTCGAGCAGCGTGCCGTCGCCTTCCTTCGTCGCCTTCAACTTCTCCACCCATGCGGCGAACTGCAGCATGTGGTAGCAGTTGATCTGCGCCACCTTCTCCATCAAATCGGCCTGATTGCGATGGTGGGTGAGCGGATGGTGGCCGTCGGGGATGCCGATCTCGCGGTAGGCGCGCGAGGTGCCTTCATGGGTGACCAGGAATGTCATGACGCGCGTCAGGTCGGCCTGGAAGGCGATGGTCATCATGTTGGTCATGAGCTTGAAATGCTCGGCGAAATCGGCCGGCACACCGTAGGGCTTCTCCATGTGCGGATCGATCTGCGCGTTGTCCTTCTCCGCGCTTTCGAGTTGCCGCTCCACTTCGCGGATGGAGGAGAGATACTCGTCGAGCTTGCGGCGGTCGGTGGGGCCGAGATCGCTTTCGAGCTTCTTGGTGTCCGCGGTGACGAAATCCAGGATGCTGCGCCGGTACCTGGCCTCGCGCACGCGCGCTTCGGGGCTGAGCACCACGCCGTTGCCGAAGAGGCGTTCGAAGAGGGCGCGCGGGTCGAGGATGGGCGGCAGCGGCTGGGTTTCGCTGCGCCATGCCAGGTTGTTGGTGTAGGCGCAGGAGTAGCCGGAATCGCAGTCGCCCGACTGGCGCGCGTCTTCCAGGCCGATTTCGAGCGAGGGGAAGCGCGTCTGCCCGCCGATCTGCCTGGCCACGAGCTGATCCATGGAGATGCCGGCCTTGATATCGGTGGTGCTCTTGCGGACCTGTATGCCGGTGAGGTAGCTGCCGCAACAGCGGCCGTGATCGCCGGCGCCATCGAGCAGCGCGCGCCCGGTGTTGTGGGTGAGGTTGCCGAGCAGGAGGATATCGTCCCTGAACGGCTCCAGCGGCTTGAGGATGCGCGGCAGCGCGGCGAGTTTGCCTTCGTAATCGGGGTTCCAGCCGTCCATGATGATGCCGTTAGGCACGTAGACGAACGCCATGCGGACGGGCGGAGTGGCCGCGGCCGGCGCGGCGAAGGCGGGCACCATGGCGTCCAGAAACGGCAGGGCGACGGCGGTTCCGGCGCCGCGCAAAAAGGCGCGCCGGGGAAGCGATTGGCGAGTGATCATGGCTGTTGTTCCCCTCTTCGCGATTGAAACGGCAGACTGCGTACAATCTCGTAAATCAACGACTGGAACCCGTACCCGTTGGCGGCCAGTTTGCGATCGATGTCATCCACCGTGCGCCGGTCGTAAGAGCCCAGTCCCCTGCCTAGAGAATATGTCAACATCTTCTCCACCATGCAACGGGAGAACTGGGGCATTTGGTTCTTGAGGACGGCGCGCATTTGGGCGGGGGTGGAGAAACTGTCTCCATTGGGCAGGACGCCGGAGGAATCCACGGGAAATTTGCCGTCCATGGTGCGCCACTTGCCGATGCCGTCATAGTTCTCCAGGCCGAAGCCGAGCGGGTCCATCTTGTTATGGCAGGAGGCGCACATGGCGTCGGCGCGGTGCTTCTCCATCTGCTGCCGCAGGGAGGCAGAGGTGCCGACGGCGGCTTCGTCGAGTGGCGGCACGTCGGGCGGCGGCGGCGGCATGGGGCTGGCCAGAATGTTGTTGAGGATGTATTTTCCGCGAATGACGACAGAGGTGCGGGTGGGGTAGCTGGAGACGGTGAGCACGCTGGCCTGCGTGAGGATGCCGCCGCGCTGCCCGCCGGCGAGTTCGACGCGGCGGAAGTCCGGCCCGTCGACGCCTTCGATACCGTAGTGTTTGGCGAGACGCTCATTGAGAAAGGTGAAAGGGGCGTCGAGGAATTCGCTGAGGGGGCGGTTCTCACGCAGCATACAGTCGAAGAAAAGGCGCGTCTCCTGCTTCATGGCGTCGCGCAGCTCGGGGCTCCAATCGGGAAACTTCTGGGGATCGGGTTTGACCACGTCGAGGTTGCGCAGTTCCAGCCACTGGCCGGCGAAGTTGTCGGCCAGTGCCGCGGAGCGCGGGTCGGCGAGCATGCGCTTCACCTGGACGTCGAGTGTGGCGGCGTTGTGGAGCTTGCCGCTCTCGGCGAGAGCGAGCAGCTCGTCGTCCGGCATGGTGCTCCACAGGAAGTAGCTGAGGCGCGAGGCCAGTTCGAGATCGGTGACGGGATGGGCGCTAGAGGCGTCGAGCGGCTTGGCGTCGTGCTCGATGCGGAAGAGGAATTGGGGGGAGACCAGCATGGCCTGGAGCGCCAGTTGAATCCCCTGCCCAGTGGATTGGCCATCGGATTTCGCCAGGGCGACGAACTTGAGGAGCGACGTGGTTTCGGCCGGGGTGACCGGGCGGCGCCAGGCATGATGCGCCAGGTTGGAAACGATCTTTTCCACGCAGGCGGCGCCGGAGGCGGGATCGCAGAGGAAGATTTTAGCGCGGCTGGGCGGAGGGGTTTGCGGAGCGTAGGGGCCGATGAAGGTGACGGAATCCAGGAACTTGTTTTTCTTGTTGTCGTAGGCTTCTTTGGCGCCGAGGCCCTTGACGAACTCGTCGCCCAGGAAAGCGGCGCGGAAGACGTGATCGCCCTCGGGGAGGAAAAGGCGCATCTGCTCTTCGGAGTAAGGATTGAAGTAGACCAGCTTGGAGGGTTTGGTTTCGACGGGCATGGAGCCGAGCAGCTTGCCGTCCATCCAGAAGGCGAGCGTCACAGGCTTGGCATCGGAAGAGCGTTCGCCGGGGAGGCCGAAGCGGACGATGTATTCGCCATCGAACTCGATGCGCCCGTGGGCTTCGATGGTGCTGAAATCGACGCGGCGGATTTTCTTATCCTTGTTGGCGTACTGGGCTTCGAGCGGTTTGGGTAGGGGGTCGGCGGCAACGGCGCGAGCGGCGATGCGGGCGGCGGCGGCGAGGTAACGATCCATGAGGACGGGCGAGATGGTGAGGACTTCGCCGATATTGTCGAAGCCGTTGCCGAGATCGTCGGTGGGGAAGTTTTGGTCGGCGCGGAAATCGACGGCGAGGAGATCGCGGATGGTGTTGGAATACTCGCTGCGGTTGAGGCGGCGGGCGGTGACGCGCCCGGGATCGGGTTTGAGATTGCGGTCGGCTTTGGCGAACTCGTCCAGGAGGCATTGGATCACGGCATCCATCTGGGCGGGGCGCGGAATGCCTTTGGGGGGCATCTCGCCGGCACGGATCTTGCGCACGATGATGTCCCAGCCATCGCGGCTTTTGGTCAGGGAGGCGGCTTGGGTGAAGGGGGCGATATTCAATCCACCGGAGGCGAGGTCGTCGTTGTGGCAGGGGGTGCAGGTCCTGGTGAGAACGGGGGCTACAGTGTTTTCAAACGTCGGAGTGCCGGCGGCCGGCAGGACGGCGCAGGCGGATAGAAATAGAGAGACGCGACAGAATCCCCAACCCATTTGTGGAAAGCCCTCTTGTTAGATAATGCTGTGCCCTGAGGAAATATTACCGCATTACGGGGGAGGAGTGGTAGGCGCGGTTTTTGTGGAGCGGCTGGGCAACGAACATACGGCGAAGCGTCTCAACTGTCTACGGGCATCCGGGCTGCCCCTCTGTTTGCTGGTCAATTTCCAGCGGCCCAAAGTGGAGTGGAAGCGCACTATTGGTGAGTTGCTTGCGGAAAAACAGCTTGGGCCACAGATGAACACCGATGAACACGGATCACACGGTTTCTTGCTTATCCGTGTTCACCGTGTTCATCTGTGGCCCCATATTCTTTTCATCGTTATGCCCTGGTGACGGCGCCTTCGCTGGCGCTGGAGACCAGTTTGCAGTACTTGGCGAAAACTCCGGTTTTGTAGGCTGGCTCGCGGGGTTTCCAGGCGGCGAGACGGCGCGCGATTTCGGCGGCGGGAATGTCCAGGTCGAGGACGCCGCGTTCGGCATCCACGGTGATGGGGTCGCCCTCGGCCACGATGGCGATGGGGCCTCCGTTGAAGGCCTCCGGGGCGACGTGGGCGATCATGAAGCCGTGGGTGGCGCCGCTGAAGCGGCCGTCGGTGAGCAGGGCGACGCTATCGCTGAGTCCGGCGCCTACGAGTGCGCCGGTGACGCCGAGCATTTCGCGCATGCCGGGTCCGCCGCGCGGGCCTTCGTAGCGGATGACCACCACGTCGTTGGCCTGAATTCTGCCTTGCATCACGGCGGCCATGGCGTCCTCTTCGCGGTCGAAGACGCGCGCCGGGCCGTGATGGATTTTCTTTTCGTGCCCGGCGAGTTTGATGACGCAGCCTTCGGGGGCGATGGATCCGCGCAGAATGGCGATGCCGCCGCGCGGTTTGAGGGTCTGGGAGAGCGGCCGGATGACCACCTGGCCGGCGGTTTCGCGCGCATCGGCGGCTTCTTCGGCGAAGGTGCGGCCGGTGACGGTGAGCGCGGAGCCATCGGCGTATCCGCCTTCCAGCAGGCGCTGCGCGACCACGCCGATGCCGCCGGCGCGATCGACGTCCGCGGCCATGAACTGGCCGGCGGGCTTAATGTCCACGAAGATGGGCGTGCGCGCCAGGACGGGTTCGAAATCGTCGATGGTGAGCGGCAATTCGGCCTCGCGGGCCATGGCGAGCAGGTGGAGCACGGCGTTGGTTGAGCCGGCGGTTCCGGCCACGCCGGCGATGGCGTTGTCGAAGGCTGCGCGGGTGCAGATATCGCGCGGCAGGATGTTCTTGCGCACGGCGTTCATGATGACCTCGCCGCAGCCGAAGGCGACGTCGTCCTTGCGCTTGTCCACTTGCGGCACGGCGGCCGTGCCCATGGGCGAGAGACCAATCAGTTCCATGACGGTGGCCATGGTGTTGGCGGTGAACTGGCCGCCGCAAGCGCCGGCGCCGGGGCAGGCATGGTCTTCGATATCGAGCAGGTCGGCGTCGCTCAACTTGCCGCGGGCGTTGGCCCCGACGGCCTCGAAGACGTCCTGAATGGTGATGTCGTGGCCCTGAAATTTTCCGGGCATGATAGTGCCGCCATAGAGGATTACGCCGGGGACATTGAGGCGCAGCATGGCCATGGCGGCGCCGGGGATGGTTTTGTCGCAGGCGACGAGGGCGACGATGCCATCGAACATGTGGCCGCGCTCCATGAGCTCGATGGAATCAGCGATGACCTCGCGAGAGACCAGCGACGCCTTCATGCCTTCGGTGCCCATGGTGACGCCATCGGAGATGGCGATGGTGTTGAACTCCATGGGGGTACCGCCGGCGGCGCGGATGCCCTCCTTGACCTTGACGGCGAGCTCGCGGAGGTTGTAATTACAGGGCATGGTCTCGATCCAGGTATTGGCCACGCCGATGATGGGTTTGGCCAGATCTTCGTCGGTGAAGCCGATGGCCTTGAGCATGGACCGCGCCGGGGCGCGGTCTCGTCCTTGCGTGATGGTATGGGAGTGGAGTTTCATAATGGCGACTTTAGTTTATCAGGGGGTGAGGAAGAGTGCGGGCTGGGGTGGTAAGCGGTAGCAAAGGGAGCTCACCGTTTCCCGATATGATGTATGGTGGTGAAGCTCTTCCAAGTGCCAGTTGCGGAGCAGGGTGTACTCGATCAGGTGCGCATGGAAGCAAACCGGCAATTGAATCCGGAACGTAAGGCAGAGCTTGGCCAATTCATGACGCCAGAGAGCGTGGCGAGGTTCATGGCCGGGCTGTTCTCTCAGCGAACGGGCGCTATCCGGCTGCTGGATGCGGGTGCCGGCGTTGGGTCGCTGACAGCGGCTTTCCTCAACCGGTGGGGCGCTGACGATGTCTCCGCCACGGTCTATGAAATTGATGGCAAGCTGGCGTCCTACCTACACGAAACTCTGCGCGCGTACGGCAATGGGAAGTTTGAGGCAACCGTCGTGGACCGCGATTTCATGAGAGACGCGGTCTACAAGATCACGATGGGCAGGAAGGGAGCGGGTTTCACGCACGCTATTCTGAACCCACCCTACAAGAAGATCAACAGCCATTCAGAACACCGAGCCCTGCTCCGGGTGGTCAGACTGGAGACCGTCAATCTTTATACGGCGTTTGTCGGGCTGGCGATAGAGCTGATGGCGCCGGGAGGCGAGATTGTCGCCATCATTCCCAGAAGCTTCTGCAACGGGCCTTACTATAAGCCATTTCGGGAATGGATGCTTGCCAAAGCGTCGCTGGAGCATATCCACCTGTTTCACAGCCGTACGAGTGCGTTCAACGATGACGAGGTTCTGCAAGAGAATGTCATCATCAAACTGGTGCGCGGCAAGGGGCAGGGCAAGGTCACGATCACAACGGCCAGCGATACCGGCTTCTCAGATCTCCAGGCGCATGATTATGCGTTCGCGGAGATTGTGCACGACGGCGACAAGGAGAAGTTTATCCATGTACCTGTGGCGCCATCCCACAGCGGACAGGATGGCGTGCCGCTAGCCGATCGGTCGCTTGAGGATATCGGTCTTGAGGTTTCGACGGGGCCGGTGGTCGACTTCCGGCTGAGGGAATATCTGCGTGAGAAGCCGGAGGAAGGCACCGTGCCGCTTCTCTATCCGACCCACTTTGCGAATGGCCAGTTGGAGTGGCCGCGGCAGTCTAAGAAGCCGAATGCCTTAATTGACAATCCGGAGACGCGGAAATGGCTGTACCCAAGGGGGTTCTACACCGTTGTCCGCCGGTTCTCGTCGAAAGAGGAACGGCGGCGGATCGTGGCGCATGTGGTCGACCCCGAGGCTTTCCAGGGTGACGCGATCGCGTTTGAGAACCATTTGAACGTATATCACTCGGGCAAGAGAGGCATCGACGGCGACGTTGCCCGCGGCTTGGCTGTGTTCCTGAACTCTACTTCCGTAGATGACTACTTTCGCCGGTTCAGCGGGCATACGCAGGTAAATGCGACGGATCTGCGTCTTCTCCGATACCCTGGCCGCGGGAATCTGGAAGAACTTGGCCGATGGGCGAAAGTGCAGAGAGATCTGACGCAAGAGCTGATCGATCAAGAGGTAGCGGCGCTCCATGGCAGAGCGAAATAAGATCTCCGATGCCCTTCGGGTGCTAGGTGAGTTGGGAATGCCTCGTGCCCAGCAGAATGACCGTTCGGCTTTGTGCCTGCTGGCGCTGCTCGATTTGACCCAAGGGAAGTCATGGGCTACCGCAAGCAATCCGCTGGTGGGGATCACGCCCATGATGCAGTTTGCGCGGGATCATTACGGCAAGCAGTATGCGCCCAACACGCGTGAGACGTTTCGCCGTCAGACCATGCACCAGCACCCGGACGACCCGGCGCGTCCGGTCAACAGCCCGAAGGCGGCTTACCAGATCGAGCCGGATACGCTGAAGCTGCTGCGCAAGTTCGGCACGCCTGCTTGGGTCAGGAACCTTACGGCTTACCAGAAAAACAGGAAGACGCTGACGGCGCGATACGCGAGGGCACGAGAGATGCGGAAAGTGCCGGTCAAATTGGCGAACGGCGTGACCATGCGGCTCAGCCCTGGCGATCATAGCGAACTCATCAAGTCGGTCATTGAGGAATTCGCGCCGCGCTTCGTGCCGGGGGGCGCTCTCATCTATGCCGGGGACACTGGTGAGAAGTGGGGTTACTTCGACAAGGAAATGCTGGCGAAATTGGGCGTGGATGTCGATGACCACGGCAAGATGCCGGACGTGGTTCTGTATTGCCCGAAGCGGGGATGGTTGTTGTTGGTCGAATCGGTGACGAGTCACGGCCCGGTGGACGGAAAGCGGCATGATGAGCTGGCGCATTTGTTTGAGGCCTCGACAGCCGGTCTCGTCTACGTGACGGCGTTTCCATCGCGGGCGGTGATGACGCGTTATCTGGGTGAGATCGCCTGGGAGACGGAGGTCTGGGTAGCGGACGCGCCGTCGCACCTGATCCACTTCAACGGGGCTCGGTTCCTCGGGCCTTATACGTAGAATGAAGAGCGTGGAGAAAACGCCGAGGGTATTCGCCAGCTTCGAAGACGCCGATAAAGCCGACGCGCGCCACGACGCGACGATGTCTTCCGAGGAGCGGCTGAAGATCCTCATCGATCTTCGGAACCGCCGTCACCCCGATGCCGCGGAACAATGCATGGCGCGAGTCCTTCGAGTTGTGGAACTGGAACAAAGCCAGTAGCTATTCCGCGATCTTGACGGATTCCGAAAGGGGCAGAGTGCGGGAGGAGCCGCCGACCCAGAATTTGTAGTCGCCGGGGACTACCTGCCAGTCGTCGCGGCCCTCGTTGAAGATCGAGAGGTGCAGCGCGGGGATGGTCAGGGTCACGGTCTTGGATTCTCCCGCCTTGAGCTCGATGGGTTCGAAGGCTACCAGGCGCTTGGGAGGTTCATTGGTGGACGCCGGCAAGGTGGCGTAGACCTGGGCGATCTCGATACCGGCGCGCGCGCCGGTGTTCTTGACGGTGAAGGTGACCGTGGTTTCCTTGCCGGGCGCGGTTTTCAGGGCGGAGTAAGCGAAGGTGGTGTAGGAAAGGCCGTGGCCGAAGGCGAAGAGTGGCGTTTTGTTTTCCGCGTCGAACCACTTGTAGCCGACCTTGAGGCCTTCCTTGTAGGGCATGTCGAAGGGAGCCATGCCGCCGCGGCCGCCGCCGAATCCGCCGGGTCCGCCGGTGGCCTGAGTGCCGGCCTGAGCGCCTGGCGCCGGAGTGGCCGCAGCCGGTGAAGGCGGCGGAGCGAACACCTTGTCGTAGACCCAGTCGGACTCGCTCTTGGCAAAGGTGAAGACCGTCTTGGCGGACGGGTTGACATC
>Ga0182030_10004537_pt1 | contig 29577 bp, 19 predicted proteins | sample 812S3MmetaG_FD_121299 | JGI IMG/M metagenome (GOLD analysis project Ga0182030, IMG submission 121299) | Permafrost microbial communities from Stordalen Mire, Sweden - 812S3M metaG (Illumina Assembly) | ecosystem: Environmental > Terrestrial > Soil > Wetlands > Permafrost | place: Sweden...
AGTCCGGCCCCGGCGCGAAGTCGAGTTCGCCCTGAACCTCCGGCTCCCGGGTTGGTGCGAGGCTCCGCGGCTGCGCGTCAACGGGCACCTGGTGGAACATCCGGCCGTGGTCCGGGGTTACGCCCGCATCGAACGCCGGTGGCACCGCGGGGATCGGGTCGAGCTGACCCTGCCGATGCCGCCACGCCGGATGAAAGCCGTGCCCGAGGTCGAGGCGGACCGGGGCCGGGTGGCGTTGCAGCGCGGGCCGATCGTCTATTGTGTCGAGGCGGTGGATCACGGCGGGCAGGTGCGGGATTTGGTGCTGCCGCCGGACGCCGCGATCCAGGCACGCTTCGAGCCCCGTTTGTTGGGCGGCGTCACCGTGCTGCGGGCGAAGGCCGCCTCGCTGCGGCGTCGCGATTCCCCGGGAGGGCTCTACCAACCGGCGGGGGTTTTGGCCGCCGCAGGGGAGGTCCCCCTCACCGCGATTCCCTATTTCGCGAATGCCAACCGCGGGCTGGGCGGGATGATGGTCTGGCTGCCCGAGACGGAGGCCCTGGCCGTGCCTTTGCCGGCCCCCACGCCGGCGGCCCGCGCCACGGCTTCCGCGTCCCATTGTTGGTCGCACGACACGGTGGCCGCGCTGAATGATCAGATCGAGCCGGCCAAGTCGGATGACACCACCATCCCGCGGTTCACCTGGTGGGATCACCGCGGCACCCGCGAATGGGTTGAATACGACTTTGAGCGGCCCGAGCGGCTGGCGTCGACCGAGGTCTATTGGTGGGATGAGCGCCGGATCCAAGCGCACTGCCGGGTGCCGCAGTCCTGGCGGGTGTTGTACCTGGCCGCCGACGGCCAGTGGCAGCCGGTGCCCGGCGCGTCCGGTTTCGGGGTCGCGATGGATGCCTACAACCGGGTGACCTTCGAGCCGGTGACGACGAAGGCGCTCCGGCTTGAGGTGCAGTTGCAGCCGGAGTGGTCGGGCGGCATTTTGGAGTGGCGCGCGGAACCCCCCGGCCGCCGGTGAGGAGAACCCCGGGATGAAACTCCTGCACTATCGCGCGCGCGCGGTGCCTTGGGCTTGGTGCGCGCTCACGCTCCTGCTGCTCGCCGCGGCGCCGGCGCGCGCCACCTGGTATGCGGAAAACGTGGGGGATGGGGCCGACCTCATCATGATGGACCTCCGCTGGCCTTGGTGGCCCTCCGGCACCTATTTTGCCAACTGGAACTCGAGTTTCAACCCCAAGCCGAACAACCTGAGCTTCTACGCCGGGTTTGTTTCCTGGCTGCCGGACGGTCCGGGCCAGACGCCGAACCCCGACCCTGTCCTGCAAGCCGCGTTCCGGCCGGGATCCGTCTGGACCTTCTGGGGGGCCAACCCGCAGGGGACGCCGGTCCGTTTCACCGACGTGGCGCCGAATCTCTACATCAAGAACGACTACGGTGGGGAGGGGAGCAGCGGAACCACCGGGGCGGAGCCGTGGGACTTTGTGAAGCCGGGCCGTTGGTACACGATGCTCGCGCGGGTCTGGCTGCCGGGCCCGGGCACGAATTACGATCACGCATTCATCGGCCGGTGGATCAAGAACCCCGCCGATGGCCAATGGCATCTCATCGGCACGGCGCGGCTGCCCATCCCGGCGGTTTCGTTCACCGGGAACAGCGGGTTCCTGGAGCCGCTCGCCAGTGAAAAGGCGGTGCGATCCCTCCACCGCCGGCTCGGGTACTACCGGCGCGACGGCCACTGGGCCAAGTCCGACACGATCGCCATCGACAAGACCGAGTTCGTGGTGGTGAATGTCATTCCGGAGGAGGACCACGAATATGCGGCCATCGAGTATGCGCAGCGGCCGGACCTGATCCCGCTGCGGCTGACCGGCCCGCCGCTGGCCCGGGACCGGCGTTACGAATTCCAGACCCGGCAGCCGGCCGCCCCGCGGCTGGACGCGCCGCTGGTGACCAACGTGATCGCGGAGGCGGCGGCCGGACAGGTGGCGGTTTCGTGGGAGATCCCGGCCGGCTCGTCGCCGTCCTTCGCCTGGCGGATTGAAGTCTTCGACAATGCTGCCTGCACGGGCGCGCCCGTCGCCGTCCGGGAGGAGCGGGCGCCGGCCGCGCGCCAGGCGCTGCTGACCGCCGCGGCCGCCCGTCCCACCGTACGGCTCACGGTCACTGACGTGTTTGATCAGACGGCCGCGCCGGTGGTGGCGACGGCGGCCGCCAGTCCCGCCCTCTCCCCCGCCACCGGGGCTGCCGTCACGCGGCCCGGCCTGGCGTACGAGCTCTATGAACAGGACGCCACCCGTCGGACCAACTACTTCGAGCATGCGCTGATCAAGCCGGATGAGATCCACCACTGGCTCGGCCTCGCCGAGTTGGGCGCGGGCCGCCTGACTCGGCAGGGGTTGGCGCGCGGCTTCGACCTGAGCGTGCGCGGCGGCCGCTCTTCCGCCTACGCGCTGGTCTATCGCGGCCGGCTGCACGCGCCGGCGGACGGGCTTTACCTGCTGCATGCACAGATCGACGGCGCCTACCAGATCCGCCTCGATGAAGGCGACGCGCTCGGGTGGGACGGCCAGCACGGGACGACTGAGAAGACGTCCGTGGCCCGGTTGGCGGCAGGCGACCACCCGCTGCGGGTGGAATTCCTTTACGACGAGCTGCCGGCGGGGAATTTCACCGTTGAATGGGAGGGGCCCGGGTTCAGCCGGCGGTCGGTGGGGATCGCGGATCTGCGCGTGATGGACGACGGCTCCCTTCCAGTGCCGCAGATCGCCACCCGGGCGGCCGGGGACGGCAGCGGGCGCATCGCCGTCACGGTCGAAGCGCGCGGGCACCGGGTCGATGAGACGACCCTCTTTCTTGGTTCGCTCGAACTCGTGGCCGACAAAGGGCCAGCCGCCCTCTATGACGGGCCGCTGCCCCGGGGGGAGAGCCGCTTTCGCGCCCGGGTTCGGTTTGACGGGACCAGGACCGTGGACTCGGAGCCGGTGGACCTCAGCATCAGCGGTCCGGAGAGCGCGCCGGGCTGGAGGGTGCGGAACGTCGGTGATGCCAAGGCCTCCGCCGGGGTGTGGGCCGACGGGGCGGGCGGGTTCCAGTTCTTCGGCAACGGGATGCACACGGTCACCCGGAGTGTCACCGGTGATTTCACGCTCACCTGCAAAGTGGAGGATTATGGCGGGGTGCGCGGCGAACCGGTGAACCCGATGGCTTGGGCGGGGGTGGCGGCGTTCGAGCACGGGGAGCGGTTGAACTGGGAATGGGGGTGGGATTTCTACCTCGTGCAAACTGCCGCCGAGGGCTTGCACACCTCCGCCGACAACACCGATTTTGGGGCGACGCGGATTAGTTCGTACCCCCTCCAGGCGGATCGGGCGTGGCTGCGGATCGTCCGGGAGGGACAGGTCTGGACCGCCTGGACCTCGACGAACGGCAGCCAATGGGAACTGGGCGGCTGGCAGTACAAGCGCGCGGAAAGGCGGATGGATGCGGGGTTGTTTTTCAGCGCCCTGCCGCAGGACGCGCGCGCGCACTATCACGCGCGGGTCTCCGGGCTGGCCATCGAGCCGGGGGTGGCCCCCGGGTGCGCGCTGCCCGTACCGCCCATGGCACGGAATACCGGCGGAGACCGCCTGACCGGCGTGGTCATGGCTCCTTCGGATCCCGCGGTGGTGGTGGTGCGGTCCTCGTTCCGCGGGCTGCTCCGGTCGGTCGACCACGGGAAGACCTGGTCGGAGGCGAACGGCGCGCTGACGGGGGACGATTTGGCGGTGCGCAGCGTGGCGATCCACCCGCTGGACCCGCGCGTCATGCTCCGGGCCGGCGGTCAGGGGGCGGGCAGCGGCCTGTGGAAGACGCAGGATGGTGGCGGTTCCTGGCGGCGGCTCGATCTGGCCGGTGATTTCGACGGAAAGGGACCGTCAGCTTTGTGCGGTGAGGTCATCGCGTTCGATTTGCGAGACCCGGACCGGCTTTTCGCCGGCTGCGAGACGAAGGGGTGCTTCGTGAGCACCAACGCGGGGGCGTCCTGGTCGAGCCTGGGGTTGGCGGGGGAGCGGGTGACCGCGGTCCGGGTGTGGCCTTGGGAGAGGCACTACCCGGCGCCGGCGCAGGGCCGCACGCACCTCTGCGTGGTGACCTGCCCGGATCGCTGGATGGGGTGTCTGGGGCGGGGCGAGCCCGCGGTCACCCCGGCCGCGAACTCACGTGCCTACCTGACGCCGGACGGCGGCCGCACGCTGTCGGTGGCTGACGAGCGGGCTGACACCGGATTCTACAGCGTGGTGTTCGACAAGGCCTTGCAGAGCACCACCGAGATGCGGCTGGGCACGAGCCACGGGCTTCAGGCCGAGGTGTTTTCCGGCGCGCAAATGGCCCTCTATCCGGCCGCCAAGCATCTGGAGTGGCTCCGGCCCATGACCGCCTTGGCGGCGGTGGCCCGCGGGGACGAGAAATTCGGACTCTGCCTGGCCCAGGCGATGGACCCGCTGCACCCGGGGCGCCTGTCACGCAGCGCGCAATGGGCCTTCGAGTGGGAGTGGCTGCCGCTCCAGGGCGATGTGCCCCGGGGCGGCTGGATCGCCGCCTGCGGCGATGTTGCGTTGGGCCGGGAGTGGTGGTTTGTCACCACGGACGGGCTCTACCACTCCACGGATGGCGGCGGTACGATGACCCGGGTGATGGGAACGACGCCCGCCGCGCAGCCCCGGCGTTGATCACCCCGCAGACCCGGCGTTCAGCGCCGCCGCCTGTGCCAGCGCGCGCGCCTGGGAGGGGTGCCGCAGCTTCTTGAGGGCCTTCCGCTCGATTCCGCGCGCCCGTTCCGCGCTGCCGCCGATCGCGCGGGCGATCTCGTCGTAGGTGGCCGCGGCTGCTTCACCCAGGCCGAAACGGAGTTCCAGGACCCGCCGTTCGAGCGGGCGGAGGCACCGCAACGCCTCGCGCAGCAGGGCGCAGAGCGCCTCGGTGTCGAGCTCCTCGCCGGGGATGTGTGCCTCGGGGTCCGCCACCTGGTCGCCCAAGGGAGTTCCCTCGTCGTCCCGGAGAGGCGAGGAGAGGGAGACGGTGGCTTGGGCCGAGACTATCTTCCATTCAGGCAAGCCGAGTTCGTCGGCTGCCTCCCCGATGGTGCACTCCCGGCCGAGCCGGGTGCGCAACCGCTCCCGGGCGTCCCGGCATTCCCGCTCCAGGCGGTACTGATAAACCGGCAGCCGAACCGTGCGTCCATGGTTCGCGATGTAGCGGGCGACCGCGTCCCGCACGCCCCAGACCGCGTAGGTGGCGAACCGCGTGCCACGGTCCCGATCGAACCGCTCCAGGCTGCGCAGCAGGCTGACGTTGCCCTCCTGGATGTAGTCAGGAAGGGCTCCCTGGGTGGCGGGAAAACGACGCGCGACCTCGACCACCATCGGGAGGTGGGCCTCGACAATCGCAAAGTCGCACCTTTGGACGCGGGCGGCCGCCTCGTCGATCACATCGCTCAGTTCAAGGAAATCGGCGGCGGTCATGCGGACGGCGCGCTCCACGGTTTCCAACCGCCGGAGGCTCCGCCGGCCGGGGTCGCGCGGGGCGCTGGCCGCGCGAAGCCGGCGGCGCAACTCCCCCGCGATTTTGCCCGCCCCGCCCCACATGCGGGCGACGATCCGGTTGCGGAAGCCAAAGCAGGCCAGCCGGTCGCGGATCGCCTCATCAAGGTCTGGCAGGAGCGCGCGCAGGGCCGCCTCCTCGTCCCCCTCGGCGGCCTGCAGCCGGGCGAAGGTCTGGCGGGCCTGCACCTCCAGCAGCCGGACCTCCCCGTCCAGCAGGCGCAGGCGTTCCAGGTACGCGGCCTGGTCCGGTCCGGCCCTGCCGGAGACCTCGGCGATCCTCGCCGGGCCGGCTCCGTGCAGGAGTTCCCCGGCCAGGGCCAGATGGGACCGGACGGCGGGAGCGGTGCACCGCACGAGGTCGCAGAGCATTTCCAAGGCGGCCGATTGGCGATCAAACAGCCGGTCCTCCTCCTCCCGCGACGGGGCGCTCGGCCGGATCATACGCCGGTAAAAGTCCATGGGATCGCTGCCGTGATCGTCCCGGGCGCGTGCCGGTGGCGGGGGAACTGGTCCCCTTTCCTGCAGGGGGAGCGCAAGCCCCCCGCCTGGAAGCCCGTCCTCCTGCCACCCGTCATGCTGCGATTGCAAAAGATCGGTCAAGGATTGATTGAGCACAATGTCATCCATACGGTTAATCTGGTTCAACCCGCCGCCGCCGCTCAGTTGGCGGCCGGGCTTCCACGGCCCAGCCGGGCCGTCGTCAAGTCCCTTCACCATGCCCGGAGTCGGGCAGACTGCAAACAGATATAAATACCATTGTCAGGGTATCCGTGGCGCCATAAGGCGTGAGCATACCACGAGGATGGTAAGAATGGAGGCCGGGCCACGGGCCGGCTCAGGCCGGGAGAAGCGCGAGGAGGGAATCCGCGTCAAACTGATCCGCCAGCACTTGCAGTTGGGCGGCGAGCTGCGAATCGAGGGGGATGATCTCCCCCAGGAGTTGGGAGACCACCGCGAAGTCGCCCCGCACGAGCGCCTCCCGGAGACGGTGGCGCAGTCCGGCAGGGAGGGCGGCCGCGGCCCGGGCATCGGGGCGCGGCGTGGGCGGACCCGCCGGCGGAGGGGGCGCGGGTTCGTATTCGCAGCCCGTGAGGCGGCTGATCTCGGCCAGCAATTCCCCATCGTGGAATGGTTTGGCGAGGAAGCCGTCGGCGCCGGCGGCGAGGGCGGTGTCGCGGTCGGAGCGAAAGGCGGAGGCGCTGATGATGATGATGCAGGGCCGCGGGCGGGCGGCCGCGGCGCGGATGCGCCGGGTGGTGGCAAAGCCGTCCAGGGCGGGCATCCGCGCGTCAAGGAGCAGCAGCCTGGGCTGCCAGGCCTGGTACTCGGCCAGCGCGGCGGCCCCGTCGTTCGCCGTGCGCACCGAGAATCCCGCCGCGGTGAGGAGGGAACGGAGGATCTCCCGGTTGTCATCGACGTCGTCCACCACCAACACGCGCCAGGCGCCGCCGTCGGCGTGGGGGAGCACGGTGGGCACGCGTCGGTCCGCCGGGATGGGGTGGGCCGCGGCCGCCGGGTGCATGGGAATGTCAAGTCGAAAAACACTCCCGCAACCCGGCTGGCTCCGGACCGTCAGGTCGCCCCCCATGAGCCGGGCGTATTGGCGGCTGAGCCAGAGTCCGAGCCCGGTCCCTGAGCGGGAGTCGCGGCCCTGGCGGGCCTGGGCGAAGCGTTGGAAGAGCTGGGCGAGTTCCTCCGGGAGGATGCCCGGACCGGTGTCCTCCACCTCCACCACCAGCCGTGGTCCGGACCGGGAGGGGTCTCCCGGAAAGGCGCGGAGATCGACCCGGCCCTGGTGGGTGAATTTAATGGCGTTGCTGAGCAGATTGGCCAGGGCTTGGCGGAGGCGGTTCTGGTCGGCCTCGATGAAGACCGGCAGATCCCCGGCGAGGTGGGATCGCAGGGCGAGCCCCCGGGCCTCGGCCCGTTCCTGGAAGCGGCGGGTAAGATCCTCGATCATGGACGAGAGGGGGAAGACGGCCGGTTCGAGGGCGGTATGGCCGGTCTCCAGCTTGGAAACCTCGAGGATGCTGTTGAGCAACGAGAGGAGGGCGAGGCTGTTCCGGAGGATGATCTCGACCTGGCTCGCGATCCCCGGCGGCGTGGCGGGATCGCGGGCCAGGAGCTGGGCGAAGCCGACGATGGCGTTCATCGGGGTCCGGATCTCGTGGGACATGTTGGCCAGGAACTCGGATTTCGCCCGGTTGGCGGCGTCCGCGGCGCGGGCCGCCTCGCGCAGTTCGGCCTCCAGCCGGAGCCGGTGGGTCATGTCGAAGAGCGCGGCCCGGGTCTTGACCACCTCCCCGCGCTCATCGAGCACCGGCACGCTGCTGAGCAGGGTGCGGACCACCGTTCCGTCCTTGCCGAGGTAGTCGGCCTCGAGGTCGTAAACCGGACGACGGCCCGCTTTGAACGCCGCCCAGCCGGCGGGGAACCGCTCGCGCGCCGCGGGAGTCATGAACTCGGTCACATGATGGCCGATCACCTCTTCCGCGCCGCGGCCGAGCCACGCGAGCTGGGTGGCGTTCATGCGCAGGATCGTGCCGTCCGCGGCCAGGCTGTGGTAGCCGCAGGGCGAGACGTTGTAGATGTCCTCGATTTCACTCAGGGAGTCCCGCAGCTCGCGCTCGGCCCGCCGGCGGCGGGTAACGTCGCGCGCGTTGATCAGCAGGCAGGTCCCGGCGCCCATCTCCACCGGGTCGACCCCCACCTCTAGATCAATCACCTCGCCCGTCTTCCGCCGCCCCAGGGTGGGGTGGTCGCGCACGTGGCCGTTTTGTTGGACCACCTCCAGCAATCGCTGGGGATCCGGGTCGGGCTCGCACAGGCGCAATTCCCAGATGGTTTTTCCGACCATCTCCCCGCGGTCGTACCTGAACATGGACGCGAAGGCCGGGTTGACCTCGATGAGCCGCTGGTCCTCCCGTCGCGCGATCGCGATGCCAATGGGGGAGCTGGCGACAATGGCCTCCTGGCGGCTGTTCGCGTCCGCGAGCTCCCGCGTCCGGAGACGGACCCGCTCATCCAGGTCGGTGTTGGCCTGCGCCAGCCGGAGGTTGAGGTCTTCCAGTTCGCGCAGTTGGCGCTTCTTGTCGGTGAGATCCTCGTGGACACTGATGAAGTGGCGCCCGCCACCGCAGCCCGTGTCCACCGGCGTGATGGTCACGTACGCGTCATAGGTCGACCCGTCCCTCCGGCGGCAGACCATCTCCCCGCTCCAGTGGCGGCCGCTGGTGAGAACCTTCCAGACGGCGGGCCAAAACTCCGGCGGGTGGGTCGGCGCGACCAGGTCGCCCAGCGGGAGGCCGATCAGTTCGTCGTACGACCACCCCGTGCCCGCGAAGATGCTGGCGTTGGCCCAGATAATTCCCCCGCCGGCGTCGGCGATGACCATGGCGTTGGCCGCCTGATCCACCGCGGTCTGCAACTGGAGCAGCCGTTCTTCGACCGCCTGGCGCGCGGTAATGTCGTGGATGCTGCACGCCAGCATCTCCTCCCCCGCCCAATGGATCCGCTCGGCGCAAATCTCCGCGGTAAACCGGGTCCCGTCGCGGCGCAAGTGGGTGCCCCGGCAGGCGCATGGCCGGCCTTGGCCGGCCATCCCGGCGATGTCCTGCCCGCCCGCGGGCTCCGCGCAAAGATCGCGCCAGCACAGCCCGAGGAACTCGCCGCGCGGATACCCGTAGGTCTGGAGGGCCTGTTCATTGGCCTCCAGCAGCCGGCCGTCCGAGCAGCGGACGAGGAGCAGCATCTCCCGGCCGCACCGGCCGGTCAGGTTGGCGAGCTGGAGGACGTCGGCCAGTGCCTTGTGGCTGGTGACCCTGCGGCCGATGGCCACCAAGGCGCGCCGGTTTCCGCCGGCGTCGAAGACCGGCACTTTGGAAACCTGACAGATCAGGGGCGTTCCGTCGGGGGCGGGGAGACTCTCCTCCTTGACGGTGGTTCCCGCGCCGGCCCAGGTCTCCCGATCGCTTTCCTGGCTGCGCGTGAACGCGGCTTTCAGGCCGGGGTGCGCCTCCCCAATTTCGAGGTCGGTGCGCCCGCGCCACGAAATCCCTTCGAGCTGGAAAAGGCGCAGGGCCGCTGGGTTGGCGAGTTGCCACCGGCCTTCGCCGTCTTTGAGGACCACCGCGTCGGGGAGGGCTTCCATCACCGTTTCGAGGTTCCGTTGCGCGCGCAGTCGCGACTCGCTTTCCTCGATCCGGTTCCAGGCGTGCGCCAGATCGGAGGCGAGTTCGGCCAGCAGATCGGTTTCGAGCGGCGGGAACGCCCCGGCCTGCGAATGCTCAAGGGTGAGGGTGCCGCAGAGCCGACCGGAGCAGACCAGGGGGAAGCTGGCCACCGCCGCAGCCCCCCGGGCGATGGCTGCCTCCCGCCAGAGCGCGGCGGCGGGGTCGGTGGCGGTGTGGTTGGACACCACGGCGATGCCCCCGCGCGCGGCGGTGCCGGCGGGTCCCGCGTTTTGGGGGTCGCCCTCAAGGCGGACCCGCGTCCGGGGGCAAGCCGCCGCCCCCTGGCCAGCGGCCGCGAGAGGGATGATCTCACGGGCTGAGTCGTCGAAGGCGCCGATCCAAACGGCGGCATAGCCCCGGGTGGCGGTGAGGCCGGCGCAAACCTCGCGGCACAGCTCTTCCAAGTTGCGCGCCCGCGCGCAGGTGCGGTGGATTTGCCGGAAGCCTTGCAGCAGCGCCAGTTGCCCGGCCGAGCCGCGGGCCGTCCCATCCTCTGGACGGACCGTTGCGCTCATGCAGCGGGACCCGGTGGCGGTGCCAGGCGCGGCAGGGTGGCTGCCAGGCGGAGCCCGGGGTTTGAGAGGTTGACGGCTTCCACCGTTCCTCCGAGCAATTGGAGGATCTGCGCCGCCACTGACGGAGCCAGCCCAAGGTCTCCGCCGGGGGCCAGCGCCTTCCAGCTTGCGAGGGCCTCGAAGAACTTGGGAAGTTCCGCGGGCGGCACCGAGTGCCCGGTCCCCTCGAGCACGAGGCGGAGGTGGCTTTCCGTGGCGACGGACTCCAGTTTGAATGGGCCGCCCGGCCGGGTGAATTTCAACGCGGTCTTGAGGAGGCAGCCCAGGGCGCGGACCAAGTAGGCCCGCTCGGCCGCCACCCAGGCGCCGGTCGGGGGAGCCTCGATCGCTCCCAGGCCTCGTTCGAGGCTGAGGGGCCGCACGGCGCGGATCGCCTCCGCCACCACCTCATCCCAAGCTACCGGTTGGCGGGAGAGGAGCATCTGGTCGACCCGCGCGCTGGAGAGAAGCAGGGCGTCGTCCACCAACCGGAGCAGGCGCGAGCGGGATTCCTCGAAGAGCTCCTGGTACTGCCGGAGATGCGGGTGGTCGGGGAATTCGTCGAAGGAGAGCTCAGTGACGCCGAAGAGCACCGCGAGCGGGGTGCGCAGTTCCTGGCTGATGACGGTGAGGAAATCGGTCTTGGCCTCCTCCAGCCGGGCTAGCCGGCCGTGGGCGACCGCCAATTCGCGGGTGCGTTCCGCGACGCACTGTTCCAAGTCCGCGTTGTGCTCGGCCAGTTGACGGCGCAGGCGGTGGATCTCGAGGTGGGTTCTGACCCGAACCTCGACCTCCTCGAGGTGGAAAGGCTTGGTGAGGAAGTCAATTCCGCCGGCCTGGAATCCCCTGACCTTGTCCTCGGCATCGTCCAGGCCGCTGATGAACATCACCGGAACGGCGGCCAGCCGGGGGTGGGCTTTGATTTGCCGGCAGGTCTCGAACCCATCCATGCCGGGCATCATGACGTCGAGCAGGACGAGGTCGGGCGGTTCCGATTCCGCGGAAGCCAGCGCCCGAGCCCCGCTGGTGACCGTTCTCACCTCCAAGCCCATGTAATTGAGCACATTTGCCAACAACCTCAGGTTGGCGGGTGTGTCATCCACGACGAGCACCTGTTCGGGTCTGCGGTTTTCCTGTGGTTGCATGCGAGATTTGTTTATGACTCCCCGGCCACGACGGGTCTGGGGCAGGTCCTCCCCGCAAGCGGCTCCGACCGTCCCCAGCACCTCCAGAATAATATAACATCACTCGGGCCGGGAGGTTGTCTTTTACCACCTGCGTGGCAAAGATCACGGCCCGGGGGTGGAATTGGCCGTGACCGTTCACTCTGGATGGAAGTGGTTGCGCCGCAGAGTGTTCCGCAATATGAGAAAGGCTTGTTCCGCCGTGGCCCGGGCGGAGGCGGGGCGAAGGCGAACGCCACCCGCATGTCCTCCATGGATTTGTAAGTGGAGACGGACGAAGCCCTTGCGCAAGAAGCTCAAGCCAGCACCACCGAGCCAGGTGAGCAGTCACGGATTAGGGGACTTCCTCGAGCGGGGAAACGGCGAACGAGTCAAGCCGGGCCTCGGCACCCTCCTCCCGCGGCTGCCAGAGGGGTATGTTCCCCTGAAAAGAGGCCCATTGCGAAAAGGTGCTGATCGGGCCGAACACGTAGTCGCAGGCGGCGAGGGCGTAAAGGTCTCCCACGGGCACGCCAGGGCCGAAGCCGACGGTGAGGCCGGGGAACTCGGCGGCCTGACGGGGTTCGTCACTGCAGATCAGGAAAGCGGTACGGACGCCGGGGAACTGGGCGGCGAGCTGGCGCATCCAGGCGGCGTAGCGCTCGATGGAGAAAAAATTCCTGCCGCCCTTCCAGGTGCGGTAATCGCTGCGGCGGATATGGACGCCGACGACGACCTCCGCGCGGGAGCGGAGCGCCGCGACGGCCCGGCGGCTGGACTCGGCGTGGGCGGGGGCCGGCGCGAAAAACGCGCGCAACCGGGGGGCGTGGCGCCGGACGCAGCCGGGAGCGCGGAAATTCCAGCCTTGGACGAAGATCGTCCGGGCCGGGGCGATGCGCCGCGCGACTTCGCCGCTTTCCAGGGGGGTGATGGGCAGCCCCGGGATTTCGCGCAGGGTGACCGCGAAGCGGTTGGGGAACTTCTCATTGAGCCGCCCCGCCGCGTGGATGAGGCGGTAGGGCAGGCGCGTGCCGCGGAGCAGGGGGGCGACGCCCGGGATCAAGTCGGCCAGGCTCCGGCGGGTGGCCGGGGGAAACTGGCAGTAGATGTCCCCGGCGGTCGCGGTGAAATCACGGGCGTAGGAGTGAAAGGCGAAGTTCACGATCCGATGCCCGTTCTCCCACGCGAAGGCGGCGAAATTGGCGAACAGGACGAGGCGGTTGGCGAGCCGGCCGGTCCGGTACGAGATGTAGAGGGTCTTCATGGAATGGGCCAGCGGGGGGCCCGTTGGGCGGTGGTGGCGGGGGCCCGCGGCAAACATTTGGGCGTCACTCGGGCACCAGGCGGAGCAGCTCGGCGGCGTTGAACTGGTGGGCGAGGGTGGCCAGGGTTTCCGCCACCACCGGCGCGGTTTCCCGCACCTGCTCCACCAGGAGGTTCAGGCGGTCAAAATCACCGATCAGGACCGCGTTTCGGAGGCTGGCGCGCAGCGGGGCGGGCAGCAGCAGCCCGGTGGCTTCCGGGGTGAGCGGGCAGGAGGGGGGCGGGGCGGCCTGTTCCCCGGCTGGCGTGCGGGGCAGAAACTCGCACCGCAGCAGACCGCGGATGCGTTCGAGCAGGTCCAACCCCCCATACGGTTTGGCCACGAAATCGTCCGCCCCGGCGTGGATAGCCGCCACGCGGTCATCCTCGAAGGCGGAGGCGCTGACCATGATGATCCGGGGTTGGGGGATGGCCGCGTCCGCGCGGAGCCGCCGGCTGGCCTCGTAGCCGTCCATGCCCGGCATCCAAGCGTCCATCAGGACCAACTGCGGGAGCCATTCCCCGCAGAGCCGGATGGCCTCGGTCCCGTTGACCGCGGTGCGGACCTCGAACCCGACCCGTTCCAGCAGCATCTGCAGGACTTCCCGGTTGTCGGCCAGATCGTCGGCCACGAGGACGCGGTAGCCAGGGGCGTCGAGGTCGCGGCGGAGGGAGGGGAGCAAGGGATCGGCGCGGACTCCCGCGGGCGGGACGCATGGCTTGACCAACACTTCGAACCGGAAAGCACTGCCGCGCCCGGTTTCGCTGGTGACGGTCAGGTCGCCGCCCATCAGACGAGCGTACTGGCGGGTCAGGTAGAGCCCCAAGCCGCTCCCACCCGGGGTTTCGAGCCCCGTTCCCGTCTGGCCAAAACGCTCGCAAAGGTGGGGGATTGCCGCGGCGGGTATTCCCGGACCGGTGTCCTGGACCTCGACCAGGAGGCGGCATTCTCCGGTCGAACACGGGAGGGCCTCGACCCGGAGTTGAACCCCGCCGACGCTGGTGAACTTGAGGGCATTGCTCAGCAGGTTGTTGACCCCTTGGCGGATTTTCTCCTGGTCGCCCTCCACGAACCGTGGCAGGGAGGGGGGCGTGAAAAAGGTGAGGGAGAGATGCTTGGCCACCGCCCGCGCGTGGTAAAGACTCCGGAGATCGTCCAACAAGTCGGCGGGGCTGAAGGCCACCAGCTTGAGTGTGCCCCGGCCGGCCTCGATCCGGGAAAGCTCGAGGATGTTGTTCAGCAGGGTGAGGAGCGCCTGGCCGCTGCGGCAGATGACATTCATCTGTTCGCGGATTTCCACCGGGATGGAGGGGTCGCTCTGAATCAACTGGGCATGGCCGAGGATGGCGTTCATCGGCGTGCGGATCTCATGCGACATGTTGGCCAGGAACTCGGACTTGGTCCGGTTCGCGGCCGCTGCCACCTCCAAGGCTTCGCGCATTTGCAGCTCGATTTTGCGCCGTTCCGTGTTATCGACGGTCGTTGTCCGGCTCTCGATGAAGCGGCCCTGTTGGTCGAAAATGGCCGTGCTGTGGAGCAGGGTGGGGAAGGTGGTGCCGTCCCGCCGGACGAATTCGACCTCGAGGTCGGAGACCCGGCCGGATTCCAGGAAGCCTGGGAAACGGTCGTGGAACAGCGCGCGGCTCGCGGCGGTGAGCAGGTCGGTCACCGGCCGGCCCAGCACCTCCTTGCGCGCGTAGCCCAGCCAGGCGAGTTCCGTGTCGTTGATTTGGGTGATCCGGCCCCCGGCGTTGATGCTGTGGTAACCGCACGGCGCGCGGTTGTAGAGATCCTCGATGCGGAGGCTGGCCTGTTCGGCCGCCCGCTCCGCCTTCCGGCGCTCCGTCACGTCCATGACGTTGGCGAGGAGGCACGTGGAGGCGTCCATCCGGATCAGGTCCGCCGAGATTTCGATCTCCATCTCCGACCCATCCTTGCGCCGCGCCCGCGTCGCGAAGCTCCGCACCCGGCCGTGGGCCAGCAGGCTGTCGCGGAGCTGTTTTGACTCCGTCTTGTCCTCCCCGAGCCTGAAGTCCGCCAGCGTGCGGCCGACCATCTCATCCCGGCGGCAGCCGAACAGGTCGGCAAAGGCTTGGTTGAGCTGGACGAACGTGCGATCCTGCCAGCGGACAATCACCAACCCCACCGGCGAGCAAGTGAAAATGCGCTCCATGCGTTCCTTGGCCTCGGCGAGTTCCCGGGTGCGTTCGCCGACATGGCGTTCGAGTTCCGCGTTGGCGCCCTCCAGCCGCGCGTTGGTCTCGCGGAGTTCCTGCTCGGCGCGTTTCTTTTCCGAGATGTCCTCCTGGATGGCGATCCAATGGGTGACCTGGCCCCCGGCGTTGGAGGCCGGGGAGACCGTCAGGCGGAGGGTGCGGACCCCGCGCTCCCGGTGGCGGACGACCACCTCGGTTCCCCACTTGGTGCCGCGCGCCAGGCCCCTCCTGAGTTCCTGATAAAACCCGGAGGGGTGTTGGCCCTCGCGGAGGCAGGCCAGGTCCTGACCCAGGATCCCGTGCTGGTCGTACTCGTTCATCTCGGCGAAGGCGCGGTTGAACCAGATGACTTTCCCGCCGGTGTCGGTCATGACGATGCCGTTGGCCGCCGCCTCGGCGGCCGCCTGGAGGAGCCGGATCTGCGCGTCCGCCTGGTGCGCCTGGGTGACATTTCGACCGATCACCACCAAGCCCTTCCGGCGACCGTCGGGGTGGAAGGAGGGGATCTTGCAGACGTCGAAGATGATCGTCGTCCCATCCGGCGCCAGTATGCGCTCCTCCGCCTGGGACATGCCTCCTTTTTCCCAAGCGGCGCGATCACTCTCGAGGCAGGCCAGATGCGCCGCGCGCATTTCCGGCAGGTCCTCCGCCAGTTCCAGATCCGAACGCCCATGCCAGGGGTGCGGGCGCCGCCCGACCTGGAACAACTGCTCGGCGCTGGTGTTGATAATCCGCCACCGGCCCTCCCCGTCCTTCAGGAACACGGCGTCCGGCATGGATTCGATCAGGGTCTCGAACTCCTCCCGGGTGCGCAGGAGCACGGACTCCTGTTCGAATCCATCCCAGGCCTGGGCGAGGAGGGCCGAAAGTTCCTCCAGCAGTTCGATCTCCCCGCTCTCCAGCGCCCGGCTCCGGTCGTACTTGAGGGTGAGCACGCCCAGCAGTCTGCCCCGGCAGATGAGCGGGAAGCTGGTCAGCGAAACGGAGCCCCAGCCTCCCGCCTCGCCACGCCACGGTGCCATCCCCGGATCATCCGCCGGATTCAAGGTCGTGACGGTCCGGCGTTCGCGGAGGGCGGTCCCCACCGGGCCGAGGCCCGACGTGGCCTCATCCCAAGTGATCCGGCCGTGCGGACAAGGCCCCGGCTCCGGGCCGCCGGAGGCCACCAGCACCACCTCCCCCCGCTCCGGGTCCGGGCGGCCGATCCAGGCTGTGGAATACCCGCGCGCCCCGGCGAGGGTCGAGCAGAACTCCTCACCCATTCTTCCCCAGTCGTTTCCCCGGGCGAGAACCCGTCTCGGGGCCCCCATGCCCTGGTGCAACTCGAGGAGGCACTCCAGCCGGGCCGGCGGCAAGTGCGGGCGGGGGTGGGCGGGGGTCGTTTTCATGGCGAGGCTCAGGCGGCCGTCATTTCACCCTCTGGCGGACGGGGGAGGAAGACGCGCAGGCGGATGCCGGCCGGCTCCCGGTTGGCGATCTCGACCCTTCCCCCCAGGAGTTTCAGGATGTGCGCTGCCGCCGCCGGGGCCAGCCCGAGGTTCGCGTCCGGGGAATAAGGCTTCCGCACGGCCACCACCTCGAAGAACGCGGGGATCGCGGCCGGGGGCAGGGTGTAGCTGGTGGTTTCCGCGACCAGCACGACCTCCTGCGGCGTGGTTTGGGCTTCGAGGCGCACCACTCCTCCCGGTTGCACGAACGTCACCGCCGTCCAGAGCAGGTAGCTGAGAGCCTTCCCCAGGAAAAACCGATCGCCGCTCACTTCGACGTCGGGCACCGGGCCGGCCTCGATCCCGGCCTGGCGGAGCGCGGCCCGGCTCCGGGTCTCGGCGACCACCTCCGCCACCAGGGCCGCCAGGGGGGTTGGTTTCGCCGAGGTCAAGGGGTCGTTGACGTCCATGCTCGAAAGCAGTTGCGCATCCTCGATCAGGCGCGTCAGCCGCTGCCGGGATTCCTCGAACATCTGCCTTTGCGCGTCGAGGTCGGGGACGGCCGCCGGGTCGGACAGGCTCAGTTCGGTGAGCCCCAGCAGCACACCGAGGGGGGTGCGGATCTCATGGGCGATCGCCCCCAGGAACTCGCTCCGGGCGCGGTCGAGCTGGGACAGGCGGGTGTTGGACTCGGCCAACTCCCGGGTTCGCTCCGCCACCGTCCGTTCCAAGCGGCTGTTCTGGCCCAGGATCTCCCGCTGCATGCGGTGGTTTTGGACATGCGTCCGCACGCGCGCCTCGACTTCTTCGACATTGAACGGCTTGGCGACATAGTCCACGCCGCCCGCCCGGAAGGCCCTCACCTTGTCCTCCTGCTGGTCCAGGGCGCTGATGAAGATGACCGGGATGGCCTTCAGGGCCGCGTCATCCTTGAGCCGGGCGCAGACTTCATAGCCGTCCATCCCCGGCATGCGCACGTCGAGCAGGATCAGGTCGGGGGGCAGGAGCCGGGCGGCTTGAATGGCCACCGATCCGCTGGTGGCCATGCGGACGGAATAACCCAACTGGCGGAGCAGACCGCCCAGGAGCTGAAGGTTGGCGGGGGTGTCATCCACCACCAAGATGCTGCCGATGGCCGGCTTGGGCACACGCTCGCTCATGCGCCCGCCCCGGCGCCCGCGGGGGCGGGCACGCTCGCCTCCTGCCGCCCGGTGAAGGCGTCGTGCGGGGGCGGCATCAACCGCGCCCGTCCCTTGAATCCCAAAGCACGCATGGGGGCAGGGTATCAACCCCGCACCCCGGAACGGCAAGCAAAAACCCCGCCCCCGCCGGGCCGGATTACTTGCCGGCCGACAGCGCGGATTCCACGGCAGCCACCAAATCGGCCGATTCGGGCTTGGCCGACGAATCAAACCGCTTGAGGATCTTGCCCTCGCGGCCGACCAGGAACTTGTTGAAGTTCCATTTGATGTCGCCCGGGAAGGGCGAGGAGGGTCCGGCTAGCAGGGAATAAAGCGGATGCCGGTTCGGCCCGTTCACCTCGATTTTGTCGAACAGCGGGAAGGTGACCTGGTATTTCGAGGAGCAAAACTCCTTGATCTGCTCGTTGGACCCCGGCTCCTGGCCGCCGAACTGGTTGCAGGGGAACCCGACCACCACCAAACCGCGGTCAGCGTATTTCTTTTGCAGGGCCTCGAGTCCGGTATATTGCGGGGTGTAACCGCATTTCGAGGCGACGTTGACGATGAGCACCACCTTGCCCTCGAAGGGCTTGAGCGACGTCGACTTGCCGTCAATGTCCTTGAGGGGGACGTCGTACAAGCCGCCCGCCTGCGCGGAAACCACCTGGAGCAACATCAGACCGAGCATCAGCAGAGATATTTTCATGGGTAAGAACATGCACGCGCCCCGCCCTCCCGTCAAATGAGGTGGCCACACCCCCTCACGCTGCCCCGGGGCGTCCGCCCCGGGCCCTCAATCGCCGCCCGCCCGGGACCGCGGACCCGGGCCACCTGCCGGAGGAGGACCCGGTGACCACTGGGTGTTATCCAGGAGTTCCAGGCCCGGGCTGGTGAACCGGATGCGCCGGGCTTTGTAGAGTGTGCCCAGGGCCTGCTTGAAGGCCTTCTTGCTGACGCCAAAAGCCTGACGGATCGCCTCCGGCGGGCTGTCATCATCGATTGCCAGCCTGCCTCCGTTGCGTTCGAGAGCCTGCACGATCCGCCGGGCCAGCGGTGCGACGCGCCCGAACCCGGGTTGGTCCAGGCTGAGGTCGAGCTTGCCGTCCGGGCGCACCGCGCGCACGAAGGCCTTGAGCTGTTGTCCGGTGGTCAGCGGGCTGGCGACGCCTTCATGGTAGAGCAGGCCGTGGTGGCATCCCTCCACCAGCGCCTGGTAACCGAGGGGAGTCTGGCCGCGGATGAGGATCTCCACCGCCTGGCCGTTCCGGTAGTCGGGCGTTGTGGCGGGCACTCCCCGCCCCAGCTTCATCGAGGCCGCGAGTCGCTGCGTTGTCTCGTCGAGATAGACCCGCACGACCACCTCCTGGCCCGCCACCACCGGGCCGGTCTGCTCCCGGAAGGGGAGCAACAAGTCCTTCGGCAGCCCCCAGTCCAGGAAGGCGCCCACCTGGCGGTTCACACTCACCACCCGCATCGTGGCCACCTCGCCCACCGTGGCCTTGGGAAACTCGGTGGTCGCCACGAGCCGGTCCTCGGAATCCCGGTGGACAAACACTTCCAGTCGGGCGCCTTCCACGACCCCCTTCGGCACATACCGGTTGGGCAGGAGGATTTCCCCGTGGATGCCGCCGTCCAGGTAGATCCCGGGCGCCGAACCTCGGACCACGGTCAGGGTGTTGCGTTTGCCGATGACGGCCATGTTCAGGGTTGTTTTTTCGGCCGCGCCCGCCCGTAGCGCAGATTTCCAAATCTGCTGTGTCGCAGGTTTCCGAACCTGCACGGCGTTCGGGGTGTCGACGCGTGCAGCATTTCCACGGCCTGCCGAAGTCCCGCCCGGTCGACTTTGTTCGTGACCACCCCGCGACTGTCGCAAAAGCCCGCGGGGTTGGCACGAAGATAGTCGCGCGGACGGCTCATTCCTCATCCTCGAGGCGCGGGGTCGGCCGGCCGGCCCGCGGCGCGCGCCAGGCGGCCTTTTTCCCGGCTTCGCGGAGCGCGCGGATTTCCGCCTGGAGTTTCAGAAAGCTGTCATACCGTCCGCGGGCGAGCGCGCCTCCCGCGAGCGCCACGGCCACGGCGCAACCGCCCTCCCGGGTGTGGGTGCAGTCGCGGAAGCGGCAGCCCGGCGCCAGCGCCTCGATCTCGGGGAAGGCCTCGTTCGCCGTCCCGCCCCCCACCCAGAGGTGGAATTCACGAAGGCCGGGCGTGTCAATCACCACGCCCCCCTGGGGCAGGAAGATCATCTCACGCCACGAGGTGGTGTGGCGGCCCTTGGCGTCATCCTCCCGCACCTCCATGGTCGGCTGGATGTCCTCGCCATACAGGCGGTTGATCAGGCTCGACTTGCCCACCCCTGACGTGCCGATGAACACGGCGGTTTCGCCGGGCTTGATGAGTTTGGCCAGGGCCTTGACACCCCGGCCGGTGAGGGCGCAGGCGGTGACCACCGGAGCCCCCCCGGCCACCCGGGCCGCATCTTCCTTCCGGGCGTCCAGGTTCTCGCACAAATCGGTCTTGTTGAGCAGGACCACCGGACGGGCGCCGCCCTCGTGCACCATGGCGAGCATCTGCTCCAGACGCCCCCCGTCGAAGCTGGCGTCGGCCCCGGTGACCAGGAAGGCGGTGTCGATGTTCGTCGCGAGGACGTGCTCGACGTTGCGGTGGCCGCCCGTGTTGCGGCAGAGCTGCGTGCGGCGGGGCAGGACGGCGTGAATCAGCGCCTTGCCCTCCTTGGGGACCAGTCTGAGCGCCACCCAGTCACCGACCTTGGGCAGCTTCGAGGGGGCTCCCCGGGCTTCATGGATGCATTTGCCGGTGACCTGCGCCGGCAGTTCGGCGTCCGCGGTCCAGACGCGGTAGAAGTGCTTGTCCTCGACCGCCACGCGGGCGGGAATGAGGCCCGCGGCCTGGTGGGGCGCGAACTGCTCATCGAGGGCGGCGTTCCAGCCGAGCTGCTTCAAGTCCATTTCTATCGGGGCGGCGTGATGGTGACGATGTGCTGCACGGAGGACAGCTTACCCCGGGAACTGCTCCCGGCGAAGACCAAATCGGTGGGGTGGCGGGCAGGCCGCTTCCGGCGCAAACACACGCGGGAAGTCCGCGCACCGGCGGCGGGAAGCCGGGAATCCGCGGTGAAATGGTACCCCCACCCTGAATTGAACAGGGATCAACGGTTTAGGAAACCGCCGCTCTATCCATTTGAGCTATGAGGGCGCCCCCCTGGGCCGACGGCGATCCCGCCAACCCGAGGCCGGAACAAAAGGGTCCCCGGACGGCCCCTCCGCCGCAAGTCAATTCGCAAGCGCGCCCGGCGGGCGCAAGGCGTGAGCGGGCTTCGCAGAAGCCCCGCCGGGGCCTCTTGGAGCCTGAACGTTGGAGGGGTCGACGCGTACGTGGTTGTGCCTTCCCCTCATCTCATGCACATCACCTGCGCACTGTCGGATGACGCGAGCCCCTCCTTCAGGGCAGGTGCAACCGCGTTTTTGCCGATTTATGGACCCCTGAATGAAAGATCCTGACTGGCCCTATCGAGCCTGGATTTCGAGCCCGAGTTTCTGCTTGCTCCGTTGGGCAATTCCCCTACATTCCGTCCTTGCTCGGGGCTTTCTGGCCCGACCAGTGGTTTCGCCGGACCGGCGGACGCGGTTCTATGCAAGAACGTTGGCTGGCGGCCTGAGAGATTGCGGCTCATTTGGGCTTTGCCCCGAACACGATCTACAAGTGAATAACGCGCAAGAAATTGGCCGTTAAAGGGTCGGTCAGCCTCTGAAACCCCTGGCGTCGCAGGTTGAGGCCTGGGAAACAAGGGGGACAGCCGGTGAGAAGGAGACCCGATCTCCGCTCTAGATACCTATGAAACTCGCCAAAATCAGAGTTCAGAACTACAAGAAGATTGGTGATTCCGGCTGGATCTCCTGCCGCGACTTGACGGTCTTCGTCGGGAAAAACGAAGCCGGAAAGTCCGCCCTCTTTCGCGGTTTATCCAAACTAAACCCCTCCGACGGAGAGAAATATGACGCGCTAAAGGAGTTCCCGCGGCGGCGCTACACCGACGAGTTCACGAACGAGGACTGGCTGGTCGCTAGCGGCATCTTCGCCCTCAACCCCAAGGAGCAACAAGACCTCGCCGCAATCTCACCGCTTCTCAAAGGTGTCACTGAGGTTCAATGCACTCGCCACTACTCCTCCCGTCTCGACATCCAATTCCTGCCACCGCCATGCATCCAGCCCTTGGTCGTTGCCGCGCTCACTGACTCTCTCGAAAAGGCCAAAACGGCTTGCCAAGACCTCGTGGCTCCCGACGGAAGGGGCGACGCCTTGGCCCCGCTAAAAAGCGGCGTCCTCAATGCCCTGAACAACGTCCAGGCTCCCCTCCGTAAGCAGCATCAAACCAAGGCCATCTCCAAGGCGGACGTTGATGCGGTTGTAACCTCTGTTGCAGGCTTGGCAAACGAGCAATGGCAGAAAAACCTGCTTCGGCCGATCATCGAATCCTTCCGGGACATGGGCGCGCAAGCCTCTGCCATCGAGAAGCTCTCGGATGCCCGCGATTGGGTTGCGAAGGGCCTTCCTAGGTTCATTTATTTCGATAAGTACGATGTGATCGATAGCGCTATCCACATCCCCACCTTCCTGGGCCAAACGAGCACACATCCGCCGCCGCCACGCTACCGCACCACCCTCTGTCTATTCAAACACGTCGGCCTCGACCTTAACAAGCTCGCCGGCCTCGGTCGCCACGCGCCAGGCCAGGGCAACGATCAGAACCTCCGACGGCAGGTTGACGAGCGCACGATCATTTCCTCCTCGGCATCCATCGCCATGACCCGCAAGTTCGCGGATTGGTGGGATCAGAGAAAACACAAGTTCCACTACCGGGTGGACGGCGATTACTTTCGCATCTGGGTTTCCGATGACCTCGATCCCAGCGAGATAGAGCTCGACCAGCGTAGCGCCGGCATGCAGTACTTCTTCTCCTTCTTCACCGTGTTCCTGGTCGAAGCCATGGGCGAACACAAGGACAGTATCCTCCTGCTTGATGAGCCGGGGCTGCACCTCCACGGCACCGCCCAGGCCAAGATCATTCAGTTCTTCGAAAAGCTCTCAACTGAAAACCAAACCCTGTACACCACTCACTCCCCCTTCATGGTGGATGGAGAGCATCTCGAACGCGCCCGCGCGGTGTACGAGCACACCGACGGTACCACTAAAGTTTCTGAGGACGTCTGGCCCCGCGACGAAGATTCCCTGTTCCCGCTCCAGGCCGCCCTTGGCTACCAGTTGGCACAGACCCTCTTTCTGTCCAAGCGCCAGGTAATCGTGGAAGGCCTGACAGACTACTGGATCATCAAAGCCCTTTCCCAGGTCATGGCCGCAAAGGCATTACCGGCCCTTCGAGACGACATCATACTCATCCCTTCCGCCGGGGTGCCCAGACTTCTTCCCCTCGCTAGCATGCTTATCGGGCACGACGTGGAGGTCGCGGCCCTCCTGGACGGCGACGAACCCGCCCGCAGAGAAGGCAAGAAGCTCGTCGAAAAACTCCTCGCGGGAGAGGACCGGAAGTGCCTGTTCATCGGCGACTTCTTGACCCATGCACCCAAGGGCGAACTGGAGGATGTGTTCCCTGAAGCCGATTACCTCTCCGCCGTCCAAGAGGCGTACCCCGGCCACTCTATAACCCTCTCCCCCGCCGAGCAAACCCTTCCCGGCACCGTGGATAAGGTCCAGGCGCTTTTCGCCCGGAGCAATTGGGGACGGTTTGAAAAGTGGAGGCCCACCCAGATCCTGCGCGATCGCATCCTCGCTACCCCAGAGGAAATCTCTCCCCGAGTCCTAAGTGTCATGGGTAGCATTTTCCAAAAGCTGAACGCGATGTTCCCGGAAGCCTGATCCGCCCTAGCCCCCCACCACCCACTTCATGGCCAGACGCACCCCTCCCAAACTCGAACGCCATTTCTATGCTGCAGGCGACACCTTGCGCGGCAAGATGGAGGCCTCCGAGTTTGCGGACTTCATCTTTGGAATGCCCCGTCTTACACGCTGCTCGGACGTGTTCGACGCCGACCGTGCGAAATTCGTGAAGTCGGAGGTCGAGGCTTCGAGGAAATTCGGCGAACGGCGCGACCGGACCGAAAGGGATGCCGCCGATGAAGCCGAGAGTCCCAAGAACTACACCGGGTTCTTCGTCCCAGACGCCACGCGTTGGAGTGAACCCGGCTTTAATCTGCACGTCGAACGCGGCTTCGCGCACGACCTGGTGACGAGACACGGGCGAGTCGCGCCACACACCTCAACCCGTTGACGATACATGCTGACTAGATGCCCATACACCTTGAAGCCGCTGAACGAGATTGAGGAAACGAGCCGGGAACACATCATCCTGGATTCCCTCGGCGGCCCGGACGGGTATTCGGTCGCCGCATGCAGGAGGGAGAACAACGAACTTGGGCGCACCGTGGATGCGGCCTTCCAAGCCGAGCCTCTCGTGGCGATGTTCAGCAGCAAGGTCGGAGTGAAGACGCGCGGCGGCGTGGCCGCGTGGACTCTGCCCGGTGAACTGGTGGATGGCAGCAGGCCTGTCGAGGTGACGATTCCGCATCAGGGGGCAGTTGAGGTGTTTCATCGGAAGCCGGTTGAGAAGGATACGTCCGGTAAATCGTTCCAGATCATCGCACCGCCACGACAAGCAGATCGGGTTCTCCAGGAACTGCAAAAGAACCTCGCCAAGAAAGGGATTCCCATATCGGAGCCGGTTGTGAAGCAAAGCCCGAATCAAACCATCCGCGCTCAACTGACATTAGATTGTACGGTAATGAGTTCTGGCTTGATGAAGATCGCCTACCTTGCGTGCTGCGAACTGCTCGGTGACAGCTTCCTCGATGACCCGTTGAATCCCGAATGGCAAAAGGCCATCCGCGCAAGGACTGCGGAGGATGCAGCGAAGGTAAGGATTCACGGCAGCTCGTTCGATGGGGCAACAGATTGTGCGAATGCCGTTCTCCCCCGCCTTGGCGAGCACGAGCACGGTATCGCCATCCTAAATCTGCATGGGCTGGGGGTCGTTGTAGCGGTCCGCTTGTTCGGGTGCGACCTGCTTACTGTCGTCGCCCAGGCGTCAGAAACCAGCGATCACGGGGTCGCCGCCGGTCGGGGCGAGATCCTCATTTGCGACGCCCGGGGCGGGCCAATCCGACGAACGCGCATCCAATTGTGAGGTGCCCCATGAGCGCTCCTCCAGCCAATCCGGGGTTTGGCGTCACAGCCGAGGATGTCCGTGCTTACGACTGGCAGGCGGTTGTGGCCGGTGCGCAGTCACGGGACTGCCGCGCGTACAGCGAGGCGCTTGCGAAGCAAGCGGCGGCACTCAACGACGCGGGTGACGACAGAGGGAGCCGGGTCTTTCGGCTGCTCTCGGCAGTGGCGTCCTACTGCCAGAATTACGACTGCAATGAGGCGCCCTACCGGCCGTGGGCAATTTGCGACGGGATACGCTCCCCCATGCCTGAGGATTTGGCCCCGGCCGACCTGACCACGCTCGCCGGGATACTCGCCGAGATTGATGACGCAGAGTTCCGGGCGCGGGTGGGCGACGTGCTGTGGATATGTTCCTCCAAGGATTACGGGGCCGCTCAGGTCGCAGTGGATGCCTACATCGAGTCCGGCTGCGCGTTGGAGTCGGGCGAGTTCTGGTCAACATCCGTGAAACGGTTTGAACGAGCACGCCAAGTGGGAGCACAGCTTGGGCGCCGGAAGGGTTTCCATCAGAAGGCGATTCGGGCGATCGAGGACGCCATCACACGGCACGAGGGGGCCGAACAGTCATTGCGGTGCGCGCGCTTCATGCAGATTATGCTGGCCGACGGGGCGGGTGAGGCCACACGGTACGCACAACTCGCTGAGACGCTTGCCCTGAGAATGGAGGCCGTCGCCAACTGGCATTTCGCGCGCGAGTACTGGCAGTTGCGGCGCGGATGGAGCGCAAAAGGCGGCAGTCACGAGGAAGCCCGGCTGGCGCAGCGTAGAATCGCCAACACTTACATCAAGCTCGCGGAGGATTTCACGATCGCCGCGCATCCGTCGTATCTGGGTGCGTCACACTGGATGGCGAAGGCGGTCCACAGCCTGCGCGAGGCCAAAGCTGATCGTGCTGATATCGAACGGGCTCATAGCCGCCTGCTGGAATTCCAGAAGCGCGGGATGAGCGAGATGCAGATGATTCGCATTCCCCGCGAGGGATCCGACCTTGAGGAGAAGCTTCAGCAATCGGCTGATGCGGCAGCTGCGCTCGTCAGAGGCCAACGATTCGAAGATGCGATATTGCGGCTGGCCTACGTCGCGAACCCATCACTGCCCGCCGAAATCCGCCGGCGTATCGAGGTCGACGAATCCCGCGAAACCTTCGGTCAGATGTTCGGCTCTACCACTGTCCGGTCCGCCGGGCAGATCTCGGGCACGAAGCCGCCCCTGGGTTCGGACGACCCTGAAGACCGCGCGGAAGCGGTTGTGAAGGAGATGTTCCTGCAAGCCCGCACCATTGACTGGCCGGCGCGCGTCCAGTTCCTGATTGAGCCGGCACGGCAGCAGATCATTGCCGAGCACGCGGGTCGGCGGGTTGATCTTTTGTTCCTAGTGCAGGAAAACCCGTTCGTGCCGGTGGGCCGGGAAGGCCTATTTCTGCGCGGACTGCACGCCGGGCTGCATGGCGACATCGTTCTGGCGCTGCACCTCTTGCTGCCGCAGATGGAGCACTCCATCCGGGAGATCTTGTCCGCGGGGGGCGTTATCACATCCAAGCTTGAGTCGGATACGACGCAGGATGAACATGAGTTGGGCTGGATGCTCAGGCATCCCGAAATGGCGAGGATGTTTGGCGAGGGGATGGCGTTCGACCTGCGCGGTCTCCTCGTCGAGCGCTTCGGGCTGAACCTGCGAAACGATCTCGCCCATGGATTGCTAGCCGAGCCGGAGATGATCACGCCAGGGGCGATGTATGCCTGGTGGCTGATCTTGCGGCTTTGCTGCACCTCAGTCGCTCGCGCTCTTGGAAGCAATGAAGGCGCCTAAACACTCGGTTCCAGGCGTCGTAACCTTCCTCAGAGCATGTCTCAAAAGTGAATTCATGGTTGTCCCAAGCGCGTGAGGACCGCCGCCCCCGACCGCTCCATTGCCAGCGCCCACGGACTGGACATACGCGAGGCCATGGCCTGGCCGGCAGGCTGAGCTTGTCGCCGAAATTCGGACTGCCCGCTAAGTAAGACTGCCTGGTGTCTCTTAGACAACCGCCGATCAAGGCGCCAGAGGCCGGACAACCAAACGAGACCGAAGCAGCAGAGATATCAGGCGCGGTTAAAGGCCAAGGTGGGACTGGAGGTCCTGGCAGGGTCAAAGACGGTGGCAGAGAGTGCCCGGGGGTATCACATCGAAGCGGCGGATCATTTCCCAGGAGCTTCCTGGTGCGCCCTTCTTGTTGCCGAGCTTTTTCTGGCGGAATCCGGAGGTCTGGATTACATTCTTGGCGGCCATTAAGGTCCCATTGAGGTTCCATCGAAATGCTCAAAATACTCGCCAACGCTGTGGGTGCCGTGAAGGACAGCGCGGTTCAGGCACTGGTCAGGGCACTCATCAATCGGGAATTCGAGGTGATCGGCTGCGTGACAGACCTCCAAATTGACTCGAACCAGAGGACTATATCGGCGCAAGTGGCTTTGAGAGGGGAGTCGGGGCCGATCTCAATCGGCATCGGGGCCTACGAGTTGATCCAGGCGAATGGCGTTACCTTCATCTCTTTTTCCGGTTTCACCGCCTCCAGAGAATGGGTCGGCGCCCTTCTGAACAAGTATGTCAGCGGCCATAAACTGCAGATCCCCAAGGCGGTCAGGATCGCGCTCTGAGATCGTGTATTGAAAGAAGGTTCCCTCGCCCTGGCCTTCGCTCGCGGTCATCCCGGCGTGAACTTGAAGTCGTGGACGATGATCTCGGCTTCCTGGGCATTCTTCGGTGCCAACCCCTTGAACAGCCACAAGTTGATGTGGACTGGCATTGGCTGCTGTGAAATTCTCTTGGATGGCTCATTGGGAGCGTAAACCCAAGCGGTTATTTCCTGCCGGTCATCCTCCCGGTACCCTTGGACGGAGAGGAATTTGACCTGGTCGCGGCTCCAGGTAAAGCTGTGGGTGGAGCGGTCATCGGCCAAAGTGAAGGGGAACGGCTTGGAAACCTGCGTCAGCGACTTCGCGGCTGGCCACACGGTGTAGTTCCCCATCGGGTTCCTCGCGTTGCCCCACCGGGCGAATTCGACGTCGATCTCGTGGGTTGCATCCGGTCCAACGTCGCCAGTGGGGTAGTTGAAAAAACCCAGCACCACGTTGTCGTCAAAACGATCCACCCGGCCCTGCACCTGAAATCGATACCGGCCGAAGCCCAACCGCTTCCGCATCGTGACCTCGGCACAGGACCATTTCCCATCTTGCTGGCGGATTCTCAAATGGAGGTTGGTCGAGGAGTCCAACCACACGTTGCCTTCTTCCCACGAATTGGGACCTGGGCCGCCGTGTCCTGACCTCACGGTCCAGGTGTAACCCCCGAACTCAATGTCCTTCCTTTGCGTGGAGAGGCCCAATCCCAGCACCGCCCCGAGGAGCAGAAATGTCGTTCTCCAATTCATCGGTCCTTCTTCCAGCCTCAATACCCACGCTTCGCCAGCCAATAAACCGCCCCCACAATCGCCAGGCAGACCAACGACATCAACAGGGCCGAGCCAATAAAGTACGACACGCCGATCATCAAGATTCCCCCAACCAGCGCGCTCATGACCATTTGCTTCTTGCCGTAAACGAAATACGCCACGCCAACGGAGCCCCAAAACAGCGAGGCGAAGAGATAATTGGTATCGAGCATGATGGGTCGGGGATTTCGAGCCTTTGGGCTTTTCGGTTCACCAGCACGAGGATGCCGGAGCCAGGAACGCTGAAGGCGTGGTTGGTAGTGCGTGTGACTTGGTGGGCGTGTCTGCCATCCCGGAGAGAGGTATGGGCAACCGGCGGTCGGTTCAAGAGAAAAGATCTGAGAGCGTGTTTCGCCGTTCGCAGGCTGGTACTTGGAGCCCGTGCAATAATTGATTCCGCGCGTCTGTCAGCGGATGCGCCCAGGAGCGCCGGAACACGGCACACTCGGCGGTGATGGCGACCGCAGGCCCCCGCGTTGAGGAGTTCTTCCCGCAGGCGGATCCAATCCAGCCCGCTCCGGTGGTGAGGGAGGCGTTCATTGACGGGGAAGGGAGCGGGCGCGGCGCAGGCGCTCCCTGGAAAAAAAAGAGACCGGAGTTGCCTCCGGTCTCGATGATGACGGCCGTCCCACCGGGCGGGCCACGGCTAAGCGGCCGCAGCCCGGGAGGACGAAACCTCGCGATGATCGTTACTGCTCGAGCCGATAGAACAACTTCGGCGTCGCCCCGTTGACGGTGATTTGGTAGGGGCTGGTGGGGTTGCCCGGGACGGGCGTCCAGGTCTTGAGGTCGGTGGACTGCAAGAGGGTGGCCGGATGGACCCAGGAGATGGTCAGTTGGTTGTTGCTGAGCACCGGGGCGTTAAACACCGGCGGGAGCAGCACATAGCTGGACAGGTACTGCCCGGGGATGGGGCTGAGACTCGCCGCGGGGGTGGAATCGGTGGAAAGGCGCCAAGCGACTTTCACGTAGTCGCCGCCGCCACCTTCCGTATGCAGGGCGCGGATGAAGTACGGATTTCCCGCCGTCAGGAAGACCTCCGAAGAGGTATAGAGCGGCGGGGTGGTGCTGGTCGGCTCGACGAAGCCATGGCAGCAGCCCGGCTCATAAGCGATCATCGTGGCGTTGGCGACGGTGTAGTCGGTGCTGAGGTCCAGCTCAGAGTTGTCATCGCTGGCCAGGAAGAACGTATAGTTCCC